>Ga0307968_1001227_pt1 | contig 20693 bp, 27 predicted proteins | sample OrgLakmetagen650_FD_201834 | JGI IMG/M metagenome (GOLD analysis project Ga0307968, IMG submission 201834) | Saline water microbial communities from Organic Lake, Antarctica - #650 | ecosystem: Environmental > Aquatic > Non-marine Saline and Alkaline > Saline | place: Antarctica: Organic Lake...
AGCAGCAGCAGCAGCAGCAGAAGCAGCAGCAGCTGAAGAAGCAGGCAGTGTGGGTTAGGATGCACCTGCAGGGTCGCAGGGGGAGGGGCAGGGGCAGGGGCAGGGGCAGGAGCAGGGGCCTCGAAACCTTGGAGATTTCAGAGACCACCACGGAGGAGGAGGAGGGGGAGGAGGAGGGGGGGGAGGCAATGCAAGAGTAACTCCTCAGGCTGAAGTTAGGAGCCATAAAATTCGTCTCAGACTTTGATGTAAACCAACACTGAATAGATACAGAGAGGAGAGCACGAGAAATTCCCAAATTCGCAAAGTTCGCAAATTTCCTAAACTTTTCAGGGGCCTCGCAAAAGCTTAATGCTCGCAAATTAATTGTTCTAATTATTTCGGCACCTCGCAAAAAGTAGGCCTCGCAATACTAAAAGCGCAAGACGGTATACACCGAGAATACAAAACATTTGTACGGCTTAAATCCACCCTAGACAATGTGAATGCATAAAAGGCAGGGAATTGACAGCAGCATCTCGCTCTTTAGCGCCATGCAACTGCCGTGCATCACAAGCTCGACACGCAAAAGAATCTTGTATCTGGCAGCCTCCTCTTACTCATTCGGAGACAATGAACCAATATTAAGCAGAGAAGGCATTCTTCTCACTTTTGACAACTAATTGATGTGTAGTGCTCACCTGGGCATCGCTCAGTCTGAACTTTGCCTCCCGGCCTATCACAGACTCCAAAAAGCGCAGGGCCAGCCAGCAGCATGTCAGAGCAGACTCAGGCTCTGTGGGTGAGGGGTTAAGTTTCATCGAGTGTGTGTGTGCACCTATGTTTGCTTGTTCGTGTGTGTGTGTGTATGTGTGTATGTGTGTGTAAGTGCATGTGCGTGTGTGTGCGTACGCAAAAATGTATATGCTTGTACCCATAACACTAAGGATGGCATTCAGGATGCTATCACTCCTGGCGCGTGAATTGAGTAGCTTGGTTTGAGGGACAGGAATACTGGGATTTGTTGGCAGGGTGGACGGTGCTCTGCTGGAGCTAGTACGTTCAGGAAGTCAGCCAACGCCATCACACAGCACCAGAGGATGCAGGCAATTGCCATTGTGTCCACACAGCACCACACCATACACACAAAGACATGAACAAAATTGTGTTCCCCACCTGGCAGCATGCCTGCCTGCTTGCCTGCCTACTGCTGCGCTAAAATGTGAGGATGCATGCTATGCCCGAAAGCAAGCGTGGACATGGCCAGGGATGCTGCCACTATGCATTGTAGACTTGCAACAAGCAGATTGTTTGTCTCAGGGATCTCCACACACATGCACATGCCTGTATACAGACAAAGCCATTGATGATGCTACTGCTGCAGCCACAGACGGGAGGTAGTTGTGTACGTACATGCACACATAAAGAACAAAAAAGCCCACTTTCGCGCACATGCCCAATAATGCACATTCAAACACAGATGTCCACACCTCGACTGTGCTGCTGAGAAATGCTGCTGAGCAGCAGGCACACTTGATTCAGAGCGTGTGTGGCAAGGTGGGCAGCTGCACGGGCTTTGCGCGGGCTGATGTCCACCTCCATGGCCACCTGAGAGATGAAATGCACACGTGTAGGGAGTGATGTTTATGCAAATGGGAAGTGAGTGCAAAGAGGGCAATGTGGATGGCACCCGTGAGTGCCTTCATGCAGATGCGTGTTTAATACAGGTTTGAGAAAATGTCTGTGCCAATATTTTTGTGTCGATCAAGGGGGTTGAGTGCCTGCAGGAGTGCAACGTGCACGTTGAGTCGAATCTGCTGTGCAACTAAGTGTGGAGAGGAGGAGAGGTTTGTGTAGCGGGTGCAAGGATTGCGATGTGCAAGGGGAGAGAGACAGAGAGAGAGAGAAAGAGAGTACAAATCATGAGTGAAAGGCGAGAAGAGGATGCAAATCGTGGTGAAGAAGTGCCAGAGTTTGTAATTTGGGATGCTGCTTTATGTGGGACAGCCTCCTTCTCCGCCACACTTGCTATAAGCTGAGGCATGCTGTCTCATGGTACGCTGTGTATGCACCAGAGGGTGGTGCAGCAATAGTGGTGCAGCAACAAATAGAGAGAGGGCGGCAACCACCCCAGCTGTCAGAGCTTTGATGAACTTTGTAGTACTGTCTCAAGTAAATCTCCACATGTCTCCGTAAAAGTAATTTTTTTACAAAGAGACAAAGCAGTTCGTGTCAAAGTGGCTCCTTTCTCCTTTATGCCTGTTTAGTGTTTTCCCCCTTTTCACTCACCAGTAGCCACTGCAGCACAGCCGCCAGACGAGAAGAGGAGGAGCAATCGCTTGGTACAAAGGGGACGGCAAACTGGAGGAGCTGTTGCTGTTGTTGCTGCTGCTGCTGCTGCTGCTGCTGCTGCTGCTGCTGCTCAGAGGGTAGAGTCATCCACTGTGACTGACCACCACTGCCAGACAGTCTGCTGCCCGTGTCAGGGAGGGAGGTGGCATGCATGATACATACGGGCAGGCTAGCTTCTAGGGCTGTCAAGGTGCTGCGGAAATGGGAGGTGCTCATGCCGTGTAGGAGAGACCTGTGGGTGGAGAGGCTGGGCATCACTTGATACGATCTGAGTCATAAATATTTTGAACGTGGCATGAAAATTAATATCCAACAAGGGGGATGCTGAAATACTTCTGATAGGTTTAGGCAAGGCATAAAAAACCTAGACAGTTTTATACAGCAGGGAAGCAGCCTGGGGTGCAGGCTATAAATCTCCGTTCGCAGCGAGCGTTTGGGCTACTTATAGTGCCAAGCGGTATGTGCACAAACCGCACATGCATTGCAACAAAAACAAACTGACATGGAAAGCAAATAGCCACACGGTTGTTGAAGAGAACCACACAACACGCAAAGGAGAAATGTTGCGGTTTGGTGCAGAGATTTGGGCTCAATCCTGCACAGCTCAGGGAGTGTCTGCAAGAGCTTAAAATTCAGATACTTGGCTGCTTAGCATTTTGCATTGTTGGGCAGCCAACATCAGACCACACGAAACTGCTGCAGTCTGCCAACATGATAATGTGTAGGTATGTCTAGAATGATGCAAACATGAGCGGGTACAAACATGCAACAGCATAACCGCACCTGAGGGACGCCAGCAGCGCACCACGTACACGAGCAGACTCGCTACGAGGATGCAGATCAGCTAGCAATGCTCCCCACACACCTCCCCTATGCAAACACCAAGAGAAGTGAAGCACCAGGTTGGTGAAGGTCAGGTATGCATGGCTCACAAAAAAAAATGAAGACATATTGGTGAGGCAACGAGAAAAGCGCTTTTGGGAGGAGAGGCGTGCGTTGGGTTGGCCAGAGTTGTGCACATGCACACACACATATACTTTAAGGATGAGGTCCTGGCAAATCCTGGGTACATGACACATGACAGGACATCTATGCGGATCTATTTCCACACAAGAATGATTTGCAGTGCTCCTCCTGACATGCTTTTGCACATTGCATGCAATCCTTTGGAGCTGCGTGTTGAGAATGCATGCCATACTACACATATACCCAGCACTGTTCTTTGCTTCAGGACTGTGGACAAGAATTAAAAGGAGGGACACATGCCGTTGCATTGTTGATCTGACCCACTCTCATCCCCAATTTTACATCCACACACCTGCATGGCTGAGGAGCTATCTGGGAAGGGCACCACTTTGCAACTGCCTCTACATGCAGCCCCACCAATGCATGCAGCAGACCATGCTCCTCTTCGACACCCCCTGCCAAATTCCCCCCTCCTCCCCCAGCCCCAGCAACCCCCTCCCCTAACACGTCACGCTGCTTTTGAAACCGTAGGAAGCTGCCACGGCTAAAAGGCACGGAGGGCACAGACACAGCAGACCTCCTCTCTCCCCTTCCCTCGCCCCCCTGGTCTTCACTGCGGTCTTCTCCCACTTTGACACCGCCAGACCCCATCGTACTTTGTCGGAGCCCCTGCCCCACATCACCAGCCACACCGCCACCTTCACTGCCAGCACTCCACGCAACTCTGCTTGGCCACAGTTGGGAAGACGCGTGCAGCAGGTCAGCCACTGCAAGCTGCAGACTAGGAGGTAGACGGGGCTGAGGAATTGGAGGACGGATTCCCTCAGCAATCAACAGTGTACGCAGCTGCTGCTGCTGCAGCTGCTCATGTTGGTAAATGGCGGGTTTTTGTGGAAGGCTGCCTGCAGCGCAATTGTGGGCAGCTGCCCTGCTGCCGCTCCCATCTTCAGAGGGCCACAGCAGCAGGTGCTGCACCAGCTGCAGTGTGGACGGGAGGCTGGCACCAATGTCTGCCACCACGCGCATGCAAGGGTGGGCATGCTGGGCTCCCCCAGACCTGCCATGTGTGCCATTGCAGTCGAGTGTGCCTCCTTGTGTAAGGGCTGCCCCCCTTGGGCTACGGGAGATTGAGGCAGCGCCGCCTGTCTTGATGAGCTTATGAGCAGGCGGGGCGGTGTCACCAGTGCTGCTGTGCTGGCTCCCACTTGCTGCTGCCGCTGCTGCTGCTGCTGCTATTCGTGTGAGAGATGCCTGGCAGGACAGGCAGTGCTGCAGCCCCAGCACCGACACCCACTGCTCCCCTCCTTTTTCAGCACCCCCTCTCAGACCGTCCATGCTCCCTTGCCCCCCCACCTGCACCTGCCCTTCCAAACTGGCCATCAAGTCCTGCACCGCCACCCTCACCTCCCCCAAACCCCTCCCCGCTTCCTCAAGCACCACTCCCACCACTTCTGCACACTCCCTTTTCGCACTCCGTTTCTTTGCACCGCGGCTCCCCAACCCCACCCCTCTACCCGTATGCAGCCACTCCACGTGCCCAGCAAGTGCACTCACAGCTGCGGCGGCTGAAGCAGCCGCGGTGGCAGACTTTACAGCAGCAGTGCAAGGAAGCACTGCAAGATTTGAGGAGCAGGCTCGGACACGCTCCACGCCACCTGTGCTACCAGCATTGTCCAGTCCTGCACCACCAACACCGCCAAACCCTGTGCAGGGCCCACCAACTGCTACTGTGGCTCCTCCCCCACTCCAGCATGCACCAGCAGCCTGGGTGGCAATGCTGAGCTGCTTGAGGGCTACCTTTAGCACAAAGCCCACCCCCACTCCCCCATCTGCATCACCCCTCTCCCTGACAGGGCTAGTGTGGCTTGACGCTGCTGCTGTTGCCGTGTTGGGCAAGCAAGCACGCTGTGCCTGCTGTAATCCCATGCGCAGCACGCCCCATAAGGCCTGGTGGCTGAGCCTTGCAAGGGGAGGTTCAAGTGCGGTGTCCTGCTGCTGGTGTAGGTACTGCTGTGTTTCTTGCTGCTGCTGCTGCTGCTGCTGCAGGCAAACATGCATGGTGGAGGAGGAGAGGAACGCACCAGCAAGCAGGTGCCATTGTATGGCCAGGCGTGTAGGAAGGGTGGGGGTGACTAAGGCACTGCTGCCGTTGCCGCTGCCTTCCTGCTGTGCACCAGGCGTGGGTGTGTGTGCTCCTGAGAGTGGTGGTGCTACTGTTGCTGACGGTGGTGCGGTCACCAGTAGCTCCTGCTGGACCCTGCACAGCAGCTGCGTGCATCCCCTGCTGCAGGCAAGCAGTTCACCCTGCAGCTTAATAAGGCAGCAGCCGCTACTGCACACGGGCTCCTCCTCATGGGCTGCATCAGACGCCACGGCCCCCTGCCTCTTTTTTTTCTTTTTCTTTTCCTTCCTGTGCTCCTCAGCTGAGAGACCCCTGCTGCCCGCTGTACTGACGCCTTCAACCGTGCTTTGCAATAACTCTCCATCCTCTCCTTCCCCCGCCTGCTGCTGTGCCTGTTCCCTCTGCGTCTGCTGCTGCAGCAGCTGCAGCAGCTCCACAAGCCCCACCGTCCATGCCATACAATGTGCCTCCAAAGCTGTCAGCCCTTCATAAGACATGCACCCCAACTGCAGCCTTGTGCACTCGCACGTGAGCAGCAGCTGCATCCGATGCAACTCTCTCAATGCTGCGCTTCTTTGGGCAGCAGTGGCGTTGGTGTCAGTCGCAAAAACATGACCTGTGCCACGGCAAGTGTGGATACGTAATGCACTTAGTTTATGTGCCTGTATGTGTACATGTCTGCGTATGAATGTGCGTTGTTGGGAAGGGAAGTTGCCGAACAGCAGGATCTAGTCATGTCAAGTTATATGTGCAATCCAGTGCATCTGCAATTTTGTGTACATGTGTGCAGCATGCGCACGCAACAGCATTCTCAAATCCACCTCACAATCCACCTACCTTTTTCATCAGCCTGTTCCTGTATGCTCTTCAGCTGCTTGACCTGGCGCTTCACAGCCTTGGTCAGAGCCTTGCTGACACCCTGGCTGCTTAGCCAGTGCCCCTCTGTCATGTCTGCCCCTTCGTAGTGCTGTAGGAACGCGGACATGAGCTGGAGCATGCCTGCGTGCGTTGGTGGTGTTGCATGCACGTGTGTGCCCTGCAATAATGGTGCTACAAGCGGCGCTGTTGATTTTAGACAGGAGCTGGTGCACGCCTGTATACGTTGGGAGTGTTTCATGTCTGTGTCTTACAGGCGATGCTACTTCAACTTGGAGCCAGGTGGCACAGGCATGTGGACGAATGACTCATCCTCTGCGCCCCAGAATAACCCAGAACAAGGTGCTCTTGAATCAGGCTAGATGGTGGGACAGAGGGCAAGGAACGATGGTACATGGCACACAAGAACACAGCACTCAGCCTGTTTCCCTCTTATAGGTTCCCTCACTTTAAAAATCCCGGAACCCCCCTTCCTGCACACGTTTACAGCCTCCTTTATGTCCTTACCTTATCGTTCATTATCCTTGAATGTTTGTGTACTACACCTAGATACTTCTGAAAGAGAAGAGAGAGGATTTCAAAACGTATCACCTCACTTCCTCCCCCACCTGATCCGCTGCCGTCCTCTGTGTTGACTCTAAAGACCAGGTGTCCAGCAGCCCTACCCATCAGCTGGGTGCACAATGCCATTGCTGCCTGCGGCAGGCAAGCTGCAACCTGCGTACAGAGGAAAGTGCTTTGCTTATGAATCAGAGGTGTCACCTAGATGAAATGCACGGTTCCAATCACCGCAACCTGCATACAGAGGAAAGTGCTTTGCTTATGAATCAGAGGTGTCACCTATATGAAATGCACGGTTCCAATCACTGCAACCTGCGTTCAAAAAAGATTGCTGAGCTGGTTGTCAGCTAGATCAGTGATATGCCTTGCCGCGCAAACACCACCGACCCTCGCATGCACCACCCTTCGCGGACCAACACATTTACCACAGACCCACGCACGCCTGCATCACTGATCCCCACACGGGGAAAGAGTCATAAATAGGTAAACCCACCTCTGGGAGCGCCTGCACCTCTGCAAGGCCCAGCAGCTTGCCACCTGCATCACACAACTGCCCCAGCATACCACCATCCTCCACACTACCACCACCACCACCACCACTGCTGCCAGTCCCACTCTCGTAACTGCCCCTGCCCCTCTGGCCACTGCTGACGAGGCTGGCCGTTGTGCTGACCTCTTGCAGCAGCTTCCCCTCCACACAGCTAGCCAGCAGCAGCTGCAGCGTGGCTGTCAGTGCGCGTGGGTCGGCCCAAGCTGCCCACACAGCCAGCACATGCAATGCGCCCCCCCAGGCAAGGGGCAACAAGGAGGGGGGACGTGGTGGGATACTGCAGCGCACTGCTGTATGGTGGGAGCGGGACGCTTTGTGGGTGGAAAGCTGGCTTGAGTTGTGGGTGGGAGCAAGGGTGGCATCAACGGTTTGGGCAGCAGATGGTGGAGAGAGGGGATGTGTGAGGGTGGACACAGCGGCCACAGCAGCAGCAGCGGCATGGCTGATGCACCTCCCACCCCCCCCTGCGTTTCCTACCCCACCCTGCACTAGCGTGTGCACAACAGCTGCGCTTGCGTCCGGCAGCAACTTGTCAGTGTGTGCAGACGGGGAACACAGAGCTTGCGCAGTCAAGCCTGACGTGCCCCCATCCTGCTCCTGCCTAAGTGAACCGCCAGCTAGTGAAGCAGCAGCAGGAGCTGTGAGCAGCTGCCCTACCAAAGCACGCAGCTCTGCTTCACAATCCCCAAGGAGCACATCACGTGCATCAGCCCCTCCTTCCTGTAGACCTCCCTCACCGCCATCCCTGCTACCCTTTCCCCCGCACCACTGGCCCCCCCTGCACACATGACCCAATCGCAGAGCTTGCTCACGCAGCACACACCCACGCTGCAGCATGCAGTGGTGTATTGAAGAGCCGAGGGCGGCTGCACACTCAGCGCTCCCTGAGCCGTGTGCTATCACGCCAGCCATGCCTGCTGCACCAGAAGTAGCACCAGCCATGCCGCCAAAGCCCTGAACCTCCTCCTGCGGTAAGATTGTAGGTTTGCTGTTAATAAGCCTCGACTTGAATGCGTATTTTACACCATCATACTCAGTTTGTTGAAACACGCCTCAACTTGAACACAAAATACACATCATGACACACTTGTTTCACCCGTGCTTGCATACACTCCAACACATGTACCTGTACGCACATATTCAAACACAAACGCCTGCAATCACACAGCTGCACAAAAACTAAAATGACATGCATACAAATTAGCACACATGTACAATCTATCATAGCAGCTTTCTTGCACACCCCAGAAACACACCTGCAGTGCAGAGCCCAAGAAGTGCTGCCCCAGCACTGGCAGGAGCATGTAGCAAGCTACTGTGCTACTACTAAGAAGAGGGGTGGGTAGGGGGGGCTGGTGCTTCTTCAGGGCCTTGCGCACAGCCTTTGCAGCATCCCCACCATCTCCTGTACAAATGAACAGACAAAGTTGATTAGTTGCATTGGTGTGCTGTTTTGAGAAGGTACAGGTATTTGGCAAGCGTATTCCCTCCAGGGCCTTGCGCACAGCTCTTGCATGAATCAATTCCGGCTGCTGGATGTGGTAAACTGTGATCATAACACACACAAGAACGTGGGCAGTGCCACACTTTCAATGCGGTCCTCAATCCTTGTCATAAATTATGACTCATAACACAATCTACAGATCAGAAAGGGGTTTGCATGCAGGTTAGGAGCAGAAGCAGAATGCTTTTGTGGCATGAGGCAGGCAGACTATCAAGCAAAAAGTGACGCCACCATCAACAGCAGCCTGACAGACCTATCCTGGACAAGTGACGACTTCCAGCATCATTCAGGCAAACAAAAATACTTACAAATATACAATATACAGCAGGATAAGTCCCTCAACGACCACCAGCACCACGTAACACCAAGCAAGGAAAGAGTTTTTGAACAGCTTGCACGACGTACAAGAAGTGGCGTGCCCCAAAGAGCAAAGTCCAGCGATCTGTGCCTGTCAGTATCAAACCTGACGCACCAAAAGCAGGCTTGACGGTGGACCATGGGTATCAGACACCCTCGTCTCAAGCTCAATGCAAGCCTCCCTCCACCATGTGAGTCATCAAGTGTACTTTGCTTTTGTATTGTCTCATTGCAAGCCTCCCTCCACCATGTGAGTCGTCAAGTGTACTTTGCTTTTGCATTGTTTCAATTCCTATATGTTGACTTACACAGTGTGGAGCAGCTCGTCCACGGCACCAAAACAAGCAGTTTAAAAGTGGTGCCAAAAGCCGTGACCAGCACTCAACACCCTGCTTGCAAATTCAAATCACTGAAGGCCCCCAAAACATGAATTTCAAGCGCTCAACACCCCTTGCATTGCTCACGGGAAGAATACGCACCAGCTGCATTGAAGATGGGCTGAAAGTATCCCCAGTTCTGCTCTGCAACCACAGCCATGGACCCCTGGCCATCTTGCAACCCCTCCACGATGCCCGGCAGGGCTGTGGCTCCATACGACCCTCGATCAGCTTCCAGCCCCTTCACAGCGCCTTCCCCCACCCCACCCCCCAGCTGCTCTGCCATGCCAGGTAGAGCAGCCACCCCTGGGTGCATGGCAGCACACATTGCATGCAGGCGCACACATGCTGCGTACACATCTAGCAGCATGGCCAGCTGCGCGGCTGAGGCTGCATTCAGGGGACTGTGCCGTTTGCTCAGCCTGTGTGTGTGAGTGTGTTTGCTTTGGGTATGTCCATGCTTGTGTTTGTACAAGTGTATGTTTTGGGATGCCGCTTGCTCAGTCAGTACGTGATGCATATTTACGTACTTGGATGTACGCAGTATGTACTTGTGTATATGTATGAGTGCATGTTTGTATACGTAACAAGCGGCTGGTGGTGCAACTACTGCGCTTGTCAAGATCATTGGCTTCACCTCGTGTGTTTACAGGCTGCAAATTCGAGGTTGCATACACCAATAGCCTTATGTGAAAACTCATATGTATCACCATCAGAAATTACTTATAGGATAATCATATTATTATCATTATATCAAACAATCGTCCTAGATATTGGCATTTTATTTGTCAGAGGGGGCTCATGTGCATCCCTGCCCTTGGTCTTTGCTTTATTCACAAACGTGTAGTCATGTAAGTTTAAGTACACAAGCGTAAGACTCACATAAGCAGTGGTCGCTTCCACCATGGTCACAGTTGTTCGGGAAAAAAAGCCTTGGAAACCGACAGCAACAGAGCACGAGAAAAAGAAACGCTAACAGGGTCTGGGAGACTCCCCTTCAATTTTCTGGCTGGTGCCTTACCCCAATGATCTAAGTGCGTACGCACGACCTACAACAAGCGGTAAGCACCATACATAGAGTTGGCCACTACCGTATATATCCACTGTATATGACCGTATGTTTGGTGATTTCCCTGCCAAAAACACCGTATCTACACCGTACATATACGGTTCTGGCCAACCCTAACCATACACCATACATGCTGCTAGCTGCTTTCATGCTCACTCCATATGCACCTACCCTTTGCAGGTAACAGCCAAGAGGCGAGCAAGGGAAGGGGCCAAGGTGTTGGACACCAGGTCTTGAACGCCACCCGCGATGTGGTGTGCAGTGGTCAGATCCACACGCAGAGCTGCATGTGCGCATGCGTGCGTGTTTACTTGTATGTGTGTGTGTGTGTGTGTGTGTGTGGTGTGGTGGGGGTGGGGGTCTGCTCAGGTCCACATACAGGGCTGCAGCAACAGAGTGAAAGTATAGGCCCAGAATTATTTATGGACTCAAGATGACAACGGCAAGCCTAGAGCGTTTCTGAAAAGAGGGCAAGCCTTGCGACCACTTGCGAATATGGTCGTGGCAAGCTATTTAATCTTACTTGACAGAGTCAAGAGTTGGCTAGAATTAGGAGGTTGGATGAATGCTGCTCGGATGATTAAGTGTTTGTGATGTGTGCCTACTTTTGTCCAGGATTTGAGCAGGCTTCTTTTCTGTGTTAGAGATGGAAAAAGTCCTTTTATAAACTGTCTGCGAATCAATCAACAGGTGCAAGGCGCACAGTGTGCTAACAACCTCTATTCCTTTCATCCATCCACTACACAAACTCACACACTCATACGTCAATACACACGACACACACTCATACACTCATACGTCAATGCACACGACACACACACACTCATACACCCATACGTCAATACACACCAATACACACGACACACACACTCACACACTCATACGTCAATAACACGACACACACACTTAGACACACACCCGCGCGCTCACACACAAAGCACAGACACACATGACGAGGACTTTTCACCTGACAAGCAGCAAGCAATCAACTGGCCAAGAGCAAGCGCAGTGTACGGCCTGATCTGAACCTCTTTCTCCATTGCCTTCTTCTTGCCGTCGCCCAAGCAATTGTGCTCGTTAGCTTGCTGTGGATGGATGCCCAGGGCGGTGCCGTCTCCCCGAAGCCTAGAGCCCAGCTGGCTGGACAATGACCTCACGAGTGGAGCACATTGGCCTGGCTCCAAGCAAGGAGTTGAGAAGTGCAAGTGGAAATTCAGGAACAGGACAGAATTGCGCCATCATAATCCCAATCAGCTGGGCAGCAATCTCAAATTGACGGATCCGTGGCCGCGTTGTGGTACGGCGCGCACAGCAACACCACACAAGGTGCACATTGGCTAGTAAGTTGAAGTAGATACCATGCATTTGATGCTGGTAGAAAGAAAACATGAATGCAAGTAGATACCATGCATTTGATGCTGGTAGAAGGGACGAAAATTTGCTGCATGACACTTGCATGAGAGGTGCGCATTGGCCTGGTAGCGTGATAAAAGTGCGGTGTAGGACGGGAAGCAGTGGCAACAATGTGTGAGGGTCACAAGTTTGAAGGAGATAAAAGTGAAACGAACAGCAAGGAAGGACAACGTTGTGTGAGGGTCACAAGTTTGAAGGAGATAAAAGTGAAACGAACAGCAAGGAAGGACAAAAATGTGTGAGGGTCACAAGTTTTGAAGGAGATAAAAGTGAAACGAACAGCAAGGAAGGACAACAATGTGTGAGGGTCACAATTTTGAAGGAGATAAAAGTGAAACGAACAGCAAGGAAGGACAACAATGTGTGAGGGTCACAAGTTTGAAGGAGATAGAAGTGAAACGAACAGCAAGGAAGGACAAAAATGGGTGAGGGTCACAAGTTTGAAGGAGATAAAAGTGAAACGAACAGCAAGGAAGGACAAAAATGTGTGAGGGTCACAAGTTTTGAAGGAGATAAAAGTGAAACGAACAGCAAGGAAGGACAACAATGTGTGAGGGTCACAATTTTGAAGGAGATAAAAGTGAAACGAACAGCAAGGAAGGACAACAATGTGTGAGGGTCACAAGTTTGAAGGAGATAGAAGTGAAACGAACAGCAAGGAAGGACAAAAATGGGTGAGGGTCACAAGTTTGAAGGAGATAAAAGTGAAACGAACAGCAAGGAAGGACAACAGACAAATGAATGAACGACAATACACCCACTTTGAACAGCGGTAGCGCAAAAGGTGTAAGGCACAAATCAGCCCAAGATGTAGAGTAAGACAGCAAGATACACACAGACATTGTGATTCAGCAGAGTTGCGCACAGGAAAGTATCTGAGCAGCAGCTTTGTCCATAGCTGAGAGGTGAGCAGAATGCAGGCAAGCGCAAGCAGATTGTTGCTGTGCATTGAGAGTTGAGAGGACATGTAAAGCAGTGCAGATGGCAGAAAGCCATCAGGCAAGGCAACAGAAATGCGTACAGTGCAAAGTGCAGGTTGAAAGCTGAACGGCAGCAGCACAGGCTGTTGAGCACGGCTTGGCAATGATGCTGGCATTACACACATGCAAGCACAGAGACGCAGACACACACAACCCACCAGGTGGGAGGTTGTGCAGAGCACCCTCGATGGCCAACAGCACTGAAGGCTGAGTGACCACAGCTGCACCTGCTGCTGCTACGACGAGCGATGGCTGGTCAGAGGGGCTTGCATGAACTCCTACACGCACAAGTTGCAAGTGACATCTTAATTATATAGTAATTAATGTGTGGCAGGTCGCAGGCGCGACATTGCATGAGACACGATTTTGGGTCTTGCCTAAACTAGAAGCAAGATTGGGCATTATGTTGCCAAAGGGAGAATCTAAGAAACAGGGATATGAGATGATACACATTGACGAGAAATGTACCAAGACAAAGCTGAACGTCGAATAAGTGCAAGCGAACGACGACGAGCCAGTACCAACAGTGCGCAAGAGCAAGCTCAACTTTGCAAGGGAGTGCTTTGTATGCATGTGTGTGTGCTATTTTTTAACCTGGGTGTATATCCTGTGCACTCCCTACCTGCAGTGGAGACTAAAGCAGCTGCTGCTGCTGCTGCTGCTGCTGCTGCCGAACCTTGGTTGCTGCAGTCGTGGTCTGTCGCAAACAAGGAGGCAATGAGGGTGCCCAGCAGCACGTCCAGTTGCCGCAGCTCTGCATATGCATGGACCTGCATGAGTAGGTGGTGTGTGAAATTATGTGATTGCATGCAATCAATGTGAATGTGGATGGTCACATGCTTGTGTGTGTTGTCCAATTGTGCCTGTAGCAGTTGCCCACGTTCCTGTGTGACACAAGCTCCCTTCAAACAACAAACAATGATAGCTTTCCTAGAAGGCACTGTACAGAGCGGCACTGTACAGAACAGTAAACGGCGCCAAAGACCTGGCCTGACAGCATCTCAAGGAGTGTGCAGCTGTTTTATGAAGGAGTAGCACGTCAAATGGCGGTTATGCTCCAGTGTGTGCGTGCCTAGGCTTGTGCATAACAATAGCTTTTCAGGCCCGTAATAATTGCCAAGGATGACCCGACCATAATCCTTGCACAGTCCAATTCTTAGCGCACACACACACACACACACACACAAACACGCACGCACACATACACGCACGCACACATACACACACACGATATTGCCTTCTCCCCCCCCAAATGGCCACTTAAGCATCTTCATGCACAGCAAACATACAAAACATACAATACGATCACAGCTTATCTACACACACCCCGCTTTCATTATCATGTCACTGCGTAAGCGCACGCGCTGTTCCTTTCTGGTCTTTAATTTACATCAGTGAAAAGGTCCTCATCATACTGCACCAAGCTGATGCAAAAGAAACACGCCAGTCTTATCGTAAACCATCAGCCTTTATAGGACAGGCCTTCACCAACACATTACAGGCTTTTCCCTCTGTCCATGTCTTCTTCATATCCTCCATCCCCCTAAGCCTGTCCTACACATCCCATTTCCACTTGTATGCCTGCTCTTATACAGAAACACTTTGATCCACGCACCAGGCGTTGCGTGCCCAGCACAGCCACCATCAAAGGAGGCAGCACACCGGAGTCACTACAAGCATCAGAACCGGGACTAGCACCAACGCCAGCACCAGCACTGACGCCAGCACCAGCAGCATAAGCATCTCCGAGGGAAAGTTGTGCTCTGCTGGCTGGAGGGAGATGAGGTCCAGTCAAGGCTGAGGCGGAAGTGCCCCACAGCAAGATCCACAACTGGTCAAGAGATTTAGTCACAGCCCTGCAAATGGAGATGCGTTTGCGTGTTTGTATAGGGTTGGCCAGAACCGTATGAGTGAGGTGGCATGATAATAAAGATGCGTGAGCTGCGTACCTTTAAATGCATACAGAGGTAGATGCTTGCAATGAAGACTCATTTGGAATGGGGGTATGGGTATCAAGGTGTTCAGGCATCAAACAGGCCTTGCAGGTCGAGGTGCACTTTGCCTCTGAACCAAGTAGGTGAGAAGGTTCACATGCACAAAGGGTGCGCCCAAATCTAAGCACTGTGAAGCGATCTGGGGCTGGTAGCCGGAGTAAAAAAGGGCATACCTGCATAACTGACAACCCGCCTGTGCCTTGTTAGGAGGGGGTATAAAGCAGCCACAGGAAAGGGGAGCAGGTGCAACCAACCACTCAAAGCAACACACACACACGCACGCACATAACAGTAAAACACGCTCGCACCTGTAATCCAGCTCTAGCATTGCACACAGTGCGGCTGAGGTTGCCACCTGCAGCTGGCGAAATTGCTCTAGAGCCCCTACCTCCGCCCGTGTGTTCGCACCCACGCCCCCGTTCAACAAGGCATCAATGCCTGCATCACCCTCCCCCCTTTGCAGCTTGCGCTTTTTCCCTGCTTCCCTTGCTCCTTCGCTCTCCAGTACTACCCCTTCTGGACAACCGTTCGCGTGTGCTGTGGGTGCGTGGCCTGGATCTGCAGCTGCTGCAGCCTGCTGCTCATAATTGGCCATGATGCTGGTGGCCAGACTTTGTAAGTACCCACATTGCAGCCGTGCCAAATCTCGCATGGGCTGGTACGCGCCAATGACCTGCGCACGTTATGCGTTGTTGCAGTGTGCGTGTTACAGGCAGAAAGTTTGTGGGCAGCCTTCACAATCAAGCAACCTGGACGTACTCTATGCGATGAGTTGTGGAGAGTTGAGAGTGTGGATGCACGAATGTAAGGCTGGAATGTGCTGAATGGCTCAAACAATGGCTGTGCATGGTTCTCTGCCTGTGTGCCTACTTGACCATGGAACCCTTAACTGAGCCATCTGGAAGATACCTAGGGTTGGCCAGAACCGTATATCCGAACCGCATATGACCGTATGTATTGTGATTTTCTTGCTAAAAGTACCGCTTGTACACCATATATATAGGGTTGGCCCAAACCGTGCATACAAAAATGCCACAAAAATGCGGCATTTTTAATACCCGGTACGCCGGAACCAGTACCGTATTTGGAAATTCCCGACCGTATCCGTATCCGTACCCGTAACCATATGCAGTTTTTGGCCGACGTATATGGACCATATTTTACCATACATAGATCGTATTTGCAGGTGGTACACTCCAGTCTCGGGTTCAATTCCCAGCAGCTGCAGCCTCTTTTGCTCAATCTGGTCATTTATTAATCTCGCGCCTTTTCTTACTGAGCTCTCTCTTTGCTTTCCTTTTCTATAATGCATATATTTGCATTATATAAATAGTTTCACTGATGTATATGGCAGTTAAACCACCTTTTTGCACTTCAAAAATCCATTTATGGGTCTTTTTGGCTTGAAGCAGGCCTAGCTCCCCAACCGATCCATTTTTTGGCTTTTAGGATTGCGTCATGCATGCTCAGCTCTTCAAGAGCTGCAGAATGCCCCCCTTTTAATTATTCTGAGTGACTCCAAATTTTCCTGTATACGGTGTATATGGAAATACGGCGTATATACATATATACACAATCATACACGGTGTATATACAGTATATGGAAATCCCATGTGCAGTTTGGGCCAACCCTACGTATATTGTATATGACTACAAATGTATGGTTCCGGCTAAAAAACACCTGATACCTGTCCACGGCAAATCCCACAGACTGAGCAGCTTACGCGTCAGAACGTCGCAATCAAGCAGACTCTCAACCCTCACAACTTACGCGCACACAGAAACTCTGAACACATGCATTCCATCCACTCACATGACCAGCCGCCAGCAGGGCTGCCAGGCCATGCATCAGCAGGAACGGAGGAGGAAGTAGCCAGGATCTGCTTGAGCCACAACCTGCTGCACCACCATCACCAACAACAACGACGCTTGCATCTGCTGCTGCGCTGCCCTGCTGCTTTCTCTTCTTCCTCCCAGATTGCTGGGCCTGCCCCTCCTGCCCTGCACCACCAAGATTTCCCTGCTGCTGCTGCTGCTGCTGCTGCTGAGGGTCAGCCCCCTGTTGGGCCAAGCTACTTGCCAAGCTGCGTGCAAGCAGGTCTGACAGAACCACAAGCATGTTGAACTCGGCATACGCTAAGGCGGCTGCGCTTCCATATTCTTCACCGTCGCGTCCTCCTCCTTGCAATGCTGCTGCCGCTGCTTCTTCGCTGTTGATATTGGCCTTGGTGCGAGCAGACAGGGTCACATCTGTGTGTGTGTGTGCATAGATTGTCACGTGGGTGTGAGTTTAGGTGCGTTTCAAAAGGAAGAGGTGGTTTAGGCAAACAGGGGCAGACCTTTTATACAGGAGTACCACAGCGTGTGCATGAGTTTAGGCGCTTTTTGACTGGTCAGGTATTGCAACAGGTATTGCAGGTATTGCAGCTCTTTGACTGGTCAGGTATTGCAACAGGTAGGGAGTCAGGAACAAGCACAAGCACAGACGGTAAATGGAAGGCAAGACAAAGAGCACCAGTGCTGCTTGAAGTTAAGCCAGCAATTTGCAGAACGTTGCATTCAACGTTGCCGGACGATTGGAGGAAGATACAAACACATGAGCAGGGTTGGCCAAACACCATGTATGGCCGCATGTAAGGGATTTCCCTTGCATACACCACAAATACAAAATACGCATGTACATATGGTTCTGGCCAACCCTGCTTAAACACACACACATACACAAAAACACACACACACACACCTGCCGCAGCTACACGCCTGTAGCGAGCAGCCGCACTTCCAAACACAGTGAGGAGCCACGGAGCAAAGCACAGCGCAGCGTTGTTGCTCTCCCGCCTGTCCTCCTGCAAGCCTTGCTCTAGCAACTGCAAACCCGTGCATGGAACCATGTGTGCTCTCATGTTTAGAAATGTACGTGTGCGCGTGTTTGTGCATGTAAATGCGTGCGCATTGCTAGCTACAGCATCTACAGAGGAACCAGCACTGCCAAATTTGTGAAAGCACCTCCTCCTGGGTTCAAGCAAGACAACGACGAGCGCCGTCACCTTCCACACCCAGACCACACGTACTCCCCAACCAAAAACCGCACACCTGAAACACGAGCGTGTGGTAGCTGCTCTTGCCCCCCCCCACCCCAGCACGCCCCTTCTCTGCTTCCTCCCCTTTCCCCACCTCCTCCTTTCCCCCTCCTCCTCTGTTACCCCCTGCCCCTGCCCCTGCTGCTCCTAGCTCCCTCCCTTGTTGCTCATGCCGGCCGGGACTCATCAAGGGCCCTGCCTTCAACGCACACAGCTCCACCAGACCCCCCATGTGGCTCTCATGCAGCAGCACGTCCTTCAGAACCGCCCTTGCAGCATCGCACACAAGCTGGCCCAGCTTGCCTTGAGCAGCAGACTGTCCTCCACACTCCTCCCTAGGAGCTGCAAACCCACGTAACGTGCCGCTCCCTCCCCCCCACCCTTTTTCTAACGCGTTCCTGCTACAGTACAACCCCCACTGTACATGCTCTTCCGCATCTGCAACTCCCCCCCCTCCCCAGCCCATCGCCGCGCACAGCGCAACACTCTGCACCTGAGGGTGTGTGACAGCACATGTGTGTGTTTGTGTGTGTGTGTGTGTGTGACGGACAATTGGGTGCATACTGAGATAAAAAAGGATGTGACAAGGAGGAGCTGAGCTTTGCTCAGAGAAAAGAATACGGTATGTATTTAATTATTTGTTGCACACGCTTGGCTTGCATCAAAGCATACTCTGCTTATCGCGACACACATAAACACACCTGATGCGGGAAGGCAAAACGCAGCAGGGCTGCACCCACAGGAGGAGCAACCAGGAGCTGCAGCACGCGTTTAGGCACGGGGTGTTGTGATGCAGCAGCGTGCAAGAGCTGTACTGACAACAAGGCCAGCTGCAAGAGCTGCGTTAGCTGCGGCTGCTGCAGCTGCTGCTGCTGTGCGTGAGGCTGGACATCTTGCTCTCCTGAAACTTGAGCCCATTGTTGCTGCTGCTTGATGTCAATGCATTGCTGCAGCCGATCCTTCGCCCTGGCCATAGCCTCCACAAGAGCAGCACACTGGTCCAGGCTGGGTCGAAAGCCCGTGCCACTGTGAATGCATACGTGTGTATGTGTTTGTGTGTGTGCGTGTGTGTACTATGTGTGTACATGTGGCTTCCCTGTATATGCACGTATGCCTGCACAAGTGAAAGTGTGTGTGAAGAACTGTTCATTTGTAACAGGCAAACATGCATCACTCTCCAGACTCAAACGGCAATTCACAGACGTGTCCGTTGCTCAACATCTCAGGAACAGCAAGAACTGAATGCTGCGAAAAAAGACAACGCACTCGCTATTTTTTTTCCTTCCTTACACTCACCGCCCTGCCCCTTGCACGCCCCCTCCTCCTATCACTGGCACAGGCTGTAGTAAGCCCAGCGATAGATGTGACAGTGTGTCATACACCCCCTGCAGCAGTTGCTGCGCATGCAGCTGGTCTACGCTCTTCCCCAAACCTGCAAGCACACGATGCCGCAAGAGAATGTCAGCTATGCTTCTGCCAAAGCTGCAGGCCGTACATGCAGTGACGTGCGCGTTTATCATGCAAGAAAAAGTAGCTTTTTTGTTGCTGTGTCAGAACTTCAACGAATGCGAGCTAAGCAAAGCATGAACTGCCCTTGCGCTGTGACACAGTTGTGTGACAAAGTTAAGGTAAGTAAAAAAATCTTAAAAGCAAACACGCACGCACCGAACAAGCCTGCTGCGGTTGTGGCTGCAGCAGCTGCTACGCTGATGATGTTGGTGGGGATGGCAGCCAAGCTGGTGTAAGGGCTGCTGAGCAGTTTGGCTAGGAGGGTCCACAGGCGGGCCTCGCACAGTTCTGGAGGAGGGTTTTTGCTGGGACTGGCGCTTGACGTTGCTTTGCTTTTGCACCCTGCCAATGCAGGCACACACACAGGTTCTAAATGACAGGTGCTCAAGCACATAGGTAGCAACAGTTGGTGTAGAACTGCAAAAAGAACGATGAGGATCAGGAAGCAGCGTTACAGGCCAACAGCTTGTGCAGGAGTGCTACAGGGGACGTATGGGCCTTTGGGAATGGAGAAAACATGATTGAACACACCTTTGAGCAGAGTGCCGACAGCCCAATCCACAAGACTGCGCACGTGATGGCCGAGCACCAGGGGTGGAAGAGAAGTGTGGACATCTACAAGGGTACTGGCCACGGACTCAGCCATTTGCAGTTTGCTGCAAGCAGCAGGTAGGTTTAGAGAGCGCTGTGCATGAAGTCAATGGTGCACTCGCATGTATGTGTGTGTGTGTGTGTGTGTGTGTGTGTGTGTGTGTGTAAGTGTGTGTGTAAGTGTGTGTGTGTGTCTGTGTGTGTATGTGTGTGTGTATGTGTGTGTGTGTGTGTGTGTGTGTGCGTGTGTGTGTGTGTGTGTGTGTGCGTGTGTATGTGTGTGTGAGTGTATGTGTGTGTGCGTTTGTTTGTGTGTGATCATATGTGCATGCATGTGCGTGTGTGTGTGTGTGTGCATGTGAGCGTGGCGATGTACGCTCGTGGCGTACAAATGTACACAATCAGCCTCCACC
>Ga0307968_1001228_pt1:0-2500 | contig 20689 bp, 22 predicted proteins | sample OrgLakmetagen650_FD_201834 | JGI IMG/M metagenome (GOLD analysis project Ga0307968, IMG submission 201834) | Saline water microbial communities from Organic Lake, Antarctica - #650 | ecosystem: Environmental > Aquatic > Non-marine Saline and Alkaline > Saline | place: Antarctica: Organic...
CATCTTTTAAGGTTAGGCCTTTTTCTGTCTGTTCTTCAGACACACTCTTAGCTTGTGCTCTTGCGAGCGTGGGCCAATTTCTCAGACTGTGGTTTTTCAAGGAGGGTTTTTCTGTTTAGGCAGGAGTATTTTTTCCCAGTCTTATAGGTTTTTTCCTTCATTCTGTCAGGCCCTTGCTGAGGACCGTGTAACAACCCCCACCAAAAAAAAAAAATGAGGGTGCAGACCACCTAGCACACAAAGCAGCAGTCAATCAAATTTCTGACGTTTCCCTCCCGCCAGCTACGACTGACCCCTTCTACGACCTGTTCTGGCTAAGCGTTCCAAACAAAGTTGGCTCCCATGCAGAAGAGCTACGAGTTTTGACTAACCTGCAAGACAAACTAAAACATCACATACACGTCCACCATTACCTTGGTGAAGCTAACACTAACACAGATACACTGCTTTACAAGCTCTGGCAAAAAATGCATGATACGCCTCAGCGTGCAGCGCAGCCCAACTCTCGCACACGGCAAGCTACTGCAAAGCCCCTTGCGCATTGCATGCCCAATTCAGTAACAAGTTTTGGTCCATGCCAATTGTGACTTTTAAGGAACAGGAACAAGTCCTTAAGTACAGGACGGATACGATACACACAGACAAACAAACCAAAAGGATTAGCCATACGACAGGTCCTGCCACCTGCCCTTTGTGCGGAGGATTAGACGGTGCTCCACACATACTTCTTAGGTGCAACAACCATACTCTGAAGAGAATGCACATAAACCGACACCACCACGCTGTTAGCCTTTGTGGTGAAGAGATCGGCAAAGGCAAGCTGGGCTCAGCAATTGTTACAATGGATGCTTGTAACAGTGAAAAGTTATCTGACCTTAACATTGAACCCCCTGATGACAAGGAAAGAAACATTCCTGACTGGGTTTTCCCAACACAACAAAACCTTCCAAGTAGACTTCAAAGCCGTCCAGATGGCGTGTTAGTTATGCCCATTGAGGGAAGAGGCAGGCATTTGGATCCCAAACAGATCCCCCCAAAAAACAGAGACATACATCTTGTAGAACTCATAATCTGCTCAGACATAGACCCGCAACAGACATTAGAAAAAGCGCATCAACCCCTTATCCAGCGTCTACGAACAAGGAGCCTCCGAGGCATCTCTCAAAACAACCAAGTCACAGTTCATGTTATACTTCTTGGGGTCGGGGGCACAATCTAAAAACAGTACACCATAACCCCTCTACTAAACTTGAGCATCCCCACGCACATAGTGCACCAACAAGCTACTAAACTGCACTGCCATGCTATAAAAAGCTTAAACAAGATTACAAAAACAAGACACAAAATACACCTTAACAACAACAGTGATAAGGGGGGAGATCATGGGGTGTTACTGGTAGAACGGCTGGCTTCAGGAGGGCTAGCCGCAGGCCGGGATGCATGGCTGACAACCCGCCGAATCCTCAGTAGTCTCTGTTGTTTCTCTTTTTTTCTCGTTTTTGGTGGGGCTCTGGCTAGTGTAAGCACTAGTTGAGAGCCTTTCCATAATGCACGCTGGTGACTTACTTCCAGCGTAGACTTTTTACTTTTTTATTAAACCTAGAAATGAGCCTGCTTTGCTAGTCAAATTTTGTGATGCTTCATCATGATGCCAAGCTGTGTTTACCAATAATCAATTACTTGCGTGCTTGACACATGGAACACACATATATAAAAACACAAAAATGGAAAATGACGCTGCAATCAAAACTGAAATCATGACAAGTCATCTGAAACAATTTTCTGGCTTGAAGTTGTTCTCTCAATCATCCTCAACATAACCTTCTGCGGTATAACAAATTCCGTGCTTCTTTCAGCACCTCCTTATTTTGTTAAGTGCTTACTACTGCCACATGCATCTTCACTCCCACACCTGAGTGGCGTCGTAAAAATCAATCATTCCTCGGAGAGCAGACACCTAGCATGATCAGATTGCTAGCAGGACCAGACTGATAGCTAAAAGGCGAGTGTAAATATATGGTACATGTGAGTGCCTGCTGGTCGTGCATCATGGTACGACCAGCCACGCCCTAGCTTGGTATGACTAGTCATGCCCTAGCTTGGTACGACCAGTCAGTCACGCCCAAGCTTGGTACGACCAGCCAGTCACGCCCTAGCTTGGTACGACTAGTCATGCCCTAGCTTGGTACGACCAGTCTGTCACGCCCAAGCTTGGTACGACCAGCCAGTCATGCCCTAGCTTGGTACGACTAGTCACGCCCTAGCTTGGTACAACCAGTCAGTCATGCCCTAGCTTGGTACGGCCAGCCAGTCATGCCCTAGCTTGATACGACTAGTCACGCCCTAGTGTTGTCCACGCCACACTGATTTGATGGTGCAAACAAGAGAGTGCCTGCTGATCGTGCATCATGGTAAGACTAGCCACGCCCTAGCTTGGTACGACCAGCCAGTCATGCCCTAGCTTGGTACGACCAGTCAGTCACGCCCTAGCTTGGTACAA
>Ga0307968_1001228_pt1:7500-20689 | contig 20689 bp, 22 predicted proteins | sample OrgLakmetagen650_FD_201834 | JGI IMG/M metagenome (GOLD analysis project Ga0307968, IMG submission 201834) | Saline water microbial communities from Organic Lake, Antarctica - #650 | ecosystem: Environmental > Aquatic > Non-marine Saline and Alkaline > Saline | place: Antarctica...
CCAGTGATTTGTGAGTGGCGTGTGTGTGACATGTGTGGTGCCAATGTGTGAATTTACTCCAGTGATTTGTGAGTGGCGTGTGTGTGACATGTGTGGTGCCAATGTGTAAATTTACTCCAGTGATTTGTGAGTGGCGTGTGTGTGACATGTGTGGTGCCAGTGTGTGAATTTACTCCAGTGATCTGTGAGTGGCGTGTGTGTGACATGTGTGGTGCCAATGTGTGACTTGACTCCAGTGATTTTTTAGTGGCGTGTGTGTGCCATGTGAGGTGCCAGTGTGTGAAATTACTCCAATGAATTGTGAGTGGCGTGTGTGCGTGTGTGCCATGTGAGGTGCCAGTGTGTGAATTAAAGTATCTTTAATTATGTATCTTTGACTTATGTGAGTGTCTTGGGAAACAAAAACTTATGGATCCAATACACGTGCCTAAAGTTGGCCGTACATACAAACCGTACATACAAACCGTATACGACCGTACATTTGGTGATTTCCCTGCCAATAACACTGTATACACACCGTATATATAGATAGATTGTTCTGGCCAACCCTACATGTGAGTGTTCACCAGACGCACATTTTCCAGTACAGTTATCACTCTCATCAAATGCCGGTTTCATGTCAATCCTGCGGCCCTCCTGATCCCCTTTGATCTTCTCTTGTTCACTGTGGTGATTATCTGTTGTTCATTGTGGTGATTGAGTCTAACGGTTCACTGTCTGTGATTGAGTCTAACGGTTCACTGTGGTGATCTTCTCTTGTTCATTGTGGTGATTGAGTCTAACGGTTCACTGTCTGTGATTCACTGTCTGTGATTGAGTCCAACGGTTCACTGTGGTGATCTTCTCTTGTTCATTGTAGTGTGATTGAGTCTAACCGTGCCGGGTACCAAAGTGGCTCCTTTTCGTCAATTAGTGCGTGGAGTGATTTTCACTGCCTGCGTAGTTTTTTTCTTCTCTTGTTCATTGTGGTGATTGAGTCTAACGGTGCCGGGTACCAAAGTGGCTCCTTTTCGTCAATTAGTGCGTGGAGTGGTTTTCACTGCCTGCGTAGTTTTCCTCTTGTTTGGAGCATACACGAGGTGAGACTATATGGTTCCGTGCACTGGTGAGAAATGCAAGTGTGTGTGTGTGAGTGTGTATGTGTGTGCGTGTGTGTGTGCGTGCGTGTGTGTGTGTGTGTGTGTGTGTGTGTGTGTGTGTATGCGTGTGTGTGTGCGCGTGTGTGAGTGAGTGTGTGTGTGCGTATGTGTGTGTGTGTGCGTGTGTGTGTGTGTGAGTGTGTGTGTGTGTGTTACCACCCCCTTGCCATGCCTTGCAGTGATACCAACCGCGATCAGTACTCACCGTGTCTGTCTTGTCCTTCCTTTTTGCATCAAAGTCTTCACGCCACTGCTTGCTCCTATCCTTGGAGGCCTTCACCCCCAGTACTCACCGTGTCTGTCTTGTCCTTCCTTTTTGCATCAGTCTTCACGCCACTGCTTGCTCCTATCCTTGGAGGCCTTCACCCCCAGTACTCACCGTCTCTGTCTTGTCCTTCCTTTTTGCATCAAAGTCTTCACGCAACTGCTTGCTCCTATCCTTGGAGGCCTTCACCCCCTTCCACCCTGTACACATATTAGGGCGACGTAGGGCAGGGTTGAATCATTTGGTACAGCTCCCTGTCTGCATCAAAATCTTCACGCCATCTTTGCCTATCCTTGGAGGCCTTCACCCCCTTCCAACCTATATGTAGGGCTGGCCAGAGCCGTACATACAGGCACACCGTATATGACCGTGTATGACCGTATGGTTCTGGCCAACCCTACACATCACCCCTTGCGTGCACATTCATAACGCCTCAACTAAGTGCCAGCACACACACACGTAAGGTAAGCCAGAACGTATGTATATATAATATATATAATATATATACGCACTGATATACACACCGTGTATGACCGTATATTTGGTGATCTCCCTGCCATCAGCACCGTACATACACACCGTGTATATATATATATATATATTTATTGGTTCTGGTCGACACTGTATGTAGAGCTACACTGCTATGCTCTCTATCGTGCGCAGGCACGCACACCTTTCCCATTGCAGCTGAAATATCTACTTCAGATGTTCGTCGATGCACACACGCACGTGTGCACGCTCACACCCACATACACTCACGCACACCTGCACGCACACACAAACACGCGCGCAAGCTCGAACACGCACCCTCCCCCCCCCACCCCCACAGCCACATGCTTATACCAACCGCATACCTCCACACTTTTCGATGCACTTGGCCTTGATGTCTTTGAGAGAGTACGTGAAGTACATACCAAAGCCTCCTGCTCGGTCCTGCAAGTGCATGTGTTCACGTTTGAGTGTGTGTGTGTGTGCGTATGCGTGCATGTCCATGTGTATGTGTGTGCAGGTTTGTGCAGGTGTGCTTGTACATGTGAGCGTGTGTATATGCACACGTGTGTGTGTGTGTGTGTGTGTGTGTGTGTATGTGTGTGTGTGTGCTTCCTGTGCGCAAAAATTATGCAAGAGTATTGCCAAGTTAGGAGCGTAACAAAAATGAGAAATCACATGAGATAATGGGTTTATTGCTGCAGGTAATGGGTTTAATTCATTTGGGTTTAAATTACATGGTTTAAAATCACATGTGTAAAGACACGCACACACACAATTTTACCATCTACCATCTCAATAGGAATCCCTTTAAGTTTATTGCTTAAGCAGGCTATTTATTACACACACACACACACGCACGCTTACCTTCTCATCAGGAATCCTTTGTGGTATTGCTTGAACAGGCCAATTGAAACACGCACACACACTTTTACCATCTACCTTCTCATTAGGCATCCCTTTAAGGTATTGCTTGAACATGCCAACTGAAACACGCGCACACACACTTTCACCACCTACCTTCTCATTAGGCATCCCTTTAAGAAATTGCTTGAACAGGGCAGACTGAAACACGCACACACACACACTTTTACCATCTACCATCTTAGTAGGCATCCCGTTAAAGTATTGCGTGAGCAGGCCAATTGAAACACACACACATTTACCTTCTGATCAGGCATCCCTTCAAGGTATTGCTTGAACAGGCCAACTGAAACACGCACACACACTTTTACCATCTACCTTCTCATTAGGCATCCCTTTAAGGTATGCTTGAACAGGCCAACTGAAACACACACACGCTTACCATCTCACTAGGCATCCCTTCAAGCCAGAATTTGGACAGGCCAATTGAAACACACACACGCTTACCATCTCACCAGGCATCCCTTCAAGCCAGAACTCGGACAGGCCAATTGAAACACACACACACACGCTTACCATCTCACTAGGCATCCCCTCAAGCCAGAACTTGGACAGGCCAAAAATATCCTTGGCCTTGGACTGGCTGTGGGGTATGTGTGTGTGTGTTTTGAGTGTGTACGTGTGTGTATGCATGTGTGTATGTGTGTATGTGTTTGAGTGTGTGCGTGTGTGTATGCATGTGTGTATGTGTGTATGTGTTTGAGTGTGTACATGTGTGTATGTAAGTATGTGTATGTGTATATGTGTTTGAGTGTGTGCGTGTGTGTATGCATGTGTGTATATGTATGTGTTTGAGTGTGTGCGTGTGTGTATGTATGTGTGTATGTGTGTATGCATGTATGTGTATGCATGAATGTGTGTATATATGTGTGTGTATGTGCGAGCAGATGCAACACAAAATCCTGTCAGCTTAATTGCTCATAAACCAAGACTTAAAAACTTACCATTGAAGTTAATCCTTACATTCATTAAACAAAAATGGAAGTTACCAAGAGAGTGGCAGGGTTTGCTCCAAACTGGCGTCTTCTTACAGTCCCAAATAATTGATTCACAGGATTGCCTGAGACTCATGCACACAAACACATACACACACGCACGTACACACACATACACACACATACGCACGTGTATGTATGCATGTTCTTGCTTCGTTCGGGTTACAGAGGCACCCAGTCTGGACGGCTGCTCAACCTAAGAGGCACCCCTTTTTGCTTGGTTTGGGTTATAAAGGCACCCAGTCTGGACGGCTGCTCAACCTAAGAGGCACCCCTTTTTACTTGGTTCGGGTTACAAAGGCACCCAGTCTGGACGGCTGCTCAATCTAAGAGGCACCCCTTTTTACTTGGTTCGGGTTACAAAGGCACCCAGTCTGGACGGCTGCTCAAGCTAAGAGGCACCCCTTTTTACTTGGTTCGGGTTACAAAGGCACCCAGTCTGGACGGCTGCTCAACCTAAGAGGCACCCCTCTCAATCTATTTCTCAGGACATTTGCTTTGCTCGTATACACTGGCCTGGTCGAACCCGCACGTGTGCGATTGGGAGATGGAGTAGTAAACTAACACAGGCATGCAACGCAGGAGTGACGGAATGGAATCTTTAGGTTTCTGCACTTCAGACAGCGTACTAGTAATATTTATATTTGCACACAACTGTAGCTTCCTTGAGGGTCTTGGCCAGCGCAAGCACCCCACATGATCAGACATACTTTAGTTTTACTACGTTTGCATCGTGAGATGGCGGTGGATTAATTACAAGTACGGATTAAAGTGGGGGCTCGTCAATGATGACGTGTAAAGAAGCTTCGGAGAGCAGGGAGAGAAGGGAGGCAGAGAAAGGAGAGTTTTCGGCTGCAGGAACGAGAAGGGTTATGCCCTGTTCTGGGCATTGTAAAGTTCAAATCAAACTCAAACTTAAAAGAAAGAGCAGTTGTGAGGACCAAGTAAACAGAAGGATAAAGAAACACGAGGACAGCACAGATAAAAAGCAAGAGTGATATGAGTGATATCACTGTGCTTCACTGCAAGAGTGATGTGAGATATGAGTGATATCACTTTGCTTCACTACAAGAGTGATATGAGATATGAGTGATATCACTTTGCTACTCTCCAAGAACCGGAATTCAAGTGTTACACACTGAACTCAGCATTTTGTTTGAGGGTATTGGCCACCTCAAGCACCCCACACAATCAGACATTTGGTGTTTTCATTCTGAGACACACGTCAGTAAGGCAACAGCTGCACTGCCTGTCCCGTGGTCAGGGGACACTTATACAACACACACATACACATACACAACACACACACATACCACACACACATACACATACACAACACACACACGACACACACACATACACAACACACACAAAAACATACACACACACACCACACACACATACACACACACCACACACATACACAACACACACACATACACATACATACACACACACCACACACACACACACCACATACACAACACACACATACACATACACAACACACAACACACACACATACACATACACATACACAACACAACACACACATACACACACACACACCACACACACATACACATACACCACACACACATACACATACACCACACACACATACACATACACCACACACACATACACACATACACACACCTGATGCGTGTCTCGTTGAGGGCCTTGACAAGCACGAGGACTCCACACGCACACACACACAACTAACATGCGATTTCCTCGCTCTCTGGCTTGTCTTTGGGGCTTGAGGCGCCAGCTACACTGCCTGACTTGCCTCAAGGACACACACGCACACACACACATACACACACACCTGATGCGTGTCTCATTAAGGTTCTTGACAAGCTTCCGTGCTGCCATGCTGCAGGGGCAGACCTGAGCAGTGAGCAGGGTGGTTGCTTTGTGGGGTTAATGAACGCATGTAGGGTTGTTGCTGTACGATCAGCAAAAAGCACGCTCTACACATGCGCAAGAATTGCACGGACGAATATCTGGGTAAGGCACGCGCGCGCGCGCACACACACACACACCCCACTGGGTAGCGAGTCGCTGGCAGTGACTAAACTAAAAAGCCGCCAATCCAAACACAAGCTCCCCTCATTCAATATATTGGCTGCAGACAAAGGTCTGGACAGCAATTTAGAAACAGGGCAGGCCAGACCATGCGTACTTAGCGTGTGGCAATAACGTCAGCGTTGGTAGGGCACTCAATCTAAAAGGGCGGCATGACTGCTCACATCTGATAAGAAAGGTGGTGGCAATGGCGCTGGACGTACAACAGCTGGATTGCACGTTACAGTGACATCTTCAGTCTAATCCTTTGAAGCGCCCTGTTCTAAATTCATAGCAAATCAGGTCTATTATGTGTTGGATTTTCAATGCAATGCTGCTGTAAACTCTGCAAACTCAATGCAATGCTGCTGTGGCTTTATGCCTTAGGGCTTTGACTAGGGCTTTGTGCCTCCCTGACCCGTTTCACATTTTAGGGTTTGAAACTGCTGAGTACTTTGCAGCATGCAGAAGTACTCTAGTTCTTGGAGGCGAGTGCAACCGAACGTCAGTTAGTACTCTCTTGGCACAGCTTGCGCTGTGCTAACCATCCTTTTTATGCTTGTGCCTTAGATAGTTGGCAGCTTAGTTTTAAGATGGGAAATAGGTACGTGAGGAAGGGAGCTGCATCCAAAGTCGCCCCCCCAAGTGAAACCCACTCAATCAAAATTCAAAACCTCGTTGCAACTGACGTTTCTGACCAGGAAGTCGTCCTTCCCCCAGCCCACCTTGGTGTTTACCTAGGGAGGCATAAATAGTGCATGTAACCTTACCTTACCTAGGTCAAGAAACACAACATTCTCCCAAATTTCATCCGTGGCACTCGCACAGCAAATTTAATGCGTGGCACTCCCACAGCACGCGCATACAAACACACACGGCCACCATGTCACACAGAAAGCCACCATGTTACACAGAAGGCCACCATATGTTACACAGAACGCCACCATACATGTCACACAGAAGGCACCATGTGTCACACAGAATGCCACCATGTCACACAGAAGGCACCATATGCCACAAAAAAGGCACCATATGTCACACAGAAGGCACCATATGTCACACAGAACGCACCATATGTCACACAGAACGCCACCATACATGTCACACAGAAGGCACCATATGTCACACAGAAGGCCACCATACATGTTACACAGAAGGCACCATACATGTTACACAGAAGGCACCATACATGTCACACAGAAGGCAGCATATGTCACACAGAAGGCACCATACATGTTACACAGAAGGCACCATACATGTCACACAGAACGCCACCATGTCACACAGAAGGCCACCATGTCACACAGAAGGCCACCATATGCCACACAGAAGGCCACCATACATGTCACACAGAAGGCACCATACATGTTACACAGAAGGCACCATATGTCACACAGAAGGCCACCATACATGTTACAAAGAAGGCACCATACATGTTACACAGAAGGCACCATACATGTTACACAGAACGCCACCATATGTTACACAGAAGGCCACCATACATGTCACACAGAAGGCACCATACATGTTACACAGAAGGCACCATATATGTCACACAGAAGGCACCATACATGTTACACAGAAGGCACCTTACATGTTACACAGAATGCCACCATATGTCACACAGAAGGCACCATACATGTTACACAGAAGGCACCATATATGTCACACAGAACGCCACCATATGTCACACAGAAGGCACCATACATGTTACACAGAAGGCACCATACATGTTACACAGAACGCCACCATATGTCACACAGAAGGTACCATGTCACACAGAACGCCACCATATGTCACACAGAACGGCATTGGCATACCTCATTGTTGACATCTTCAGGGAGGTTCACTTGATCATAGATCCGTTCCCTGTTTGGTACGTAAAAAAATGTACACAAAGAGAGAGGTAAACACTGTGTATGCAGTTGTGTGTATGTGTGTTGCGTTTGACACACAATCCAACACGCTATTCAGCGTGAGAGGTAAACATTGTGTATGCAGTTGTGTGTATGTGTGTTGCGTTTGACACACAATCCAACACGCTATTCAGCGTGAGAGGTAAACATTGTGTATGCAGTTGTGTGTATGTGTGTTGCGTTTGACGCACAATCCAGCACGCTATTCAGCTTGAGTCCATTACATTGTCTAAAGCTGCCCGATTTTCCACAACTGCACGAAAGCCGTAAAAAGACCAGTCAGCAACCGATCAGCCAAACAACCTGGCTGATGGTCACCCCCCATTGTAACCATTGAACATATACACTGTATGTGCCCGTATAGTTGGTGGTTTCCATGCCAAAAGTACCTTATATACAATGTATATATATGGTTCTGGCTTACCCAACTAACACCTGATTAACAGAAGGCCTTATAGTCCTTTCTAATATGCAGGATTCGCATGTACCTGCCCTTTTTTACGTTACATAAATTGATGCTGAGGTCGGTTGTGATCATGGAAACATCCAGAGGCGCTTCACTGACTAGTTTTGTGGCAAAGATTGATAGAATACAACAATAAAAAGTATGCATACTTAATGTCACACACGCACACACACTCACACACACACCCACACACACGCACACGCATGCATCCACACATGTTCAAGCACACATGCGCGCACCTGCACCCACACCCACACTCACCCACGCACACACACTCACACACACCCACACGCACGCATCCACACATGCAAACACACATATGCTGCTGCTCCTGCACTCACCACAGCTCAAACTTGTTCCCGCTGAGCGGCAGCTCACACACAACACACACACACACACATACACACACACAAACACACACACACGCATGCAAACACACCCACACACAGCTGCTGCTGCACTCACCACAGCTCAGACTTGTTCCCGCCGAGCGGCAGCTTCCACGTCTGCGTGCAGAAATGACACTTGCCTGTCATATTTGAGAAGTGTGAAGGGCAGCTATTCAAGGGCATCTGAGCAGAGGTCCGGTAATTCACCACCAGCATATTTCTGGGAAATGGCCCGACGACAAACAACAGCGCATGATTGGAACCTTAAAAGTAACCAAGGTATCTCTTTTCACGGAAATCATTACATGTATACCAGCATAAAAGGCAAAAGGAAGATTACATATCGGTGATTCACACTTTCAGCATAAAAGGCGAAATGAAGATTAGACATCGGCAAATATTTTCCAGCATAAAAGGCGGAAGGAAGAAAAAATATCGGTGTGGAGCGAAAGAGCTGTAAGTCCAACATAAGTGCTTACATGGTCGCGCAAGACTAGGGTTGGCTAGAACCATATATACACGGTGTATATACGGTATTTTTGGCAGGGAAATCACCAAGTATACGGTCATATCCGGTGTATCTATACGATTCTGGCCAGCCCTACGCAAGACACACAGCTGGATTATAAACAGGCCTCTCAGAAACAGCATACCTCCCAGGTTTGTAGCATGGGATAACGCAGACTGTCAGATGCAGCACTCAGATATAGCACTCGGATAAATATGGGAGGGAGGCCATGAAATATCTAGAAATTTTACTTCGTGGTCGCGCAGACCCTTCCTGGGTCCTAGAGGGACATTGAAAAATGTTTTGACCGTATCAGCCATACCATTTATGAATGGATGGACAGCTCACTCTCAAAAACAGTTCACTCTCAGACACAGCTCACTCTCAGATACAGCTTACTCTCAGATACAGTTCACTCCCAGGCACAGCTCACTCTCAGACACAGCTCACTCTCAGATACAGCTCACTCTCGGATACAGCTCACTCTCAGACACAGCTCACTCTCAGACACAGCTCACTCTCAGATACAGTTCACTCCCAGGCACAGCTCACTCTTAGACACAGCTCACTCTCAGACAAAGCTCACTCTCAGACACAACTCACTCTGAGACACAGCTCACTCTCAGATACAGCTCACTCTGAGACACAGCTCACTCTCAGACACAGCTCACTCTCGGATACAGCTCACTCTCAGACACAGCTCACTCTCAGACACAGTTCACTCTCAGACACAGCTCACTCTCAGACACAGCTCACTCTCAGACACAGCTCACTGTCAGACACAGCTCACTCTCGGACACAGCTCACTCTCGGATACAGCTCACTCTCGGATACAGCTCACTCTCAGACACAGCTCACTCTTGGATACAGCTCACTCTTGAATACAGCTCACTCTCAGACACAGCTCACTCTCAGATACAGCTCACTCTCAGAAACAGCACACCTCCCAGGCATATAGCATGGAATTGCCTGCAGGGATTCTGCACGCTGGACGGTGTTCCTCCCTTTCTTGCAGTGCTCCTTTCAAAGCAGAATATTTTTTTCCGGCTGTGACTTGCATCAAGCGCTTGTTTACCACCAAGACCAAGGCACGTTTTTAGTGCTTGAATTTCTTCCGACGGCGCCCCTATTCACCCTACCACAGGTTTTTCATGTACCTATGAACTTGTTTTACTTCATGAACAGGCGAGCAGTCACACCACTTGACAGAAGGCTTTTTTCTTGTGAACCTTGTAACCCTACACGATGATAGCCATTTTGCAGCTACTTGGAAACCCACTTTCGGGATGGTGCAGTACCGTCTTAGCAACCACTCAGGAACCTAATTCTTGATGGCACAGTAGTCTTGTTGCAACCACTTTAAAAGCTGATTCCCAACGCACCTTGAGGAGGGCCTTCATCTACGGGCAGTGTGCAAAAGGGAGCAGTGTATCGGTGAGCACGTGTATGTGTGTATGTGTGTGTGTGTGTTTGTGTGTGTGTGTACATGTGTGTGTGTGCGTGTGCGTGTGCGTGTATGTGTGAGTTTGTGTGTGTGAGTGCACGTGTCCGTATCCAAGTGTGTCTGCGGCTGTGTCATGTAAGTGTGTCTATGTGTCTGTGTGATTGGATCCAACTGTGCTGCCTAGCGTTTAGCACGTCCAGCACCATTTTATTGTTTTTAAACGATGCTTTTGGTACACACTTTTAAATAAAATAACCAGATGCCTTAGAGACATAAATAGTTACGTAACCTCACTTTGTAGAATAAGCGCTCGGCACAGAGAACATACACGCACGCAAATTCACAAACACACGCATGTAGCAAGCACGCACGCACACCCACAGCACACACACACACACGCATGTAGCAAGCACGCACGCACGCACGCACACCCACAGCACACACACACGCATGTAGCAAGCACGCACACACACAGCACACACACACACACGCACACACACACACAGCACACACACGCATGCATGCATGTAGCAAGCACGCACGCACGCACGCACGCACGCACACACAGCACACAAAAATACACACATACGTGCATGCATGCAGCAAGCACGCATGCACGCACACACACACAGCACACAATACATACACACACGTGCATGCATGTAGCAAGCACGCACACACACACCCAACACACACACGCATGTAGCAAGCATGCGCACACACAGCACACATACACACACACACACACAAACACGCATGCAAGTAGCAAGCACGCGCATAAGCACAGGAATGCAGCTCACCTCTGGAGTTTTAGACTTTTCGGTCACACCGTCAGTGTCGTGACCCAATCGTGGGCTGATGGCTTTGTAAAGGGTCTGGCCTGAAACAATGAGCAGTTCGTACGTGCTGTTAACATGTACTGCTGATTTAATCTGATGACAAGTGCTGATATCACGTGCTATACTATTTATAATTGAGTGTGCTATAAGGTACATAAATAAGTGTGCTGTAATATATAATATATATTTGAGTGTGCTATAAGGTGCATAATTGAGTGTGCTATAATATATAATATATAATTGAGTGTGCTATAGGGTGCATAATTGAGTGTGCTGTAATATATGATATATAATTGAGTGTGCTACAATTCAGGGCTGCTGACTCAGCATAAGGTATGGCCTGACATGCTGAGCAGTGCGTGCGTGCTGTTAAAAGTATGTTGTTGACTGCGCGTTGATCTGATTGTTGATTGCGAGTTGATCTGATTGTTGACTGTGAGTTAATCTGATCGTTGACTGCGCGTTGATCTGATTGTTGACTGTGAGTTAATCTGATCGTTGACTGCGCGTTGATCTGATTGTTGATTGCGAGTTGATCTGATTGTTGACTGTGAGTTATTCTGATCGTTGACTGCGCGTTGCTTTATGTGATGCATGTTGTCTACAATGATATGTTGGTGTTGATGCACTTTGTTCGTCTTGATGCACATGCCGCCGTTTTTGATGCATGTGTGTCTTGGCATGTCATTGCTGGTGTATGTGTTGCCGTTTTTGATGCATGTTGTGTCTTGGCATATCGGTGCTGATGTGATGCATATGCGTCTTGGCATGACGGTGCTGGTGCACATGTTGCCATTTTTGATGCATGTGCATCTTGGCATGTCGGTGCTGATGTACGTGTTGCTGTTTTTGATGCATGTGTGTCTTGGCACATCAGTGCTGATGTCATGCATGTGTGTCTTGGCATGTCGTTGCTGGTGTACGTGTTGCCGTTTTTGATGCATGTGTGTCTTGGCATGTCGTTGCTGGTGTACGTGTTGCTGTTTTTGATGCATGTGTGTATTGGCATATCGGTGCTGATGTGATGCATGTGTGTCTTGGCATGTCGGTGCTGGTGTACGTGTTGCCGTTTTTGATGCATGTGTGTCTTGGCATGTCGTTGCTGATGTTTGTGTTGCCGTTTTTGATGCATGTGTGTCTTGGCATGTCGTTGCTGGTGTATGTGTTGCTGTTTTTGATGCATGTGTGTCTTGGCATATCGGTGCTGATGTGATGCATGTGCGTCTTGGCATGTCGGTGCTGGTGCACGTGTTGCCGTTTTTGATGCATGTGTGTATTGTCATTGCTGATGTGATGCATGTTATAAATAATGTTATGTCGGTGTTGATGCACATGTTGCTGTAAGAGATGCATGCCTGCATTGGCATGTCGGTGCTGATGCACGTGTTGCCGTGTTTGATGCATGTATCAGCACCAACAACGCATGCCATTAGAAGCAACATACAGACTACAAATCACAATTACTTCAAGCACATGTAAATTGGAAACGAGCCAATCAATTATTGCCCTCATATTCCAAGCCAAAATGGGGCCAAATTGGTACCATAACGAGCTCAATCGCAGATGTAAAAAGCCTTTTATATTTCATTGTAGAAGCACCAACATTTCAAAATCAAGCAAAATGCAGCCTAGGATTAGAGCTTGTTCAGGTGAAACGCTACACACAATCGAAGAAGCAGACGTACACATTTCAGGTCGTAAAAGCAGGGCTGCAAATGAGAAACAGGACACACACCAACACGCCC
>Ga0307968_1001229_pt1 | contig 20682 bp, 23 predicted proteins | sample OrgLakmetagen650_FD_201834 | JGI IMG/M metagenome (GOLD analysis project Ga0307968, IMG submission 201834) | Saline water microbial communities from Organic Lake, Antarctica - #650 | ecosystem: Environmental > Aquatic > Non-marine Saline and Alkaline > Saline | place: Antarctica: Organic Lake...
CTCTCCCTCTCTCTCTCTCTCACACACACACACACATGCATACACAAACACATACATACACACACGCCTGCCCCACACAACAAGTGTATTTGCACACACCAGAGTAAACCTGGAAGCCGCTGAGCCGCACCCCAATTGCTGTCTACGCAGCCATGCAGCCATGCACACCCACAACAAATCCACACAGCAAACAACGAACACACATGCAAGCGTACTCCATGCAGTGCTGCTGGGCGGTGCCAAGCCTCAAGCTAGTATCACACTCTGCCACACAGCACACCCAAATCCACATACAACAAAAGTGTACGCACACGCCAATGTACTCCTTGCAGTGCTGCTGGGAGGTGCCAAGCCAGTTTCCAGTCTGCTGCCCAGCCTCCTCCTCTGCAGACAGGCCCAGGCAGTAGCATGCCAGGCAGGACGCCAGGCCTATGTCACTGCCCTGTTTGTGAGCAGAGATGTGAGGATGGTGTGAGGACACCTTGCTTATTTTGTACGTGTGTGCGTTGTGTCTGTTGGTATGTGTGTGTGTTTGTATGTGTGTGCGTGTGCGTGTGTATCCCTCTGCAGACAGGCCCAGGGAGTAGTGAGCCATGCAGGAAGACAGGCCTATGTCACTGCGCTGTTTGTGAGCAGAGATGTGAGGATGGTGTGAGAGCAACATGTTGTCTATTATGTGAGACGCGGACCACAGCTCTCCTGCTCCTCCTTGCTGTGATTACAGCGCTTAAATGGTCACTTGCACTGTAAGAGAGGACGCCTGTACCCTATGCTCTCACACTATTTGCCCCCCCTTCAAGCCTCCACACACCCTCACTCACTCACACACACACACACACACACACACACACACTTACACACAATCAAACACACACACCCTCATCCCCACACCCACACCCACAATTCCACGCACGCACGCACCTCAACGGCTGTGGGATCAGTGGCCCCAGCAAGCCTACTCAGGCTGGACAGCAGCGGGCGCTCGTACACCAGCTTGTCAAAGTCCTTGCCCCACAGGAACTGCTGCCTGAACGACATCTGCAGTTCCACATCCCCGCTCTCTTGTCCCAGGGTATCACTGTAGTACTCCGCGCACATGTCTGGCAGTGCAAGTTGGCAGAAGTCTGTGAAGTTTGCCGTCTCGGCGAGGGACGTGGTGAAGGAGGGGGTGGAGGTAGGGCCATCGACAGAAGACGCGCTGCGGAGGGCGGCCTCATAAAGGTCCTTCAGGGCAGCTGTCGTGGAACCTGCCGCAGCACCTGCAGGTAATTTTGATATTTTTAGATTATTCAAATTATATGGTCTCAACACAAAGGACTTGCGAGGATCTGATGGAATGTGCTGTACCGATTATAGGGGGTTGGGCATGGATCAGGGCCGAGGACAGAGTTAAGGGTTAGGATGAAAAAAGTTGGGTGTGCATCAGGGCTGGGGTATATCGTGATTGGATGTGTGACGGCGGTTAAAGCCCAGAGCAGCAGTTGCAGGGTCGAGTGTGTGTGGTTGCTGTGCAGGAATTGGACGGCACTGCTAATCAGAAGGTGCTTGGAAACAACGTGCGTTTTAGCTCAACCAGTGTCGTGTGTGTGTGTATATTTGTGTGTGTACGTGTGTGTGTGTTGTGTGTGATCATATATATAGATCATAAGAGGCTTGATTCAGGTTTGATACAATTAAGTCTGTGTAAAACCTGGCCTTGTCGGTCAGCCTGGGGAGCGATAAACGGAATGTGTGGAAGTTTTGTTGCGGCATGAGGAGGGTAGTGTAAGCATTTAGGTCTGAGGAGGGTAGTATGCATTTGTTGCATTGCGGCATGAGGAGGGTAGGGTAGGCATTTGCGTCATTTGTTGCGGCATGAGGAGGGTAGGCATATGTTGCGGCATGAGGAGGGTAGTGTAAACCATGTTGCGGCATGAGGAGGGTAGTGTATATATGTTGCGGCATGAGGAGGGTAGTGTAAACAATTAGGTCTGATGCCATTCAGTCTGGGGGGTTAAATATTGGGAGCGATAAACGGAATGTGTGGAAGTTTTGTTGCGGCATGAGGAGGGTAGTGTAAGCAATTAGGTCTGATGCCATTCAGTCTGGGGAGTAAAATATTGGGAGTAATAAATGTGAGTCAGCTTGGAAGTGTGACACGTGAGCCAGTATCGAACAACTGTGAGGTTATTGGTGCGGCAGAATTGTGTGAGGTTATGATTTGGGTCAAAAGAAAGCCGTATAAAAAGGGATTAAAGGGAAGGAAATAATGAGTAGAATTTGATACGGATTGCAGCAGCAGCTTGGTACAGCTCAGTCAATCTGAGGCAGTGTGCGTGAATGCTTGGCACCTGTGTAGGGTTGGCCAAAACCATACATACATACGGTGTACCTCCGGTGTTTCCATCAGGTAAGCCACCAAACATATGGCCACATACAATGTATGTATACAGTTCTGGCCAACCCTACAATTGTGCAGCTTATTGTAGCAAACTGTGGTGGTGTCATGGCAGAGAAGTGACAGGCATTGGTGTACAGGCACATATTTGCAGCATAAGTAGGGCTGGCTCAAACCGTATATATACGGTGTATATACGGTATTTTTGGCAGGGAAATTACCAAATATACGGTCATATACGGTGAAAATACGGTATTTTTGGCAGGGAAATCACCAAATATACGGTCATATACGGTGTATGTATACGTTATTTTTGACAGGGAAATTACCAAATATACGTTCATATACGGTGTATGTATACGGTTTTGGCCAACCCTAAGCATATTGCATACATTCTCAATCACATTGTAATATTGTGCTAATTATGTAATAGGGACCCCTGAACAGCACAGCCATATATATATAATATATATAATATATACAAGGCAGCTTTGCGAAAGGAAAGCGGGTGAGTTGCATTTAACCTGGACAGAAGGGAGCATGGGATGCAAGTGAAGCTTTACCCTGAAATGAGCAGTGCACCCCAAAATAAGCCTATATAGCATATATAAACATTCAAAATGAGCATATTTATAGCACATATACACAGTCAAAGCTTCAACAGGAAAAAGCACAACATGCGAGCAGTACTAATGCCCAGCTAAAGAGCTAGCTTATGTCACATATGTAGGGCTGGCCAGAACTGTATATACATCATATATGACTGTATATCTGGTAAATTTTCTTCCAAAAATACTGTGTATTCAACGCACATATACGGTTATGGCCAACCTTACACGTAGGTGGCATAAGACCTTATTCACGGTATAAAGACATAACGACCCTAGGGGAGGAAAGGCCAAGTTCCGTGGTAGTGACCACACAGATAGCAGGGCTGATCGAGGATGGGGGTTACGTACACCTTGTGTGTGATTTGTGAGATTTGCAAACTCAAATTGCAACCTAAACCCCCTTCTTAAAAAGTGGTGTTCAAGATCTGCAGGCTGCTTGCAGTTTAATGGCCCAAGGCCTTAAACAACAACATCGTATAACATACTGCATTATATAACATACTGCCATTGTATAACATACTGCATCATATAACATACTGCCATTGTATAACTGAATAACATACTGCATCATATAACATACTGCATTGTATAACATACTGCATCATATAACACACTGCATCGTTTAACATACTGCCTGCGCAATTTTTTACCAGCCAACCTTACCTGTGGGAAGAGCTGAACCTGCACGTCCGACATCGATGTTCATGCGGCCATCAGAAAGGTCCAGCATAGTGCGGTCAAACTCTTTGCGCGTGCGTGAGCTCAGCCCAGACACGATGAGAGCACAGGCAATGAGCATGACCAAGTACAGGAATCGAATGCCAAGCTTGCGCCAGAACCTGTGTGTGTGTGTGTGTGTGTGTGTGAGTGTGTGTGTGTGTGTGCGTGTGTGTGTGTGATTTGTGTATATGTGTGTGTACGTGTGTGGACATGTGTGTGCGACATCCTCCAGTCTGAAGGAGAGGGTTGTTTATATCTAGCTTTGAGGCTACCCTTTTGGGTGGATAGCGACAGACAGCAAGCAAATTGAGCAAAGGCCAAGAAGGTGAGTTATGAGCATACGAGGCTAGACAAAGACAAAAGTCAGCACAGAAAAATCCAGAGAAGATGTGTCATACAGTGTATTTGTAGACTACAAAGTTTTGTATTTTACGCACATTGCACCGCCTTGAAAAAATCGGGCCGTATTATGCGATCGCAGATTTCGCCAATTTGTTTCGATGTTCCGCAAATTCTCGCCCTAAAACGGGCTTCCAGCGAGCTTGCAATGCCATTATAACATAAACAACATATGATACCGTTTGTTTACGATCACTTTGGGGCCACAAATTTTCGATTTCAGTTCGTTAGGGGGTCTCCCTGTCGGGATTTAATGTTTGAGATCGGGAGCCGTCCTGTGATTGCTACCTGTGCTACTGCTGTTTGTTGAAGAGGCTGAAGCTGAGGCTGAGGCTGTGGCTGAGGCTGTGGCTGAGGCTGAGGCTGTGGCTGAGGCTAGCGCTGATGCTGCACAGTGCTTCCTCAATCAGAGAAGGAACCTTACATACTTGCCATCTACACTCACTCTGTATGGATGCCCCTGAAGGGGCTGTGAGAGGTGGCGGCTTGTTCTTGGAGCTTCAAGAACAAGCCTCCACCTCTCACAGCGCCGGCGTCCCACAGGCCTCGCTCTTTCGGAAGATCTCAGAGGGAATCCCAGCCTCGCCCCTTGCCTTTGCCTCTTCCTCTTGCAGCTCCTTGAGCTGCCTCTCCCTCTGCAGCTTCTTGCGGTCCCGCTGCTGAGCAGCCAGCCCTTCAGCTGGGGGCTGAGGCTTCAAGAACAGGGCCAGGGGGCTCACACTGGCGCGTCTGGAGTTCATTTGAAATTCACCCTCCAAACCACTATAAAAATTTAATTTCACTTCACATTCAATTCGGAGAGGGCCCTGAGAATTATTTAAAATACCCGTTTCCTGGCAAAATAATTAATTTATTTCCGAAATGGTCGTAAACAAACAGTACTGTATGTTGTTAATGTACCATATAATAGCGTTGGAAGCTCCTGTAAGGCCGATTGGGGGCAGAAATCGCTGCAAAGTTGATTTAAAACACGATCTATTATATTGCTATTATATCAGAGGAAGTCAACGGAGGAGATGCCTGAAAATGTGCATTTTTGCATTCAGAAGGCAGCCACTAACAGCCACTTGATTTGATGGACACCATTGTAGTACCAAAGTGTAGCTGGCATTTAGAGCTACACAATCATGTGCCCAGTTTAATGTGGGTCGCATCGCGTGCTGAGTTAGACTGGATTAAGCACACATGGTGCATGTTAACCCTGATGTGGTGACTTCATGGGGAAATAGCTCAAATCCTCATAAAACACCAACCACTCAGCCATTTTCTTTCATTTTTGTTGCAATCATATTCTTTTCAAATAACAATTCTACACCATTTAAAATATTCCAGATTACTGATCTGGGATGAAGAATTTGTGGTAAACAGTGGGATTCAAGCCGCGGGCAATTAGGCATGTGCACCCCTACTGGCAGTTTTCAAGCTCAGGTGTTATTAGCAACTACTCTGGGTGCTAAGCTTAAAATCTGCCAGCTGGGGTGCGCATATTCTGGGAACATTTCAAAAACACCCCCTTTTCAGTCCTCCGTCGACCTCCTCTGGTATTATGTGCGTATTTGTATATAATGCGTATTTCACCGTATTAAGCGTCTCAAAGGACTGTATGACACATCCATGCAATAATCTAAAAGGCTTGTGGATACAGAAGCATGATCGTGCGGGGTTCTGGAGTATAACAAAAAATCAAACGTAGCATCAGCTAACCAGCTAGCCAACATCTAAAAGCAATTTGAGAAACTGTGTCCTTGCATCTCCATCTACCTTCTGGAAGCAGCACGCAGCACGCTCAAGGTAACTCCCTAGCACGTTGGCTGCTTACTTTCTTGGTGCAGCATTACCAAATGCTGGTATGGTCTGCGTCTTATGAACACAGCTTGCCTGAGGCGGTTTCACCCTTACTATTACATCACCCCTTTCTGGGTTCTGCGTTACGATTATAGATCTGCGTTACGATTATAGATCCGCGGTAAGATTATAGATCTGCGTTACGATTACAGATCCGCGGTAAGAATATAGATCTGCGGTACGATTACAGATCTGCGGTACGATTATAGATCTGCGGTACGATTATAGATCTGCAGTACGCGTATGCATACATACATGACCATACATTATCATAAACCTGTGTGTGAGCGTGGGCATTTGCATTGTCCTGTGCTCAACCTGTGCCATAAGAGCTACAGGCGTAGGAATTCTTTCTATGATTGCCCATAATAAAACAAATGATGATCTGCTTTTCCATTTCCCTGCCAAGTAATGAACGCGCAAGTAACTCTGAACCCTGCACAACTTTAACCCAATACATTCTGGAAAACGGCACGGCCTCCTCACTATGTTGCTGCAGCGAGCACACACCAGTCCGTGAGCGCAATGAGCAATGCCACGTCACACGACACACAACACACGTCACACACAACACACGTCACACAACACGTCACACACAACACGTCACACAACACACCACACACGTCACACATCACACAACACACGTCACACATCACACAACACAAGCAGCAGGTGCAAGTTCACAGTACAGCACACTCTGCCTGCCACACACCTGACAGACTCAGAAAGGCACATGTTTTCAAAGATGTAATCTGTGGGTGAGCACGCACGCACAGTCTCGATGCAATGGCCCCTGATGAACTGTGAGTCCTTGGCCACGGTGTGGCTGTACAGCCAGCCTAAGAGGGTGAAGAGGTGTGGAGGTGTTTGTGATTGAGATCAGGCTTGTGAGTCTCAATGCAGAGGACTCTGTGCATTTGCTGCGTCCTTGGCCACGGTGTGACTGTTCAGCCAGTCTATGAGGAAGGGGAAATGTGTGGTGCGGATTGCGAAGAGGCTTGCGTGTCTGAATGCAATGGCCTATGCATTCTTGTCCAAACCTCAGCCACAGTGCGGCTGTGCAGTCAAATTGAGAGGAATGGGAAGTGTGTGTGTGTATGTGTGTGTGCCATTGTATGAAAAGAACAGTGCAAGTGCATATTGGAACTCAGTGAGCATCGAACGATGCAGTGGCCCCTGATGGATTTTGCGCCCTTGCAAATTTGCCTGCAAAAGCTGAAGTAAACAATAATGCTTGGCGTTCTACATGTGCCTGCACTCACAAAAAAACACACACACACGCATCAACACACACACACGCATCACACACACAGGCACGGACGCAATAACACAGACAAACACAAACACACAACCACACCTTTAAAGCCAGGGTTAGGCGTCAGCTTGAGGCACTTTTTGGCTTCGCTCATGCGGTTGAACGTCACAAAGGCAGCCTGCACGTACAGACAAACAAGCAAACGCAGGTGACCCAAGTGTTGTCAAAGCAACTGCACCTCAAAGCTGCGAAGAGACAGGCCCTTGAGCAGCTTTGCAAAACTGCAATGTAGACAGCAAGTAAAATACGCATAGTAAATAGCAAGGAAGATACGCATAGTAAACAGCAAGTGAATACGCAAAGTAAACAGCAAGTAACATACGCATAGTAAGCAGCAAGTGAATACGCATAGTAAACAGCAAGTAGCAAACGCACAGTAAATAGCAGATATACAGGGCTGGCCAGGATCGTGCGTGCAATTTGTGTGGCGGTTTTCATGCCATACATTTACAGCGCACGTGCGTACGTGCATGCAGTGCTGACCAGAACCATACACGTATGTATACGCCGTGTGTATCTACAGAAACACCATGGTTGTGTGTATCTACAGAAACACCATGGCCGTGTGTATCTAAAGAAACATCATGGCTGCGTGTATCTACAGAAACACCATGGCTGTGTGTATCTACAGAAACACCATGGCCGTGTGTATCTACAGAGACACCATGGTTGTGTGTATCTACAGAAACACCATGGCCGTGTGTATCTACAGAAACACCATGGCTGTGTGTATCTACAGAAACACCATGGCTGTGTGTATCTACAGAAACACCATGGCCAATCCTGGCCAAGCCTGGGTATACATATACGCCAGGTATTTGTGGGTACGTGTGGTTTTATTCAACCCTGGGTATTATATATGTGTGGTACACGTAGGTACGTTTGGTTCTGGCCAGCTCTGGGAATTGTGTGTATATATATGTATATGAATGTATGTATGTATATATACACGTGTGTGTGATTTAATCATTCTACGTAGGAAATTGGTTCAGGCCAGGCCTATAGAGGTGCCAGCAGTTTCTATGGGTATCATTGCCGCAGCTAGCAGGCGCTCACTGAAGGCGTTCTGAAAAGAAAAAGGGAAGCAGTGAGAAGTCACGCTGCTAGTTTGCATGCACATGACATGCTTTCTGTGGGTGACCCTTTGGTTGTGTGTTCACAAATGTTCACAAGGAGAGGCCTAAAAGGCGTGGTGATGTCTTATATCTTATATACATGCACGACTTGTTACAAGCACAACTTGAAACATTTCCAAACTGATTCATGCACAACCTTAACTCATGCACAACTTATACGTGCACAACTTAATACGTGCACAACTTAATACATGCACAACTTAATACGTGCACAACTTATGCATGCACAACTTACTATATGCACAACTTAATACGTGCACAACTTATGCGTGCACAACTTAATACGTGCACAACTTAATGCGTGCACAACCTATACGTGCACAACTTATACGTGCACAACTTTATACGTGCACGACTTAATACATGCACAACTTTATACATGCACAACTTTAATGTGCACAATTTAATACATGCACACGGTGCGCTGGCGTGTGGGAGGTGTCGAGCGGACAATCGGCTTCACTGTGAGCATCCAAGATGTACAGAAGGCCCTGTTGGCGCACACAATCCAACGTCCTTTAGGAAATTGTCAAGTGGACAGCAAGCTGGTCCTTGGGACACACGGGAGGCCTTACAAGTAAGCCACAGTAGGACAGTGTTTAGTTTCTGACGGCACCTGTGTGTCTGAGACAGCACATTTTTTAGTTTCTGTCGGCACCTGTGTGTCTGAGACAGCACATTTTTTAGTTTCTGTCGGCACCTGTGTGTCTGAGACAGCACATTTTTTAGTTTCTGTCGGCACCTGTGTGTCTGAGACAGCACATTTGTTAGTTTCTGTCGGCACCTGTGTGCCTGAGACAGCACATTTTTTAGTTTCTGTCGGCACCTGTGTGTCTGAGACAGCACATTTTTTAGTTTCTGTCGGCACCTGTGTGTCTGAGACAGCACATTTTTTAGTTTCTGTCGGCACCTGTGTGCCTGAGACAGCACATTTTTTAGTTTCTGTCGGCACCTGTGTGTCTGAGACAGCACACCAAAGCCTGAATAAAAGGATCAAGTGCTCTCCGCTGCCTGCGTTGTTTTCCCTGACTTTAATTCCCTTCAATACAACCCTACCTTGGTGTCGTACACAGCCTTTTTGGTGAACGTCTGCTTCTCAGACTTGCCATCCCATTTCTCGGCCGTCTCTGATGCGGCCTCCACATCCTGCACATGGTGTGTGTACGCAATCCGGTGTGGTGTGTGTGTGTGTGTTTGTTCTGTGAGTTTGATGATGTGTTGTGCATGTCCAGGCACCTTACTTTCTTATCGTAGCATACCGCGTTTTGTACATGTTCTCCACAAAGCACTTACAAGTGTGTACATGTGTCAGAGTACGTTCGTAATTCATTTGTGCATTACTTTGCATTGATGTGCACGTACGCATGTGAACGAAAGTGAAGGCACGGAAGCCAGGACCTTCTTCAGAGCAGAAGCAACTCAAACCAAACGAACGCCGTGCACAGCAGCTACAGACACAGACTCACACATAGGCTATCCAGCACATCAGAATGGCTTCTATGGGGCACCACTGCTTCATACGCAGCAAAAAACGCTTGCCAGCCACACAGTCTTACACTTACAACAGGAGATGTCATGACGTCAGCATCGCGCAGTGCATCCCTCACATTGTTGGTATCCCACCCCAGCACATCCTGAAACACCCCAGCACATCCTGAAACACCCCATCACACCCTGAAACACCCCAGCACATCCTGATACACCCTAGCAATGTGACATATTTTAGCGCCACATCACATCCTCAAGGGCCCCAGCTCTGTGACGCTCTGTGGCGCACTGAACACCACAGCCCATCCTCGAGCACCCCAGCTCAGTGACGCACGGCACACCACACCACATCCATGAGGACCTCAGCCTAACGGGGCATTGCACACCACAGCCCATCCTCGAGGACCCCAGTTCAGTGACGCACTACACACCATACCACATCCATGAGGACCCCAGCTCAGTGACGCACTGAACACCACACCACATCCATGAGGACCTCAGCTCAATGACGCACTACACACCACAGCACATCCTCGAGGACCCCAGCTCAGTGACGCACTACACACCACACCACATCCTCGAGCACCCCAGCTCAGTGACGCACTACACACCACACCACATCCATGAGGATACCAGCTCAGTGACACCCTGCACACCACACCACATCCATCAGGACCCCAACTCATTGACACCCTGGGCACCACACCACATCCTCAAGGACCCCAGCACAATGTCACAGTGCAAGTCACATCACATGCTCGAGTACCCCAGCCACACTGCACGCCAGCTTTACAACTCACTGCACACCACAATGCACACCACACTGTCACACTGTCACGGCACACTGTCACACTGTCGCGACACACTGTCACTGTCACACTGTCACGACACACTGTCACGACACACTGTCACGACACACTGTCACGACACTGTCACACTGTCACGACACACTGTCACACCGCCGCGACACACTGTCACTGTCTCACTGTCATGACACACTGTCACACTGTCACACTGTCACGACACACTGTCACACCACTCACCACATCAGCAGCACCGGAGGGGGACTTGGGCGTCCCAAGGCCATTTGGAACTGCTGCGAAAAAGGTAAAGAAAAACAAACCCGTTTTTTGCAATCCAGCAACGTCTGTTATGTTGAAGGGAACGCTTGACTGTTCTCAGCTTGAGACACTTCCTCCTGATTTTTGTTAAGATTTCTGCTAAGGATCATGGAACTATTCACTGTTCTGAGGAGGTGCGGAGCCACAGCCAAGACCTTAACACTGTGGCCCATACGTTCACATGGACGATCTGTTCACACAGAACGCAGGACCTGCCTCAAGATTTCTTCCTGCACCATTTCCCCCTCTTTTCAACTTCAAAATGCAATGCAGTGCTTTTGTAAACTCAGCCAGAGTTGGGAGGAGCCAGCTGGCACGCTTGCGCACCTCCTTGGCTAGGATGTGCCTGGCTACCTTGCCTCTGCCAAGTCTCCTTTTGCAGCAAATTGGAAGGGTTGCGCAGCACATCGTGCAGCTTGCTGCGATGCTGGGTGGCCGCTCTGTGTGTTGGTGTGCGGTTATGTGTGTGCGTGCATGTGTGCGCTTGCACGCATGTGTGCATTTGTGTGTGTTTGGTGTGCGTGAGTGAGGCTGTTTGTGTGTTTGTGTGTGTGCGCATTTGTGCAAGTGTGCATGTAAGCGTGCATGTGTTACTGTTCAACATACAGTGTGACCAATGCCACTGTTTCATCTAGGGATAGCACACTGCCACTGTTTCATCTAAGGACAGCACAGGGGTCGCACAGGGATAGCACAGGGATATAGCACAGGGATCGCACAGAATTAGCATTTGTGCAAGTGTGCTTGTAAGCGTGCATGTGTTACTGTTCAACACATACAGTGTGACCAATGCCACCTCTTATCTAGGGATAACACACTGCCACTAGACTGTTTCATCTAGGGATAACACACAGCCACTAGACTGTTTCATCTAGGGATAACACACGGCCACTAGACTGTTTCATCTAGGCATAACACACGGCCACTGTTTCATCTAGGGATAGCACACAAGAGGGTAACACACTGCCACTGTTTCATCTAGGGATAACACACATAATGACGCACTTGTTCATGTCCTCATTAATTTGCTCCAAGACCAATACGAGCTGATCCTCGGTTTTGGCAAGACGCTCCTTGGTGTCCTCTGCGCATACAGACACACAAACAAGATCCAGATATCGGGTTTGAAAACAGGAGGTCCAGTGCTAGCGGGTTTTGGCAAGACGCTCTTTGGTGTCCTCTGCGCATACAGACACACAGGCAAGATCCAGATATCGGGTTTGAAAACAGGAGGTCCAGTGCTAGCGGGTTTTTCCTGCATACACACGCATTGAAGATGAATTCAATAAGCTCCGTGCAATAAGAGTTTGACTAGCAGATCAGCCGGGGGCGTTTTTAATGAGCACTAGTTGAGAGCTGGATTTTTAATTGAAATTTGAATACTCGATGTGCGCAGATCTTCATAAGCATAGGCTTCGAACTAGTCTAGTACGCAGCCACTATAGAGCATTTTATATGTAGCTACACTGTGTATTTTAGATGTAGCTACACTGTGCATTTAGATGTAGCTACACTACTGTGCATTTTAGATGTAGCTACACTGTGCACATTTTAGATGTAGCTACACTGTGTATTTTAGATGAACCTACACAGTGTCCGTGAGGGACCTACACCCAATGCCTTGTGCAAATAACTAGGGTTGGCCAGAACCGTATATATGCACCGTTTATGACCGTATATTTGGTGATATTCCTGCCGTATATGTATGGTTCTGGCCAACCCTACAAATAACCAACTGTGTAGCATCGAAATTAGCACGTTCAGCGCACAAGGAACCCGCGGTCCATTCACTTATCTGCGACGTCAAAAAAACAAAACTCGCGCTCTTTGCGTCCAGCCCACAAGACTTGCAGAACAGTGCTTTGAAAAAGTGGCGCAGATCAAAGCATATTGAAGCACCACACAGCACCCCTCCTGTCTTTGTTCATGACCCCTCTACACACCACAGCACCACACAGCACCATTCCCGTCTTCGTTCATGACCTCTCGACCCACCACAGCACCACACAGCACCACTCCCATCTTCTTTCATGACCCCTCGACCCACCACAGCACCACACAGTACCCCTCCCGTCCTCGTTCATGACCCCTCTACACACCAAAGCACCACACAGCACCACTCCCGTCTCCGTTCATGACCCCTCTACACACCAAAGCACCACACAGCACCACTCCCGTCCTCGTTCATGACCCCTCTACACACCACAGCACCACACAGCACCCCTCCCGTCTTCGTTTATGACCCCTCGACCCACCACAGCACCACACAGCACCACTCCCGTCTCCGTTCATGACCCCTCTACACACCACAGCACCACACAGTACCCCTCCCGTCTTCGTTCATGACCCCTCGACCCACCACAGCACCACACAAGCACCACTCCCGTTCTCGTTCATGACCCCTCGACCCACCACGGCACCACAGCACCACACAGCACCTCTCCTGTCTTCGTTCATGACCCCTCTACACTCTACACACTCTTCCTCTTTTCAGAGCCCTTCATCCGTGCTTTCTTGTTTGATGCGCTTTGAAAGCGGGCTTTCTTTTTTGATGCGCTTTAGAAGTGCAAAAGGGTCACTCACGTGCGCTCTCTGCATCCAGCAAACGAATAAGGGCCATTTGCTGTTCCCGCTTGTGCTCCAGCTTTGAGGCCTTGGCGCACGCTTTGAGTACACACTCCATGTCCAGCACGAGCGTGACGTCCATGACCTCGCCAAAGCGTGAAAAAAAGTGGCCGATCTGCATGTTTGGTGTTTGACACACACAGCCTTGAGTACACACTCCATGTCCAGCACGAGCGTGACGTCCATGACCTCACCAAAGTGTGGAAAGATGTGGCTGATCTGTATGTCTGGTGATTGACACACACATAGATGAGGGTCATAAGGCGTAGGGCTTATTATTAGGGTTGACCAGAACTATTTATACACACCATATCTTTGGTGGTCTTCTTGCCAAAGTTATCGTATCTACACTGACAATGTTACCGTATATACACCGTATATAATAATATGGTTCTGGCCAACCCTACTTATGATCGCGACACTCCATCGAGAGCAAATTAATCTATCTGTGACCAAAGCTCGAGCAGCGAAGCGGCTGGTGCGTGTGGTGATATGCACGCCAGGGGTCACAAGACCTGAAGGAAGTACACGCTCTATGTTCAGCACACTCTATGTTCAGCACGTTCATCGTGTGGCATTCATGACCTTGCGAGCGCGCAAATGAAGGTCTGCTTGCTAGGCACGCACACAATCAAGACTTGCAGTTTGCAGAGGTGATAACACAACCCAGCGCCTGCGTAGCCTTATTAACGCGTGACAAGCTAAGGCTATTCCGCACACTTGGTTCTAAGAGGTGCTTGTGGTCATGCAAGTGTCGGACGAGCAAGGATTTAATGGTGCAAGCAGGTACACGTGTGTGTACGCAAACAGTTTGGGCTCTCGGGCATAGTTTGGCAGCATGCTGCTGTGTGTGCATGCACACAAGCATGGCGTGTGGAAACTTCCTTGTTTCAAACTAGAAACATCTAGGGGCGTGCTAGGAAGGCATGAACGTACTGAGCATTACGCTTATATTGATTACAAAACCATATGGCTTCAAACAAACGTGCGTAATCATGATATCTTCAGCAGGTGCATTTTCGTATGCACGGTCATGCACGGTGTGCGTATATGGTTTAGGCCAACCTTAGGTACGTATAAGCATGAAGAACTGCTCGGTGCACCAGCGTGAAACTAAGTGAAAAACAGTAGTTTCAGTTCAAGGCGGTGTTCTGTGTGTGTGCCTGTGTGCATGTGTGTGTGCATGTGTGTGTGCATGTGTGTGTGCATGTGTGTGTATATGTGTGTGTGTGTCTGTCTGTGTGTGTGTGTTTGTGTGTGTGTGTTCAGACTACTAAGTGAAAAACAGCCCCCCCCACTAAATCACCTCATGGAAGCCAGCATCATGAGGGAGGCCCGTCACCAGCACCGCGTAGTCTGTGGCATCATACGTGTCTTTGTCCACTTCATGCTCAAACCAGCCGGCCTGCACACGCGAACAGCAAGATGGCATTCAGTATCGCACGGCATGTGAGGAACTCTTTGTCTCAGTGTGTGTCTTTGCCCGCTCAGTGCTCAAACCAGCCGGCCTGCACACGCGAACAGCAAGCTGGCATTCAGCATCGCACACCGTGTCGGAAGAACCTTGTGCACTGTTTTTTTATGTGTCTTTGCCCATTGCATGCTCGTACCAGCCAACCTAACCTGCAGGGATCCTGGATGCCGCCGGCGTATGTTTATCACCAATTGTTTGTTTTAAGGAGTGCATGAACGTGTAGTGTGATTGTAGAATTGGTTTAAACTGGAACCAATTAAAACTTGCAAAACAGCGTTTTAACAGGTACCAACATTACAAAATATCAAGTTGCGAGCTGAAAGTTGTTTCCCGCCTGCTTAGAGCCTCGCCAAAAAATGATTTGCCAGGCAATGGAGTGCCTACCGGTATTCAGAAACAATTAATCCACTGAATTCCATACTCGTCCCCGTTTCTTTTGAGGTGGATTTAGCCCTATAGCGCCCGCGTGCCAATACCTCTTTTTTCTAACAGTGAGTAGTTTTCCGCCTGAAGACTTATTCTCTTTTCTCTTCCCCACGCACCCTCCAAGTGTAGAACGTGACCAGAAAAATCATGATCACCACAGCTACCACATTCAGCAGTGAGACCCCTGCATGCGTGTTCATAAGTGTGTGGGTGCGTGTGGGTGCGTGTGTGTGTGTATGTGTCAGCAGTGAGACCCCTGCAAGTGTGTTCAATTGTGTGCATGTGGGCGCTTGTGTATGTGTGTGCGACATTGGTGATCATCTGCTCATGTGTAGCAAAGGGAGCAGCTAAATGATTAAGGGGGAAAACACAGACAGCGGAAGTTGCTTCCTCACATGAATTACGGACTGATAAGTTTCCACCAGAACCAAAAATTGCTTCAGACGAACCACCCTCAGGACCTGCCCTTTTCCCTTGTAACTGAGACATATAAATTCAAATTCACAGACTTACAGGGAGATTCCGCAGTGCACTGGCCCGTACCACAGACATGACCATACGCACAAGCAGGCTTTCATAAACATGCAAAAAAGAACGTGCACTTGCATATACACGCATCAGGAAACCATTTCTTGTGCATCAGTCCACACCACAGACATTCATGCATGCAAGCATAGTGAACTCACAGCTGGGTTATTGATTTACTCGTACGCACACATCAGAAACTGTTTAGGGCATCAGACCCCTACCGCAGGCAAGTTCACGCAAGAAGCACACATGCAGGCACAAGCGCACATGCTGTAGCATACTCACACATCTGAAACTCACACACACATGCACACTCTCCTCATACCACACAGGCAAAGCCATTGCAGCGCATTGACCTGCACGTAGCTCGCGCCCATTTGCGCGTGCGTACACCCTCATGAGCATACACGCAAGCTCTCTCAAAGCAATGCGGTGATTGTGTTTTGCAGTTGCGTAGGAGGCTGGAGCACTGGAGCATCTATACTCATATGTAGGGTTGGCCAGAACCATATAGATACGGTGTGTATACGGTATATTTGGCAGGGAAATCACCATATATACGGTCATATACGGTGTAAATATACGGTTCTGGCCATCCCTACCCATGTGGCAAGCTACGCTATTTGTAGGGTTGGCCAGAACCGTATATTTACACCGTAAATGACTGTATATATGGTGATTTCCCTGCCAAAAATACCGTGTACACACCATATATATATATGGTTCTGGCCAACCCTAGCTATTTGTGTAAATTGACCCGCACCAAACGCATGCCTGATTCCACCTGCATCCTCACCCGTACACAAGCACGCTTTCCGTACTCACATAGCAGGAAGTCGTCTTTTTCCATGGGCCCGTACCAGGACTGACCCAACTTCGTGTTCATGTACACTAGTGTGTTATTTGGGTCCAGCTGCAGGTCTGGGATGGAGGCAAACGTGCTGCCCAGCATGCTGGGCTCCTCAAACACCTGTGTGTGGAGGTGAGCATTAGTTATTAGTGTGTGGAAGTCAGCATTAGTTATTAGTGTGTGGAAGTCAGCATTAGTTATTAGTGTGTGGAAGTCAGCACTAGTTATTAGTGTGTGGAAGTCAGCATTAGTTATTAGTGTGTGGGAGTCAGCATTAGTTATTAGTGTGTGGAAGTCAGCATTAGTTATTAGTGTGTGGAAGTCAGCACTAGTTATTAGTGTGTGGAAGTCAGCACTAGTTATTAGTGTGTGGAAGTCAGCACTAGTTATTAGTGTGTGGAAGTCAGCACTAGTTATTAGTGTGTGGAAGTCAGCATTAGTTATTAAAAATTACATTAGTTGTTCAAGTGGTGGCAGGTTGACCAGGGCAGTGCCTGGTTTGCACTTTTGAAGTATGATGCCCAGCATGCAGGGCTCCACAAACACATGTGTAAGGCACGGCATCGGTCTTCCTAGTGAAGGAGAAGCAGAATGCCACATTTGAGGTGCAATGATGTGTGCTTATGCTTCCAATAGCCGAGTACAATCAGTTCTAGCCGACCCTGCAGATCAGAATGTGGAGCGTGGGCTGTAGACTGCATGCATCTTTTGTTGTGCAACACGCTCACTGCTCTCTAACTGCATTGCACCTTATTTCACTCCCTTCCTTTACATTGCTTTTAGACTGCACCTTATTTCACTCCTTGCTCTTAGGTTGCTTTTAGATTGTTTTCAGATTGCACCTTATTTCACTTTCTGCTTTGAAAGTGTACAGGGTATATTCCATGTGGCATACTCATTGCCTGTGCAGCATTTCAGAGCATACGATGGTGCACGTATGTGTGTGTGTGTGTGTGTGTGTGTGTGTGCAACTTTACCTTCAGGCCTACGCTCTCGTTGTCCTTGTTGGCCTCATCAGTGAAGACTGTGAGACGCAGGGCATTCGTGAGAGAGCATTAGACTGTGTGAGAGAGATCTAGACTGTGTGAGAGAGCATTAGACTGTGTGAGAGAGCATAAGACATAAGACTGGGTTAGAGAGCATTAGACTGTGTGACACATGACCAATGACTGTTAGCGCATAAGACTATTTGAAGCATTAAACTGCGTGACATGACCTATGACTGCAAGCGCATAAGACTGTGTGGAATGATAAGGTGACATAAGACCGGGTGAAAAAAGACACAAGACAACGCAACGAAATGACTAAGGAAGTGTGACGGAGTGGTAGGGCACAAGACTGTGTGACGCAGGGAGTGTGTGTGGTTGGACAGGGCACAAGGTTGCGTGACAGGGCGTTGTAGATATATCTAGTCTATCTAGAGCACAGCATGAGCACGCTGAGTTAAATTAACGTGTGAACATATTTGCCTGAGCCAAAACTGACGCATTGATGAAACAGGGCACAAGGTTGCGTGACACAGGGCGCTGTAGATATATCTAGTCTGTCTAGAGCACAGCATGAGCACGCTGAGTTAAACTGACGTGTGCACATATTACATATTATAATATACCGAAACTGGCGCTGTGATGAGAAAGGGCACAAGGTTGCGTCACACAGGGTGTTGTAGATATATCTAGTCTGTCTAGAGCACAGCATGAGCACGCTGAGTTAAATTAACGTGTGCACATATTTGCCAGTGCCAAAAATTTACGCATTCATAGAACAGTGATTAGTGGACGTCAGCGCCTTTATTCGAAATTGAAATATTTGAAATTAAGAGTCCATGTTAACTTCTGCCGACAATAATCAGGTGTCAGAGAATGCATTGAATCGAAGCAGCGTTGCGATGAACTTGTTTTCTTTGTACTGACACTACTTAGGACACTGAACTTGCACTACAAGGAAAACCACCAAACTGCTTTGCAATTTTTGCTTTGCTATGAGTGTCAAAGGTGCTTTTGGCGAATGATGCAAACTCCAAAAACAAGACCCCTTCGCCGTACCTGACTGGTTGATGACTATCCAGTAAGGGATCTGCAATGGCAAATCATAAATAGTATGGAAATTTTAAGTTTTTGCACATTTGCACGGTGGCGGTCAGCAGAGCACATGACATGTCCGATGTTGATGTAGAGGACGTATGTTTGGTAATGTTCGTCGGTAATGTTTGTTAATGATGTTGGCTAATGATGTTTGCTAATGATGTTTGTTGGTGATATAGAGGACATATGTTTGGTAATGTTCGACGGTGATGTTTGTTAATGAAGTTCGCTAATGATGTTCGTTGGTGATGTAGAGGACATAAGATTGTTGATGTAGAGGACGTATGATGGGTTTGAGGACAGCGGAGCGCATGGAGCACTGCCTGGCTGAAAAGCGGTCGGGCCCAAGGACATTGACAAAAAAAGGGTGACCATAAGATCTCAGAGATGTTTGGACCCAAATTGAACCCAATCCGCCCCAAAATCACCCTAAACGTTCCCAGTTCTAACAATATACTAAATGTTATAAATGTATGATGTAGAAGCGTCGAAAGCTCGCTGAAAGGTCGTTTTGGGGCGGAATTGCCTTCACAGGCCAAAATTCAACAAAACGGCAAATTTTGCAATCGTATAATACGGCCTGATTTGTTTGATATTGTTACATACGCTTTAGAATACGATACGGCGTATTATACGAATACGACATATGAACATACCTGCTTTCAAATTGTTTAAACAGTGACGATCCTTATAAGGGAGACTGCACACATGCAAAATGGCGGCAAAATGGAAAGAGAGTGCAAGGCCTTCTTGAACAGCGCTATCACGTACGTACATATGTTGTGAGTTTGCAAGGCTTTCATGCACAGCGCTGTCACGTACGTACGTATGTTGTGAGAAGTAGTTTAAATGTGCAAGGGAATTTGCAGGTGCGTCTAAGGCAGGAGTTGGCATGTATGTAAACTGTCCTTCAGCCTAAAGATGCTACACATTAAAGTGGTGTTGCAGCATAAAGGAAGCGTTAAGTACCAATTTGGCCACGGAAGTATGTCAGTATGCTTAGACACAGGGCGACTGGCAGTATGCGCCAGCATGAGCTCTCTTTTTGCAGCCCACGTCCTGTTCAATATTTTATCATGTGCCGCTCAATATTCTTTCATGTACCGCTCAATACTCTTTCATGTACCGCTCTATACTCTTTCATGTACCGCTCAATATTCTTTCATGTACCGCTCAAGACGCACCGATAAGAAAGTGATGCAGCTGAACAAAATCATCAGCCACTCCAGCATCTGGAAGTACAGCCCCATGCCAACCCTGTGAGTTCAAACAGAAGGTGGCGCAGTTTTAGATCGTAATTGCCAGCCACTCTGGTATTTCAATGTGCAGCCGGCCGCCAACCCTGGGGTGCACAAAAGTTAGATGGGAAGGCGGCATGGTTTGGAGAATGCAATTGCCAGCCACTTAAGCAACCTAGGTTAGAATATCTAATGCACAGCCCTACGCCAGCCCCTGTGGACTCAAGAAAGGATGAGATAGGTTACATAAAAGAATGTGATTGCCCCTTCAGGGTTTGAAAGACAGCCAATGGCCATGCACACATTCACACACACACACCACACACACACAAACACACACACACACACGCACACAACCACACACACACACACACACACACACACACACACACACACACACACACACACACACACACACACACACACACACAAACACACACACAAA
>Ga0307968_1001230_pt1 | contig 20682 bp, 23 predicted proteins | sample OrgLakmetagen650_FD_201834 | JGI IMG/M metagenome (GOLD analysis project Ga0307968, IMG submission 201834) | Saline water microbial communities from Organic Lake, Antarctica - #650 | ecosystem: Environmental > Aquatic > Non-marine Saline and Alkaline > Saline | place: Antarctica: Organic Lake...
ATTTGTGTGTGTGTCTGTGTGTGTGTGTGTGTGCGTGCGTGTATGTGTGTGCGTGTATGTGTGTGTGTTGTGCGTGTGTGTGTGTGTGTGTGTGTGTGTGTGTGTGTGTGTGTGTGTGTGTGTGTGCATGTGCATTCGCGTGTGTGTTTGCACGCACGTTACTATCGTATGTTCATAAAGTGGTGCACAAGTTTATGCGATCGTGCTTACATGGCTGGGGTAGGGCCTTTGTGTGCACGTTTTGTTCAATTCATCAATAACTGCCTCCTGTTCGCTGTTCAGCGCTGCCAACTGCTCCCAGGTTTTGGCCACGTTGAAAGCATGGGAGGCTGTGCTGTGGTTGGGGTGTAGTTTGGATGCCATGATGAATGCAAGCTCATTCAATTGAGCTACATATGCTAGGTTAACGCTGGATCATTATTAGTAATTCATTTGCATTCATTATTAATTTCATTTCTTTTGTATATGAAGAGCAAATTGTACAAACTCTACTTTCAAAACCATGCAAGCACAGTTGAATTTGGTATGCCAAGCGTGTATAGACCAGAAACTGACACGGAGTATGGTCATGGCTAGACATAGTCCAACAGGCAGGCATCGCCTTTCAAGCGCAACTGTTTGTCAAGACAAAGCGAACGTCAGGAGTGTAAGCGACGCCAGGACTAGCGCTGTCACCAATAGCTCTCCTGTCAGCAGTAGCAGCACTGCCAGCACGGTGCTTGAGCGAGCTGAGACACCATCGCCCCAGAGCAGCTTGCATGGTGCACAGAAATGCTGCGTCTCCCTAAATGTAGTAAGGTGTGCTAGAGTGATAGCTTCTTTCGAAGTATAACATATAATGCAATCACTTGGAAAGTGCTGGCAACGCCCTTATGCAAGCATGCTCTTTTTGTAACTTACTTTCATACTTTCATTGCCACAGAGACCCACCACGATACGACAATCCACTGCTGCTGGGTGGAGTCAGCCGCGGTATGTAACAGGCGTGGGTGGGAGCGTGGAAGAAGTGGGCATAGTCTGTGCGTGTGATCAATCATTCCCTAGTCACACTTGCATAATTCTGCTGGTATGGACCACAACTTCACCTACGTTAACGTTTGTTGATCTTAACATTCACTATGGTAACTGATATCAGCAACAACGCCACACCCATCCACCCCTACATCAATTCCTCACTCATAAAACTCAGTGCTTGCAATTGTAGGCGCCCGCTCGGCCTTTGCCGTGGAACACAAAGGCAGCCGTTTTCTGCTTACCACGGCCACAAACGTGCTCCATGCCATTCAGGTGTGACCGTAAGAGCTTGCGGAAGTTCAATTAAAACTTCTTACCAGAATTTCACGTCTTGTCCAGTACATGCAAAGAAAGGAGAGGCAAATTATCTTTTGTGTTTTTATCTTCTTGACCCTCTTGAAGAAGAGTTGGATGTATACAAAACGAGGAATGAATTTCTCTTTGGTCTAGGCATGCCTTCCTGTGCCGGATCCTGTCATAGAACCACAAAATTAAATAGCATTTGAAAACAAAGGCGGTAAATACTTATCAGCACTCGAGATTTGAGCCGCAAAAAAACGCAAAGGAAGGAAATCGTACGTCTGCTTTAAAAATGCTGCTGCTGTTTGGAGCATTTAAAAGCACTGATCAGCTGCTGTTGACAACACTGCTTCTAAGTAACTGATATGATGATATGGTATGACTGTATTGCCACCTTAATGAATGCTGCAGATCGTCAGAAGACCGATTAAAATATGCTGCTTGCTATACAATTGCTTCCAGATCACAGTGAGCGTGCAAGGCCGCTCCAAGCCCTTCAAGGCCTGTGTGCAGCACCTTTGCGTGATGGCAGACTGTGCATTGCTGCGCGTCAAAGACGATGCCAGCAGCTTTGAAGAGCTGGTGCCTGCTGTGCCGCTGCTGCAGGACAACAGCCTGCCGCACCTGCACGACAAGCTGCAGGTGTGTGTGTGTGTGTGTGTGTGTGTGTGGATGTGCAGAGCATAATATATAGCTGTAAATAATTGCTGTTGGATTTGTTGCATCTGCGAAATAAAGTGAAGGTATATGTGTGTGTGTGACTGTGTAAGGTGAGGACAGGTGTTTTGGTCCATGTCCCTGACTTGATTTTGCAGGGAAATTGGAGGTAGGAGGAGCCTTCCAAGCAAATTACCTGATTAATCAGCAATATTTATGGTTTGTCGTATACTTTCAGAAATTCAGAAATTCTTTTCCTAAACATAATCAAATTTGCGTTTATACTCCCACATTTTCCCCCTAGATGTACAGATCTCTGCTTCTTCTATTTATTCTTCCTGTCTTTGATCAGTTGATGTCCATAAAATTGGACATCATAAATATCTTGGCTCGTAATGTCTAGCCTCACAAGCGCACACACACATACACACACGCACACCCCCCCCACAAAAACACACACAAAAGCACACACACACACACGCACACACACACACACCACAAACACACACAAGCACACAATTTGACTGGCAGATCCTGGTACCCTCAGCAGCCCCCACGTCTGAAGGACCACAAGAGAAAGGAAGCCCTCCCATCAAAGCTCAGGTGTCATGCATCGAGATCACGACCTATGATTGTGCAAAGTGCAAGTTGTTGGCGATCCAGGTGAGGCTGCGAGTGTCAAAGAGTGGGTGGTACAGTTGCACGTGTTCACGGCCAGTTGTGTGTGTTTGCGGTTATCAGCTCTCATCACTCACTCGTGCGAGCTCTCTGTCGAGGCCGACCCTTGGACCCTGGAACAAAGCCCTTCGTTGGGAGCACTTTCTGTAGTGTAATACAAAACGTGTTGTTGCTAAAAAGCTATAGTCACTCATATCTACAGGGTATAGCTCTTGCTTGCTGTAACAACACGTGACTTTACATACTTCACCTGCACCTGCACCTGCTGATTATAAGTTATTATCAGCAGCATTCACGAGCAGGGGAGTGGTCCCTGGTAGGTGGGTGGCCCTCAGTCACAACAGAGGTCATGCTTAAGGTTGGCCAGAACAGTTTACTTACACTGTAAATGACCGTATAATCGGTGATTTCCCTGCCAAAATTACCGTATATACACCGGTATATAGGTCTGGCCAACCCTTAACTAGTTATGCTCTATGCTGCACACCAAGCAGGAAGCGCTCTGCTGCACACCTAACAGGAAGCGCAAAGCCTGACGATTTGAAGACCTGAATGCACAGCTCCTGCCTCTACTAAAATGTCACGACTCTCATACCTTGATACCAAACCTGTGCCGAGCAACAGCTGTGTTGCTACTCAGGGTGACCCACAAAGTCCTGCTACAAGCAGCTGTGTGGCTTATCAATGCGACACAGTGTGTTTGAAGTTCAAAGTTTGAACAGCAAGGCACCGACCTCACACACAACACTGGTTGATCCGCTTCTTCAATTTGCTATGCAGCTGGCGTGCAATACAGTGAAGCAGAACCTTGGCGCCCCCCTGATTTCACAGCTTGGAGGAGTGGACAGGTGAGGGTAGCACAGATATGCAGATATGGAAGCAAAAAAGGGTCAGGTTGAAAGCAAGACGGATGGCTCAGCAAAATGCGACAGGAAATGTTGAAGCAAGCATGTATACAAGGATAGAGAGGTAGAGTGGAGAGCTGGGGTCAAGGAGGCCGGCAAAGGGGGGGAATTGGGACTTCTGGGACAGGTCAGGGTGGGGGTGGGGGTGGAGGCAGGTAACAAGGGGTGCAGGTGTGGGACTTCTGGGACAGGCCAGAGTGGGACAAGTAAGTGTGGGACAGGTCAGGGTGGTGGCAGGCCAGTGCGGGACAGGTCAGGGTGGAGGCAGGCCAGTGTAGAGGCAGACCAGTGTGGAGGCAGGCCAGTGTGGGACAGGTCAGTGTGGGACAGGTCAGTGTGGAGGCAGGTCGGTGTGGAGGCAAGTAAGTGTGGGACAGGTCAGTGTGGGACAGGTAAATGTGCGATAGGTCAGGGTGGAGGCAGGTACCAAGGGATGCAGGTGTGGGGGAGATTTGGGGAGATGCTAATTTGGGTTCATCATGTTGTTGTTAAGGTATTTGATTGACACACATAAATGGTGAGGAGATATGGGGAGACAAAGACAAACATCCCGTCATACTACTGATAATCTTATGATGATGATGAGATGTGGGTTTGGAGGGTGCATAACGAGATGGAGTGGGAGTGTTTGGGGACTGGAAATAGAGGCAGGCAGGTATGCAGTGAAGGTTTCCTTTCAGGTACGACTTAATAGTGGGAGGCGATGTCAATGGATGTTAACTTTACTATTAGGTACGACTTTATAGCAATAGTAGTTGAAGACTTATGGACATTGGAAGAACCGCTCACCAAATAAAACTCCAATGCTCTCCTAAATGTTTCAAAAGATAGAGTGGATGAAGGGGATCTAGGGGGGATTGATTCACGATAGTTTAGGTATGGGGGATAGAGAGTTAGATTCAGGAAGAGCTTGTGAGGCCGTTTAATCTGTAAGGGTGGCCTAGACCTTGTTTAAAATGAGGATGGTGTGTTCCTTGCTGAGCACTTTCTTTTCTCTTCCTCCTGCCATTCTTCCCCCCTTCCATCCTCAGCGTCCCTCCCTTCCTCTCGCCCTCTCTTCCTCTCTTACAGACCTGTTTGCTTCCGCTCCTTTACTTTTAGCTGCTGACTTGCCATCCATCGTCCATTCAGGTGTTTAGGCCTGGTGTTCCAACGTGCCAGTACTGCTGAGCGATCGCTGCTGACTTGCCATCCATCGTGCATGCAGGTGTGTAGGCATGGTGTTTCAACGTGCCAAAGGCAAGCAGCTGAGAGGAGGAAAGAAAGGCAGTGGGGACGCTGCATTTGCCGTGCCAGGTAGAAGCACTCACACACAAACTCTATCTCAGACATGTCTGTGTCTGTGTCTGTGTCTAGGTCTGAGTCTAGGTCTAGGTCTCGTCTTTATTTGAGGAGAAGATTTTGTTTGGAGGCGTGATGGTGCATTCCACGTAGCAAGGATTCTGGCTATACATACACACAGTGTGTAGAGAAGTGCGTGCCTGTATATGTGCATGTGTGAAAGATTGCATGTCCAGTTGATACGTACTAAAGTGTGAATGAACAAGACAGCAACTTACACCGCGTGCCTGTGCGCATGAATAAAACATATGTAAAAGAATTGTATGCCCAGTACATACTAGAGCATGAATGGACATGACAGTGGCAAACGTCGCACCCAACATTTGTTTAATATGACGCCGTGCAATTGCTTCCCATTTCACTCATCTTTTTTTTTTTCCTCCTGTTGCAGCATCTCACATTGCCCACTTCTTGGACGACGTTATAGGCACAGGGGGCAGCAGAGGCTTTCCACAGCTGGGTACGTGACCCTCCTGATTCCTTTGTTTTCACTTTACTTTTAGGGTAGACGTGTTCTACGGTAACTGGTACCCAGATGGCTCCTTTTCTTTATTTAGTATTTAGTAGTTTTTACTACCTACGCGGTTTTCTTTCAACAATCGTGCTTCACATAGGCAGCTCTAGGTCTAGAAGCTGCTTTATTTTCAACTTGGTTGTAGGATGGGCCAGAAGCTCTAGGTCTAAGAGCTGCCAGTTTGTCGATAGCGATGGAGGTTGGGGTGTAACTGTATTTAAACTCCGTGAATGCTGTATGGATCTAAAATGATCATGCCCTGTTGTACACCAATATGCTGTCTTGGCCATCAATACTTGCCTCTGCTCCTTACACTTCCCCCAAACGGTTGCCTAATTTTTACAACCTACCCATGTCCTCTCAAAGCATTCAAGGATCCTTGCCTACAAAGACCTGCGCTCATTCCTTGTGGGACCATTTTTTGACAGGCCCCTTTGATTCACAGCACAATGTGTGCTATTGTTCAATGCTTGCCTTTGTCTTACTTGCATTGTCTTCATCATACAAAAGCCCATCCTCATTCTGCAAGCGCTTGCCCTTATAATCATCCAAGCACTCATCCTTATTAACCATGCGCTCTTCGGACCACGCCTGTGTGTGTGCATCAGCTGCTTGCTTCATTTTACGAGCGCTCGTCCTTATTAAGCACGCGCTTCTCTGACCACGCCTGTGTGTGCATCAGCTGCTTTTGCTTCATTTTACAAGCGCTCGTCCTCAATCGTCAAGCACCTTTCTGACCCCGCCTGTGTGCACACTCTTGCAGGCATAAAGTTCAAAGAAACACGCTCTCCAGCTCTGCAAGGCCACCTGAAAATGGCACCCCACCACCAAGGCATCGTGGTGACCGCTGTTAACCCCACTTCCACGGCAGCAGGTGCTTTCAACTAGAGGCTACTCTCTGCACCATACGCTCCTGCTTTGCACCCTATGCTCCTGCTCTACTTCCTGCACGCTTGTGGCACTGTGTGCGGTAGTACATACTTATACCTTAAAAACTGTGCTTGGATGCAAGCGTCGCACATGCATGCACATGGTAATTGACTTGCTTGAGTACGTGCATATGCGAGCAGGTGTTGAGACTGGCTTGGTCTGCAATGGCGTGTGTAAAAGAGCTTATATCATGGTATTGCTCGACCTCATAATTAGGGTTGGCCAGAATTATACATTTATAATTTATAGGTATATACGGTGTATATACAATATTTTTGGCAGGGAGATCACCATACATACGGTCATATACGGTGTGTACATACGGTCTGGCCAACCCTACTCATAATCAATTCACAGGATGGTCAAAGGGCCCGTGATGCAAAGCGAACGAGTTGTCACTTATTATTTATAATGCCTCTGATGTGCATTCAATTGCAGGGGTGCTCCAGAGTGGAGACGTGCTGCTTTCCATTGCAGGCGCTGATGGAGTTTGCCAAAACATTTACAACGATGGATCTGTAGACTTCAGGTGTGTGATCACTCAATGAGCAGCAGGGACGTTGCTTGGAATCTTTGCACCTTTCACCCATGGAACGTGTCACGTAGCCATGCGCACCAAGCTCACTCACACACCCATAACACACACGCACATACACACAACACACACACTCACACTTACACACACACACACACGCAGAGAAGGAGAGCGCATCAGCATGACCCATGTCATAGGGAGCAGGGCAGTCGGCGAATCCCTGAGCCTAGAAGTTCTCAGGAACGGGCGTGAGCTTCGAGCCCAAATACAGCTGTGCGTGCCCCAAGTCCTTGTCTCCACCAGCAGGGCAGGCAAAGGGCCGTCGTTCTTAGTCATTGGGGGGCTCGTACTCACACCGCTGACTGTGCCATACTTAGAGCAGGTGCGTGGCACAAACAAAAGTTAGTATCTGCTTGCAAGTTGCAAGTGCGCCTGTCATGCTCAGGCCTACTCGTTGGGGGGCTTGCGCTCACTCTCCTTGCTGTGCATGATTTGGAAAGGAGGTATGTGCGTGGCACAAACAAGAGTTATTATCTGCTTGCAAATTGCAAGTGCGCCTGTCACGCTTAGGCCTAGTCGTTGGGGAGCTTATACTCACACCGCTGACTGTGCCATACTTAGATCAGGTGCGTGGCACAAACGAAAGTTAGTATCTGCTTGCAAATTGCAAGTGCGCCTGTCACGCTCAGGCCTAGTCGTTGGGGGGCTTGCGCTCACTCTCCTTGCTGTGCATGATTTGGAAAGGAGGTATGTGGCACGAGCAAAACTTGAGTGTGCATCATGTGCAGGGATGAATTGCAGAGTGTGCAATGTTAGATACTAAATATTGCTGGTAGGAATCTGCAACAGTAGCAAGCCCCTCTGCTTCAGTTACATGCGTTGCTACATGAACTATGGATCGCTTTATATTGGTTGCGTACCAACAAAGGCGCATCCTTGTATATCTGCTTTGATCCTGGATGACCCTGAACGGACTGTAAGTATATTTTGTATATTGCTGCATAGTGGGTGCGTGCGTGCCACCAACAAAAAACGAATCTGTTCACTCACTACCATGTGTTTGCCTCCTGACGCAGAGCTTTGGAAAGAAGCTGTGGGTGCAGGCATCCCCGATCTCATTGCTGGGCATCTTGAGCACTTTTCCAGGCGAGAGCAGCGGGAGTAGTAGTGCCCCCGGCGGTAGTAGCCCAAGCAGCAGCAGTGGCAGCAGTGGTGGTGGTTGCGGGGAAAGCGTAGGTGATGGCAGTACTGTGTTTATAAATCAAGAGAGTGAGATGCTTTTTGGTGAGTCACAGCAGCAGCAGCAGCAGCAGCAGCAGGAGCAGCAGGATAGCTTAGATGTTGAGCAGCAGCAGGGGCAACAGGGGCAGCAGCCACAGCAGCAGCAGCAGCAGCAGCAGCAGGAGCAGGTTCTTTCATCACAACAAGAGCCCGTGCAGCAGCAGCACCACCATCACCACTTCCAGGATATGTTGAGGAGATTTGGTCCACAGCAGCCTGTTGTTGTTGCGCAGTGCGAGGACACAGAGGGCCTAGAGGGCTATGAGCCACAGGGTCTTCGACACAAACTCGTGACCGGGTTTAAAATCGTGCCAAACCGGAGTGCAGCCATTTTGGACAGGCGGGGAGAAGGGAGCAAGGCAGGGGTTCATGGTGCCGATGGGCAGGAGGGTAAACGGCAGCAGCAGCAGCAGGAGGAGGAGGAGGAGGAGGAGGAGGAGGAGGAGGAGGAGGAGGAGGAGGAAGAGGAGGTAGAGGAAGGGGCAAAGCTGCAGCAACAGGAGCAACTGCAGCAACAGCAGACCTGTTTCCAGCCTGTGCATAACCTGAGGCAAATAGCCATGGCGGTGCTATCCGGTCAAGTGAGCGTGAGTAATGAGGGGGGGGCGTGGGTGTGGGTTACATGTCTGTATAGGTGCTGCTATACTCTGTATTGATCTGGATTGCATGCTCAGGCATTTGAAGGCGCTCTGCCGTTTGCAACCTTGGCACCGCTGTTAGTACTGAGAGGAGATTTTACAAAAGTAACATACATAAAAGGGGGGCCTACGTCTGCACTTTCCGTACAAGAAATTGGGCAATGCAGCGTGTGGACAAAAAAACTCCTCTCTGTACAACATCAGGCGATGCATCATTCAATAAATGGGACCAGAGAAGGTGCAGGGAAGCGGATGCCATTGTTTATACTTAGGGCTGGCCAGGACCGTATATTTACACCGTATATGATCATATGTAGGGTGATTTCCCTGCTAAAAACACCATATGTACACCGTATATACGTATAAATATATGGTTCTGGCCCACCAGATTTCTAAACTGCTGCTGCTGCTGCTGCTGCTGCTGCTGCTGCTGCTAAATAACTTTTTTGCAACAGCAGCCTAAGTCTCAGTAAAAGAAAGAAATTAATAAATAGGCTACGTTGGTAGTGATAATACATCCAGCGTGGTTTAGGGAAGGAGCACTTAGGTGCCAGCACCTAACAAACCCTCACCGCCAAAATCTAGTCATGGTCCACATCAAGAAGATCAGGTGGGTTGTGTGCAGAAGCATTCGTACCCACAGCTTGTCTGTGACCAAACTAGTTCTGTGAAGCGTGTCTTTTTGGAGTAGTTAGTGGAGGCATGTTTGATAGGTTGTCCACTGAGCTTGGTTTTAGTGTTATTGCCTTGTAACAGCCCAGTCCTAGATCTGAGAGCTTCCACTCAGATGCCCCCAGAGGCATATATAGCGATGTAACCTTACCTTACCTAGATCTGAGAGAGGTGCGAACTGTCTGGGTACATCTGACACAAACTAAGTGATAGAGAAGTTGCTACAGCCCCACAATGAATTGCGGCATTCAAGTTTTGCCATTTTGAGAGAGCTTGAGGCTCTTAGAAGATCCCCAATCTAGCCAACTAACTCCTCCAACACTTCCGTACAGCTCTGCTCCTTTGTACACACAAATCCGAGCGTGTCATCAGCCCGAATGGTGATATTAAGTACTGCCCCTGACTTTTGTGTTTTTTTAAAACATGCCTGCAGGAAGGTGAAGTGTGGCTAGAGCTAGGCGCTGGGCAGACTAGCATCATAGTCGTGCTGGACCTTGAGCAAGCAAAGGAAGACGCAAGGCAGGTCCTACAGGAATACGAAGTGACACACCCTGTGTCCAAGGATCTTCGAGACTGCATGCCCACCATCTCAAGGAGTAAAAGAAAGAGGAACCTTCTGCGGTAGCTGGTTCTGAATTTAGTGTTCAGTGCTGTCGTTTCAAAGCGCGGTCATTGAGAAGAGAACAGCAGTTGCAGCCTTTCCGCCCTAGGCACAGACATGCTCATTTTTATTATTTCTTTTCTTTGGGAGGCTGATCTGAAAGATTGTCGACCAGTGGATGACAATGCATGCACAATGAAATGAAAAAAGAAAATTGATTATCACGGGGGATCGGATTTCTTTGACGCAATTTCTTGGAAGCAAGATAGGGCCATAGATCCAGCATTGAATTTGACTCGGCTAATAAAGCTTGCTGCGAGGAGCGGTGTTCGTGCCGACTCTGCAAATTCCTGTACATAAAAACACAGTTGAAGCGCGGTTGAAGCGGTTAAACTTTGCGGTTGAAGCGGTTGAAACTAAAAAATTGGTTGCAGGGCGGTTGAAATTAACTGCTCCTCCATTGAAATAATATCAACCGAGGGAGCGGTTGAAATCAACCGCTTCAACCGCACTCCAACTGATTCCTGTTTTGTGTGACGATGCCGCATGGAAACCAATTAAAGGTAGTCGTCAAGATGTAAGTGCGGCGCTTCCGTATATCTGGTGTTGCATACAATAGACATCTCAGGCCTTGGTGAAATAAAATTGAACTAGCTCAAATCGCTCAGCCGCTGAAATGAATGTATGGTTGTAACTATTCTGATCGACTATGGCATCTGCTTGGGAATTTCCAACCAAATGGCACAAGACTGAAAGGTCCAAATAAACTGCTCCGTAGATCAGCCACACTCCTTCAACTGAGGCCCTTTCCACCCGGTTCCTACCTGTTATTGCAGCACACAAATTTCACTAAAATCAGCCTCCAATTATTTCTAGTCTTTGCCAGGAGCGGGCGTTCTTGGGTTCTGATTTCTGATGCACATCTTGTTTGCTCAGTGTCACGTGCATGTACACGGACAGTTGCTGCGGCTTTGGCAACAAAAGGCTGGAAGGCTTTGGAGAAGGCCTGCTCGTTTATTACTAGTACTAGAAGTAAGTCGAGCTTAGGTGCATGACCGAAAAGCTGTTATGCATTCTGCACTTAAATCTTGCCTCATTCCACAACCATTTGCTGACAGCTTGAGGAACAAACCACACGAGCGCTGCCCTTGTTTCATGTGCAGCTAAAGCTGTAGACCACATAAATGTTGAGAATAAATATTGGATAGAAAGAGACCCTACTTGCAGATTTCATCATAGGTAATGCACACAGGTCACCAGTAACGTAGCCGCTCCAGAGCTCCTACACCAATCACAGCTCAACGACATGCTATTACTGCCGCTCAATTCCGGCCGATTTCTTAAGCAAGCAGGGAGTTGGAGGAGGTGGCTTTTCTAAGACTGTCTGTGATCCCTTGCGAGCCTGGACCGCCGGACCCCGACAGCGTCTCCTCCACTAGACCACGGAAGGCTGAGCCAGGCGTCTACAGGAAAAGGGAAGAAGACAGGTTTGATAACAGCATCGACAAAATGATGTTGCCAGGCGCCTGTAAGATAGAGGAAACACCGAACTAGAATTTCCCACTTATTGTATTGTACAGTTGTATATCGGCAAAGTCACAAGCTGTCACGTTCCATCATTTGACTAATCATACACGACTGAAACTTGATCTATGTAATGCGTATTATACCGCCATTTCGGCTCGAATGGGAGGGTGAGAGATCATAAGCACAATTATCATTCTAAATAAATATAAATTATAAACATATGGGATGATGCATCAAACCCACACTTTCCTTCACGAGTGTTTGAATTAGAGGTACTAGTTGTAGGAAAGCAAATAAAAAGGTCAGCCCTTGCAATAAAGGACAGACAATTTAGAGGCTGTAGGCAACTGTTCTACCTCCGCAAACAGTACGCACACGAGCACAAACTTTGTGTACAAGTGAGCGCACGCATGCATGACACACTCAGCAGGAACATACACAAGAACACACGCGGAAATAGGGACACACACACACACGCTCAGCCTCACGCACGTACCGCCATGAGAGCAGCAGGGGTGTCAAACTCTTTCAGTAATCCCCCCTCCAGCAGCAGCACCCGGTCGCTGTCGATGATGGTATGAAGACGATGCGCAATGGTCAGCACCGTACACTGGGAAAAGGCAGAGCGGATCGTGCGCTGGATGAGGGCATCCGTGGTATTGTCTACGTTGCTGGTGGCCTCATCCTGTGTGTATGTATGTGTGTGTATGTGTACTTGTCGTGTTATGTAATAATGTTTGTGTTTACATGTGTGTCATCACGCATGTGTGTGAGAGCGTCTGTGTTTGTGGGTGTGTTTGTGTTCACGCCTGTATGTTGGTGTGTGTGTGTGTGTGTGTGTGTGTGTATGTGTATGTCTGTGTGCGTGCATGGTGTTTGAGTGTATGTATGAGCATGTGAGGGCGAAAGGGAGTGCAAACTCACCAGCACCAGAATGCGTGAAGCTCGCAAGAGAGCACGGGCCATGCACAGCAGCTGGCGCTGACCAGTGCTGAGGTTTGCCCCCCCCTCTTGGATGGGAGCATCCAAGCCTCCTGTCAGGCCTGCATGTGTGTGTGTTCGTGTGTGTTTGTGTGTGTGTGTCTGTGTGTGTGTGCGTGTGTGTGTCGTGGTGAGTGAACGTGTGAGCATGTGCCTTTCAAATGTGCACATGTATGCTTTGGTGGTGAATTTGTAGAGGCAGCTGCATGAATGTATGCAACGCGCTCATTTAAAGAAGGCAGCTGGATGCATCAGAATCACTTGTTTGCTTGAAATATGTGCACGTGTGCAAAAAGATGCTCAGTCACATGCATATCCATTACCTAAGCACACGCACATTCAGAACCCACGCGCACACCTACACCCACACACCCACACGTACAACCAAAAGCACAAATAAACACACACGCACGCACCTGCTACAAAGCTCTCCATGCCTGCACGTGTTAAGGCCTCCCAGATGTGTGTGTCGCTGCTAGCGGAGGCAAAGGGGTCCAGGTTGGAGCGGATGGTTCCACTGAATATGACCGGGTCCTGTGTGGTTGCAAATGAAGAAGGTGCGTGTATGCATGTATGCTTGTGTGAATGTGCGTGTGTTTGTGTGAGTGTGTGCTTTGATCATGCAAAACAGTGTGTTGCGATAGAAAACATTTAGGATCACTGGTAAGGGTCAGGGTGTGCTTTGGGGGAAAACTTCGCCATTAAAATTGTTCCTGCAATTGTGTTTTAAATGGATGGCACAGACGACACACACAGTCACATCTATACTTTCACCCTTGCAACGTACACCACTCATTTCAACACCATGCACCTATTCTAAAACCGCACGTGTGCTTGTATGCTGTAATGACAAACGACTAGTATATTCAAGTCCAACGGGGACATCACATAGGCATGACATAGGACATAGTCATCACATAAGACATCACATAGGCATCACATAGGACATAGTCATCACATAGTCATCACATAGTCATAACATAAGACATCACATAGGACATCACATAGGACATAGCCTTCACATAGGACATAGGCATCACATAGGACATAGCCATCACATAGGACATAGCCATCACATAATCATCACATAGGACATCATCACATAGTCATCTCATAGGACACATTGGCGTCACGTATTCAACACAATTTTTGACATCACATATTTAGGGCTGGCCAGAATTGAATGTATACGACCGTATATTTGGTGATTTCCCTTCCAAGAATACCATATATGCACCATAAATATATGGTTCAGGCCTACCTTGCATATATTACATTTTAATTCCAAAACATTCCTCACCGCCACTCCCAACCCCACTCGAACCCCCACGCCCAAACCCAAACCCACCCGACACCCACACCCACACCCATACCCATACCCACACCCACACCCACACCCACACCCACACCCACACCCACACCCACACCCACACCCACACCCACACCTACACACCTGAGGCACAAGCGACAGCCGCGAGCGCAGGTCAGCCAAGCCCAGCGTCGTAATGTCAATGCCATCCACAAAAATAAAGCCACTGGTGGGCTCCACCAAACGGTACAGGGTGATCATGAGTGTGCTTTTGCCGCAGCCAGTGCGGCCACACACGCCCACCTTCTCCTTGCCGCGCACGGAGAAGCTGCAAACAGGAGTGTATGTGTATTTGCATGTGTATGTGTATATGTGTATGTGTGTGTGTGTGCCATGATAGGGCACATATAACGCAGAAGCACAATGAGGAAACTACAGCCATTGACCTCCAGCTTAGCACACCATCGCCCACACCCCCTCCCCCTCCACCTCTCCCTCTCCCTCCCACACCCACGCCCACGCGCACACCCACACACGTTTACACACTTGCACACAACCACCCACGTTCACACCCACACACGCACCTGAGCCCCTTGAGCACAGCTGGCAACTCAGGCCTGTACTTCACAGTCAACGCGCGCGCTTCGATGACACCCTCTGTGGGCCAGTTGGAGGGGATGCCTGAGTCGGGCAAGTGGGCGGGGGCCTCCTCTTCATACCTGGAGGGCGTGGAAAGGCGTAAAGCAATTGAATCCTCATCGGAGTGTCAACTCCAGCTGCTGGGAATGTTGAATTCCAGTTGCTGGGAGGTGCAGCAGCGACGGAGGAAATCGCTGGGCTCTATTTGGGCCTAGTTGTTCTTGGATTCCGGTAGGGGCACGGCCTGAAGCTGGGCCTATTTTTCATGCTCAAAGCTACCGTACATCCATTTCTATTGAGGTCAAGCAATTAAGGATGCAAAAATCCTGCGGCATGTAATTTTAGTGGTGTCTCACAGCGGTTTGATTTTGTGCACAACCCCTGCCTTGGATCCCTGCCTTATTTCTTTTACTTTATATAATGTCCATCAATTTATAATACACTATCACCGTCTCTTACTATCATCCAGAGCTCACGCTCCAAAGCACGCTGTCAAAGCCCACCCCTGCCTTGTTTGCACTTATCGTTGTATGTATGCACAAGCTGCCATCCCATGCGGCAACTACTCCCGCTGGGTGCTTGCATGCACGCAACTGTGATATTATGCAAACTATTAAACTCAACCATTCACACTATCCAGGCTCACAGACTTACTCTCTCTTTCTCTTCTTATGCGACAACAGCTTCACTACACCATATGATTGCTACACCACACCATATGACTGCTTTCACCACACCATATGATTGCTACACTGCACCATGATTGCTTCACCACAGCATATGATTGCTACACTGCATCATGATTGCTTCACCACACCATGATTGCACTCACGTGTTAAAACCACAACACACGCTACATCATTAAGGTTGGCCAGAACCCTATATATACGGTGTATATACGGTATCTTTGGCAGGGAAATCACGAAATATAAAGTGATATACTGTGTATATATATACGATTCTGGCCAGCCCTCTACCCAGGTTCTTCAATTTACTTTTTAACTTTCCCTTCCATCGCAAAAACAATGTGCCAGAAACGCTTTAAATGCACTCATTTGTTGTACTCCACCATGCGCCATTTAGGTTCACTACCTTGCCTCCTCTTCCTATGTGAAAACAGCTCCTCTGTTTTTCTCTACGACAGTTGGGAGGAGCACTCACTTGTTGTACTCCACCATGCGCTCTACGCTGTTCATGTTCACCTCCAGCTCCGTCATCTGTCGTACCATCCAGTTCATGATGCTGCAGGCAGGTTGCGTGTGTGCTTGTGTATGTGTACATGTATGTGTACATGCACGTGAAATACTTCTAGGTTTCGTTGATGCTCGTGAATGGCTCCTACATACTTGAGTTCTGAGTAGAGCAGAAAAGGCCATTTTCCATGGACAAGCAAACCAGTGTGATGTCCAGTGCGTGTTTGTGTGTTTTGTGTGCAAATATCAAGCAATGTTCGACAGGGAACAACCGCGTGCAAAAATATGAAGGAGAGATGTTGGCCTGAATTCAAGGTTGATACAGACAATGTTTGCGACAAGGACCTCTCTGCGGATTGTGAACACGAACTCTATGAAAGACAACCCACTTGAGGTTTGGCTGTCACACAATGACACACTTAAGCAGACCGTCATATTCATTGTGCATTTTATGTTCGCTTGCGGCGACTACAACTACACAGTAACGAGCAGGTCACAGAAAACGAATTGAGAATACACACACTCTCTCTTTCTCTCCCTCTCTCTCTCTCTCTCTCTCTCTCTCTCTCTCTCTCTCACTGGTGCATGCAAGTTTGGGGTTGTGTGTAAATGTGTGTACACGTTCATACGCATGTGCATACGTGTGTTTTCTACATGTGTGTACGTATGCAAGCCTTGGTGTCTTGTATTGCCTGAGATTAGCAGACTCACAAATGCCTTATTCCAGCCCCTCAACAATGCCACCAAATGATGCAGGCTGGCAGCGCCACAGCCACACACACAGCGCACAAAAGACGTGACAAATTTCACACAAGCTATTGCAATCTGTTGCGACACACCCTCTCTCTGTATAGTCATCACAAACACTCACTTTGTGATATTGTAATCTGTTGCGCCACACCCTCTCTCTGTTTAGTCGTCACAGACACTCACTTTGTGATATTGTAATCTGTTGCGCCACACCCTCTTTCTGTTTAGTCGTCACAAACACTCACTTTGTGATATTGTAATCCGTTGCGCCACACCCTCTTTATGTTTAGTCGTCACAATCACTCACTTTGTAATATTGTAATCTGTTGCGCCACACCCTCTCTCTGTATAGTCGTCACAAACACTCACTTTGTGATATTGTAATCTGTTGCGACGTTGCGCCACACCCTCTTTCTGTTTAGTCGTCACAAACACTCACCCTGTGAGGTTCAGGGCGCTGGTAATGGCCAGGCCGGACACTCCTGGGTTGGCCGGCAGCACCACAGCCACACACAGCGTGGTGGTGAACACGATGATGGCCCCCATCATTTCTAGGCGCACACTGAGCCATCGATTCACGACTTGAATGGGCCAGTACGCACGATTGCTGTGGTCCAGGTTGGCCTACGCATGTGTATGCGTGACATGTGTGTGTATGTGTGTGTGTGTGTGTGTGTGTGTGTGTGTGTGTGTGTGTCTAAGTTCGTAAGGATCAACGGGCTTAGTAGAAAGCCATTTACCTAGTGCCCAAATCAGCCAGACCCACCGTGCAGGAAAATGGTCGGTCTCTTTCATGTCCAAACAGAGAATAGCCAACACCCTCAGCAGATTACACAAGCGAATCAAGATCCACCCTTTTTTGCTGCATCAGAATTGTGTGCTTTTTGAGCATCCAAGAGAAAGCAGCCCACGTCCTCATCAGTTTACACCAGCACACACACACACTCATTCCACTCGGAAAAAAACGAGACCCACCCTGTTTTGCTGCAGGAACATGGTCTGTTTCTTGAACGCACGGATAGAAACCAGGCCCTGCAACGACTCGGAGTAGTGCTGGAAGATGGGGCTGAACGCCAAAGAGTCCAGCCGCTTCAACTCACGGCTGCTGGCAATGTACACAGCCTGTAAGCGTGTGTGAGATTGTGTGTGCATGAGATTCTATGTGTGCGTATGTGTGAGTGTGGCAGAGACAAATGGTACTAAATGCACTTCAACTCCTGCCTGTGCATATGTATACCTGCACAGCGCAATGCGCTACTTACGTTTTAGCCAGGACATTCAGCAGCCATCTTGCTTGCATCACGCACACCAAGCGAACACAAAAGCAATGCTGAGGGGATCACTTGCTAACACATGTTTGCAATCATGTGAAGGCGCGTGTCAGAAGAGCACAGAAGCAATACTTGAACACACACACACAAATGCACACACATACACACAATCACACACACACACACACACGCACGTTCGCACCTGCACGCGCCAGTAGAACAGCAGCAGTGGTCCCAGGGCCAGCATGGCCACGGGCGACACCACACACACCACCACCATGGATAGCATGGCGTTGACCATGCACGTGAGGGCAGAGCTCACTGAACCTCCCACCTGAGACCACAAACACAGGAAGCAGTGATTACCAAGTGTGCAAACACACATAAACACACACACACATACAAAATAAACACACACACACACACTGCAAAGCAAACAGCACAGCGTTGATCACACGTGTGGATAGACCACTGAGGCCACAATGCAGAAGCATCTCACCGTGTCTGTGTCGACGCAAATAACATACGCGTATGGGACAACATTGCACCGGATTCTTTGAACCGCAGGCATACAATGAACAATAAAGTCGCATGCACAGCAGGGTAGTACATTGGGTACCCAAATTCTTCGGGTAGACCTGGAACAGCCTGTAATATTTTTCAGCGTGTTATAATATTCCCAAGCGCAATGTTACTTCTTTTCAGGCACTGTAGGAGTCAAGCAGGAGTCGAGGGCATCGGTTACAAAACAGGAAAACTTGCAGAATTGTGTGTGTGTGAGTGCGCGCGTGCGTGTGTGTGTGTGTGTGTGTGTGCGCGTGTGTGTGCGTGCGTGCGTGCGTGTGTATGTGTGTGTGCAAGTGTGTGCGTGCGTGCGCGTGTCATGTATGTGCATGTGTGTGTGTTTGTGTTTGTGTGTGTATGTGTGTGTATGTGCGTGCGTCATGTGTGTGTTTGTGTATTTGTGTATGTGTGTGTATGTGCGTGCATGCGAGCGTGCGTACATGCACGCATGCATGCGTGCATACATGAGGTTTGCGCATGGCTTCTGGTTTAGGCCTCATCAGAGCCAGGGGCAGGGGGAGGGAGGGGAGCAGAGGGAGGAGGAGCGCGAGATTTTCTTTTCTTATTCAGTTTCTGCCCCGGAGGAGCAGCCCAAAACTTTGTTATTTATTCCGGCCCCCGGACGGGGTGACTACCCTGATGCACAGACGGGCAGCCAGAGGTAGTTGGTCCAGAGCTTCAGACGCACATAATGAGTAAGGGTGAGTCATGACCTCGCCGAGCCTCGCTGGCAAAATCAGACACCCTATTTACCCACCCTTAATCATGAGCATGAGAGCCAACCTATTGAGAAAAAGTGGAGCACGCATACCTGCAGATCGATCGACTCTGTGTCCTTTGTCATGCGGTTCAGCAGACGCCCTGTGAAATTGAGGGTTTTAAAAAAGATTGTGAGTGGGTATATCTTGAGATGGATAAGAGGCTATTCCTGAAGACGGATGGGAGGGTTCCTTTCCATGGAGATCTCAATCTTATTCACTGCATACAGAGAAACATAGTTACTCTTCAGTCAGAGGCAAAGTCTACGCAGACACATCCCTCTGTGTTTGGCGGCAGCAGCAGCAGCAGCAGCAGCAGCAGCACAAATGCTTGGAAGTAATAGCAGCAGGAGGAGGGAGTCTGAGGCAAGCACTGCCTCTGAGCTACGATGTAACAAAGGAAGCTACGGGGAGCTGCACCGGCTAATTTTGGAGCAGGTGAAGGTGAACTTAAACTCACAGCACACACAGACACACACGTACACACACATACATACACACACATACATACACACACACACAAATACATACACACACCTGCAGGCTGTGCGCCACAACAGATATTAAGTAGCTACAACATTGATTAAGACCAGACGGGTGCCTGTCCACCCACAGAAACCCATACCCACACATACGAAAAACACACACCTGTGGGCTGTGAGTCGTAGAAAGACATGGGCAGCCGCACGAGCTTGTTGAGCAAGCCGTAGTGCAGCTTGCGGCTCGCAGTGATGGATCCTGTTTGTATGTGCGCGTGTGTGCATACTTGTTTGTATGCATGTTTGCATACAAGCGTGTGCATGTGTGCATGTGTGCGCGTGTGTGTGTGTGTGTGTGTGTGAGAGAGAGAGAGAGAGAGAGAGAGCAGTGCATTTCTGTGTATGCTGGAGCGTGCACACAATGTAAGGACGTTGCGCACACAGTCTGAACCCACCTTTGATGGTAGCAGCCGACCTCATCATGGACAGAAAAATAGAAGACATGCCCAGGCTAAAGTACATGATCATGTACTTGCTGCGCAGGCATGTGTGTGTGTGTGTGTGTGAGTGCGAGTGTGTGTGTGTGTGTGTGTGTGCAGAGTCTACACATGCTCGTGCATAGAAAGCGCGATAGAATGTGGACAAGCATGCATGCATGCATGCATGTGATTGGTTCACGAGGGAGCATGTGGAGGGCTGCTGCAGTTACAACATCTTCAGCGAGAGCACAGCAACAGCGCCTACACTGATTCACACTTCAAGATAAGAGCACGAGACGACTCCTTGCTCTGTTATTAAAGGCACCCTTTTAAGATGTGTACTACTCAACTACGCACTTAGAACACAAAAGAAAGAAGTAGGCACTGACGCGCTAACTGCTATCCTAACAATCCGAGCGCGTTGAAGGAGAATACATGATCATCAAAAGCAGGACATTTGCAAGGTGCAATGAAGAGAGCTCTCACTTGGCATTAATGACGACCCCCGCTTCTAGGGCTTTAGCAACAGCGTTGGACCAGGCACTTAATACCACATTTTGGCAGACCTGCAGCGTGTATGTGTGTGTGTGTGTGTGTTTGTTTGTTGGTTGGCAGCGTGTGAGTGTGAACATGGTAGACCTACATCGTGTGTGTATATATGTGTTA
>Ga0307968_1001234_pt1 | contig 20647 bp, 17 predicted proteins | sample OrgLakmetagen650_FD_201834 | JGI IMG/M metagenome (GOLD analysis project Ga0307968, IMG submission 201834) | Saline water microbial communities from Organic Lake, Antarctica - #650 | ecosystem: Environmental > Aquatic > Non-marine Saline and Alkaline > Saline | place: Antarctica: Organic Lake...
CTCTCTCTCTCTCTCTCTCTCTCTCTCTCTCTCTCTCTCTCTCTCTCTCTCTCTCTCTTACACACACACACACACACACACACAAACACACACGTTCACACACACTCACATACACACACAAGCTGCACTCTTGTCAGTAATGTTCTGGTTACCTTGATCTGTGTGCCTGCGCCTGTGCCTATGCCAGTGCTTGCAGACCACACTGAATGCTCACCTGTAACTAGGCTAGGCCAAAACCATACATGTACGGGGTATATAAAGAATTCTGGCAGGTTATTCACCAAATATACGGTCATATACGGTGTATATATACGATTCTGGTCAACCCTACCTATAACCCTTCACACAAGTTCAGTACACATCGTGGTACCACTGAAATATCAGGCTACATTTCTTTCTTCAACAGTTTACAGCTCCTCACAAATTTTTCAATTGGTCTGACCCTCTCATTGAGCTTGTGCCTACGTACCCTCTCATTGTGCCTGTGTCTAAGCCACAGACGGCAGACCACAAAAATAGGGTTGGCCAGAACCGTATCGTTACACCATATGTGACCGTATATTTGGTGATTTCCCTGCCAGAAACTCCGTATATACACCGTTCATTTATATTATTCATTTTTATTTTTCTGGCCAACCCAACACAAGAAAGATACGACCCATGTGATGCAGGACACAAAACAACGTCCTTGCCTAGTGTTCCATGCCGATAGTGCTTACACAGCCTGCACTCTTTTCCTTTCATCTTCTACAAAAGTTTACCTACCAGGAGGCGTCAAGGATCATATTTGAGATATCGATTGGTATATAAATGAGTCGATTCTGAGAGGGTGGGGGGGGGGGCCAGGGGGGGTCGGGGGATTGGGGGGGGGGCCTTCAGAATTTTACTGGGCCACTTTCACGAAATACTAAAATTATTATTGGAATCTTTAGCTTAAGCCCAGTCGACTGGCACCCTTGTTGGGTGATTTGATTAAAGGGGGGGGGTCTGGGTGCCTGGTCATAGAAATGCATGGAATGTCCCCAAGTAGGCCGCGGAGGTGTGTTCAGGCAAATTATCAGCAATTGATTCCAAACTTGCAGTTTACGTGTTGCATTATGCATAAGTTGCATGATTGAAGTAAAAAATGCTTTGGCAAGGGTTTTGGCTGGAGTTGTGCACTAAACAGGTGGTCAGTGCAAGAGCGTGCGCAAACCAGTTTTTGCCCTGTAGCTCGTCAGGTATTGCATTATTTGGAATGAAAACTGTGCAGGCAGATAGCTGCTTAAATTCTGAGCAGATTGCCACATTTTTATTAATGTGAGGGGTCAGGAAGGGGTGTTGGGGGGGGGGGGGCATTTTGGGCCGGAGGTTCAAAAAATGCACATGAATGTCATGAATTGTTTTTTCCCCTACCTACCTATTCTCTCCACATGGCCTTGCCTGTACCGACACTCTTGTTGTGATGGCCATGCAAACACTCAATATTATTATTGCGCTGGCGTGTCGACACTCTTGATCTGTGTTTTGAGGTGCCTTTGGTGTGGTAGTAGGGTTGGCCAGGACCGTACATATACACCGTATATGACCGTATATTTGGTGATGTTCCTGCCAATAATACCGTCTAGGTATACACCGTATATATATGGTTCTGGCCAACCCTATGCGGTAGCCATGCCTAAGCTCAATATTATTATTACACCGGCGTGATGACATTCTTGATCTGTGTTTCGATGTGCACGTGCCAGTGTTTCTGGTGCTACAGGCGATACACGAGCTGTTGAGGAACGGGCGCACAGCAACCCAGCGTGATCTGTACTACAAGCTACAGCGCCCTCCGGTGGTCGCCTCTGCCAAGGACATCGATGCAGCCATCCAGGTGTGGTGGCCTTAGACCTCCCCATATGTGTATTGGCCTTGGACCTCCCCATATGTGTATTGGCCTTGGACCTCCCCATATGTGTATTGGCCTTGGACCTCCCCATATGTGTATTGGCCTTGGACCTCCCTATATGTGTATTGGCCTTGGACCTCCCCATATGTGTATTGGCCTTGGACCTCTCCAATCATACTTGATTGCTGTCACAATGCCAATGCGGTGGCTGCTTTTCGTCGGCATGAAAATTTGCCTCTGCAAAGAATGTCGATGCAGCCGTCCAGGTTAGTTTGCCCACACGCGGATTTTTGACTGATCCTGCCAATTAAAACGACGCAGCGAACAAAATGAGGCTGTGTGTTTTGCCTCCCCTCTTACACTACAACATCAGCACTTCAATTTGCAGTGCAAATGCACAGAGTCGCACACCCTTTCCAGTACTAGGTACCTATGTTTCCAGTACTACCAGTCTTTCCAGTACCACCGTCCCTTTCCAGTACTACCTTGAAGAGAAGTAAGCTTCAGGCCAAGCTTGCGACCTTCATGATCCCCGTCACATTTTCCTCTCTTTTCAGTGGTGAAAGGGTTTCACAGTACTCAATACCAAAGTGGCTCCTTTTCCTTACTTCATGTGGGGAGTGGTCGTCACTGCCTGTGTAGTGACACGCACTGCTGGCACCTGTAATGTACACAGTGAGGCACATACACACGCGTGCGTTCACTGAGGACAGAATATAATACATCCAAGCTGCGCCATGGCCATGCCTCTATTCAGCTGTATTTTGCACATCGACCATGCACACATGCACACACACATACACACACATGCATGCTCTCATGCTCATGGCAATGTGGCGATGCTAATGCGCAATTTACATAAATAGTACATACACACCCACACCCCACACACGTCGTAAGACGTGTCTAGCATCCTGGCTGTGCATGCATGCCTCGTGCCTCTTTGGGTGTGACCTGTGCATTGCACACGCGCACACACACACACACATATGCACATACATAGCACACATGCACACACACACGTGCATTATCGTAGGACGTGTCTCGCATCCTGGCGGTGCCTCGTGCCTCTTTGGGTGTGACCTGTGCATCACACACGCGCACACACACACACATATGCACATACATAGCACACACGCACACACACACGTGCATTATCGTAGGATGTGTCTCGCATCCTGGCGGTGCCTCGTGCCTCTTTGGGTGTGACCTGTGCATCACGCGGGGCTGTGGTTGGCAGGGCCTACGTGCGTGATACGCCAGCTAGCCCTTGGCAGGACTGCACGGCATGTGGTGTGTGGATTTCCTGGCAGGTTCTGTGTGTGTTTGGGTTGCAGGTGTGCGTGATACGCCAGCTAGTCCTTGGCAGCACTGCACGGCATGTGGTGTGTGGATTTCCTGGCAGGATCGGTGTGTGTGTGTTTAGGTTGCGAGTGTGTGTGTGATACACCAGCTAGCCCTTGGCAGGACTGCACGGCATGTGGTGTGTGGATTTCCTGGCAGGATCTGTGTGTGTTTAGGTTGCAAGTGTGCGTGATACGCCAGCTAGTCCTTGGCAGCACTGCACGGCATGTGGTGTGTGGATATCCTGGCAGGTTCTGTGTGTGTTTAGGTTGCAAGTGTGCGTGATACGCCAGCTAGTCCTTGGCAGCACTGCACGGCATGTGGTGTGTGGATTTCCTGGCAGGGTCTGTGTGTGTTTAGGTTGCAAGTGTGTGTGATATACCAGCTAGCCCTTGGCAGGACTGCACGGCATGTGGTGTGTGGATTTCCTAGCAGGATGTGTGTGTGTTTTGGTTGCAAGTGTGCGTGATACGCCAGCTAGTCCTTGGCAGTACTGCACGGCGTTTGGTGTGCGGAATTCCTGGCAGGATCTGTGTGTGTGTGTTTAGGTTGTGAGTGTGTTCGTGATACGCCAGCTAGTCCTTGGCAGTACTGCACGGCATGTGGTGTGTGGACTTCCTGGCAGGATCTGTGTGTGTTCATGTTGCGAGTGTGTGTGTGTGTGTGATACACCAGCTAGCCCTTGGTAGGACTGCATGGCATGTGGTGTGTAATTGTTTTGCTAGTAGATGTGTGTTCTTATGCATGTGTGCGGGACACGCTTGCTGATTACCCCTGGGGGCTCTGGCTTGTTGAGAGCTTTAATTTGGAGTTGTTGTACACTAATTCTTGTCACACACCAAATCTTGTTGCACACTAAATCTTGTTGCACACTAAAATCTTGTTGCACACTAAAATCTTGTTGCACACTAAATCTTGTTGCACACTAAGATCTTGTCACAAAGTCATGTCAGCTGAGGCGAGGCCAGGCACCAAAGGGCGGTCTGTGGTGCCGCTGCTCGCACATGTGCATTTTTTACTCTGCCTGTGTTTTTGTTGCTCTGCAGGAACAGGAGGGAAGGCCATTCCTGGAGACATTGCTGCCATTGACAGCATCAGCTTCCAAACAAATGCCAGGTGTAACACACACACACACGCAGACAAATGCACAGCAGCTGTTTGCTACTACAAATAATAAGTGGCAACAAAGGACAACGTTAATAAGTGGCAACAGAGATTTTATATTGCAGATCCTTTTAGGGTAGCTCGATTCTTGTGTTGTCAAGCGCTACTCTGTCATGCAATCCTGATGACTGTTGGGTACCTAAACGCACGCGGGCAATACTTTCCTGCGCCCTGCGTTGCAGCTACCTCTTGATTATTGAGAAGGATGCGGTGTTCCAAAGGTGAGCCACCGAATGCACTCTGGCATTGTAAAGTGTGAGTGAGGCTGTGCTTAATAAGCAACGCAGCTACGTCTTGGTCGTTGAGAAGGATGCGGTGTTTCAAAGGCCAAAGATGAGTCGGTCATTATGCCCAGGCGCAGGCCGCCGAGAATTTGGAGCATTTCTGCATCTACCTATATTATAATACACAGGCATGACCTGTGTGCTTGGGGTATTGCTATATGGCATGGCTATAGGCGCACCTTCAACAACGCTCAAAAGCTCATACCCACAATGCGCACACGCGCACACATACATGCAAACACACACACACACACACAACACACACACACACACACACACACTCACAGGTTGAGCCAAGATCGCTTGTATGACACGCTGCCTGTGATCATGGTCACTGCAAGGGGGCACCCAGATCTGGCCACACGAGCATTTTGCTCAAAGCTTGTGGTAAGATGGCACAGCTTCCTACGACTCTCTGTGAATGGACATGAATTTAAATCCTTGCCTGCTGTGCTGCAAGACCTGTTATTAATCTCGGCACTCATTCCGGCTACTTCTGGGTGAACCTGCAGCACAGGCTGATCATGCGCGCACTAAAATAGTGTAGTGTACACGTGAACCTGCAGCACAGGCTAATTATGCGTGCACTAAAATAGTGTGTATACGCGGTAGTTTTTAAAGGCTGATTATGCGCGCACTAAAATAGTGTGTACGCGTGGTGATGTTTACTCACTAACAGGTTGGTTATGCACGCACTGAAATAGTGTACACGTAGTATAGTTTAAGCAATTATACTAGCGCTGGACAAGGGATAACACCTGAATGGCTCTTTCTAAACAACACATGGTGCATGATGTAGGGAGTGGATCATGAACCTCTGAGTGGCTCTTTTAGAACAACACATGGTGCACTTTGGGGGGGGGGGGTCACTTGGTCGAGAAAGTAAGTTACACAAGAGGTGTGAATGCAGGCACTGATGCAGGTGTGGTTGCATCGAGTCTTGATCGAGGAAGGGGTGACTTTAGATATATCTCTGTCAGGCCGTAGCATGAAGCATTCCCTACAGGCTGTGGTCTCAAGCACTACCGACTGTGGCTTCAAGCATCATTTTGCCACCTCTTTGAAGGATCCTGGCTTCATGACCACGGGCTTTGGGGCAGTCCATCTCTTTTTTACTCGCCGAGCTTCGAAAAAGCCCGCCACTCAAGGCAAAACGACGACATGGCTGCTGATCTACGCACTTAACAGAGAGTCCTCTGCTCACAATGCTGGGCGTCGTAGGATTCCACTCAAAATTGAATATGTTCAGTATTCACATCGACAGAAAAGTAGGGTCAGAGCGATTGGCACCGTGGCTCCTGACCTGTGCTCTTAAATTCACAGAACTCCCTCCTGCTCACAGTTCACAGTGCTGGAACTTTAAGGGTTTCACTCCATTCTTGCAGTCAATCATCTATTGTTCTCGTCAGAGGGGGAAAACACACTTAGGAAGACACAAATCCTGCTCTGTGCTCCCAGGATAACTTCCCGCTCACGGTGCTGGGCTTTGTGGACTACAACCCTGCGGGTGTCATCATCCTGCGGACGTACAAATTTGGCAGCCAGCGCTCAGGCTTGGAAAGTCCTAGGTGAGCTGCGCCGAGTCTGTGAGTAGTGGCAGGTTGCGGGATCGACAAGGTAAGGAGAACCGATGAAAAGCCAGTGGAAACGTCGTCTGCACTGATCGAAATCAGCATGCATGGGGATCAAGGAGCAACTAGCTGGTGCGTGCTCACACTAGTTAGGGCCCTGCACAATCCATATAATACGTTTCATGGGTTTTCATTTACTAGTATTGGAGGGAGCTCTCTTTTTTTGCGCACATGCTTACTGTTTACAAAGGGTTAGATATCAAGTAAAACCAGCCAGGCTCGCGCCTGTGCCCCACAATCAGACTAAGGCCCTTTAGGGGGATATTGTTACCAATGAGAGCAGCCGTGGATGCACTAGTTTCTATTTTTTGAAGCCTTTGGTCCACCTATATGCTCAGTGGGGCACTAGCTAAAATAAGGACTGGCAGTTTTTAGCGAAGATGATCGCAACTCCTCTTCGTGGCTATTTGGTGCTCGGTACCCCAAATTGGCTCCCTCTACCTTATTTGGTGCGGGAGTGGTGGTATTGCCACGTATTTTATTAGAGCCTTTTCAAACAGTCATTCCGTGAAGCTTCCTGTTAAAATAATTGAACTGTTTAGACAGGACCTGTAGACACTTTCAGTTATACTCCTATATTTGCTTGCTTTCTTTCTCCTTTTTTACTTTTTATTCTTATCCTGGTCTCCTTTCAAAACGTGCCATTGTGCTTTCACATGCATCCCATTCCCAGTTTCTACATTTTGTCTTCAATCTTTTGCTCTGATGCTTGCTTGATGCTTGCTTAATGCTTGCGCAGGTACGCCATGCCCTCCTTGTGATAACTGGGGCTGCACTCCAGCTGGCTCGCATACGTGACTTGACTATGATTTTCACACTTGCTTGCGCAGGTACGCCATGCCCTCCTTGTGATAACTGGGGCTGCACTCCAGCTGGCTCGCACACGTGACTTGACTATGATTTTCACACTTGCTTGCGCAGGTACGCCATGCCCTCCTTGTGATAACTGGGGCTGCACTCCAGCTGGCTCGCATACGTGACTTGACTATGATTTTCACACTTGCTTGCGCAGGTACGCCATGCCCTCCTTGCAGTGGCTGGGGCTGCACTCCAGCTGGCTGGCAGATGTGACTGTGGAGCACCTGCAGCAGTTGACGCCACGAGATCGGTCTTTGCTACCCAACCTAAAGGCGTCATTTTCCACGGGTAAGAGGACCACTTGATCTGATTTTATGTCAGATGGGCTGACCATAACTGTATGTGCACGTTCATTATCAATGTGCATACATGCTTACCACTTGCCCTGCAATATGATTTTAAACCAGTTTTTTCGACTTTAATGCTTAAACGCCTCGTCCATACGAGCGTTTTGGAGGGAGCACCTCCAGCACCTGATGCGTGTGGTCGGTCCTTGCAACCCAACCTGAGGGCCTCATTTTCACACGCAAGAGGACCACTTGATCTGATTTTACGTCAGATTGGCTGACCATGACTGTATGTGCACGTTCATTATCAATGTGCATACATGTTTACCATTTGCCCTGCAATATGAATTTTAACCACCAAACAAAGGCCTCAGTTTTAAAAGGTCAGAGAGACAGCTTGTATTTTGAAATGGCCTGGCTAATATTATAACTTTATAACAATATGAACCGATCTTGTATACCTCGACACTATTTTTTTATTTGCTGTCTAGCCTGTAGACCTCATTCTTCACCAACATAAAGGGGGGATAAGAAAAAGAACAACAATGCATTACTTTGATCCTCGACCAGCGTGGATTAAAAAAGGTCATTTGTTCTGGGTTCTGCTCCAGAACTTAATGAATGTAGGGAACTAAAACATTGCACGGATTAGGTAAAGCACAAAGCTCAGTCTACTTTGACCAGTGAGAGGTGCGGATCCCCAAGCAACTACCTTCCTCACCTTAATCTGCCTGCGGTAAACTTCATGTTTTATCTGTGTTATTTTTTATTTTCCTTAGCAAGCATAAATCCCGACTCAGCCGTTTTATTATTCATTTGGTTGCCTTGCCCACGAGAAAGCGCTGTTTGATGACTTCTGTTAATTGCCGCATCCGTAAGAAAGTGCCATCAACGCACGCCATAGCAAGCAACTACACACATGCCAGTGATAAACATATGAGCCCATGTCAATAGTAACCCCTCTCTCTCCCCCCGAGGCTCACGCACAGAAAGCCAGCCAGTCGATGTGGAGCATTGGGAGCAGCTGGAGCAGTGGGTCGGGGAGCTCAACATCATGGATGAGCTGGGCTACAAAGCAGATATTGAAGCGGTGTATAGTGTGGGTGGGTATGTTGGCCTGAAAGAAATGGTAGTAAATGCCGTGCTGAGGGGCCAATACATTTAATAATTTGCCAGACATGTATTGGCTTCCTTTGTCGCTTTGCCTGTTTGGTGTGGGGAGTGTTTTTACCCGCCTGCAAAGAGGGAAAAGTACTTCTTTTTTAATTTAAAAAGTGTGGAGGAGATTTACGTACACAGAACCAAGGTGGCTCCTTCTCTTTGAATAAATGTGGGGAGTGGTTTTATACTGCCTGCGTAGTTCTTCTTATTCTTCAGGTACAATTACATTATCAAGCCCATCAAAGGCTTTGCCCCTCCTCTTCAAAGTTACATTGTCTGCAACTATGCGTCTACTTTGGTGAACCAACGTCTATACTTTTGATGTGTTTTTGCCTACTTCTTCTCGTGTCTTTAAAGTTAGCATTTTCCAGTTGCGTCACAGCCCTTTTTTTACCTGGTTTGTTTTTTGAGGTTTACCGTTCTCATAGGTTGAGCAGCCATTCCAGGTTGAATGCCTTTGTAATCCAAACTAAACTAAACTAATTGTCTGCAACAGGCGTGAACAATTCTACGCCAATTAAGGATCTTCAATTCATGCCGTCTCTGGCGGGCAACGCACTCTCTTTTTGGTCCATGTGCCCCATTTGTCTCTACCTTTGCTTTGTTTCTCTGTTCAACCGTGAAAGTCAGCACACCAAGCACTGTTCAGATTTAAAGCGACAGCCCAGTGGTAAGACATGAAGCATGTCTGATTTCTGTATGGAGCTGCACTGAAATTACATGAATTGGAATTAGGTCGAGGAAAAATAAGGTATAATATTTAAATCACCTAGATCGCACGATTGGTAATGGAACTTGTCTAGAGGTTGTAGTTCAGGCACAGATACCATAAAAATACATGACAAGCGTCCAGCACAACTGCATGGAAACAAAGGAAAACGACATAAGAAAAATACTCGCCACATTAATCGAGGGTAAGCCACTTCAGTACTGAGTATTTAAAGCAAATCTCCTTTGCTATAGCACACAGAGAAAAAAGAAAACTCCAAATTAGCAGTGCGTCACATAACAACATCCTAACCAAGCATTTGTAACTATCTCATTTGAATTCAATCATGCTGGTATGTCGCAGACACAAACTTTCTGTCTACCCTTTTGTCCACAGGTTTTTCAGAATAAGAACAATTCCTTTCACAGTTCTTGCACAATCCATACCCACATATCCCCTTATGCTTGGTAATGCAGGCAGTTCCTGATTAAAAAATGCATTAAGGTTCTGATCAGCTTTTTCCCAACGCCACATTTCAAAACGTGACGCTGATAGGGGTGCTTTGCAGCCAAATACTCTTCTTGTTCCTCTTCAACATAACTTTGTCACTTTACCTACGCAAGCTCTTCACTGAGTCAAGGACCATTTGCTCATGGGATACACCTGCATGAGTGTGATTGTGTGTGTGTGTATGTGTGTGTGTGTGTGTGTGTGTGTGTGTGTGTGTGTGTGTGAGGGGAAAACTTGGGTCAATGTGCATGCATGCCTGCTAGACAAGTGATTACGCAACGCGCTGCCCCGGCAAAGGGGGGGGGGTATATAAATTACATTCTTCCTCATCCCTGTCATTTTCAAAATGGAGGACACAATACACAGCAGGAGGGTCCACGGGACCAGCCATCACCATCCAAGGCAGGAAATTGCCTAAAAAGCCCAAAAATTGGCGAAAATGGGCAAAAATTTTGCATCTGTATAATATGGCCCGATTTGTTCAATACGGTAAAATACGCGTTTAATACAATACGGCGCATTGTACAAATACACCGTATGGCACATCCCTGATAATACTCAAGACTGTCCTGCTCTGATAATGCCGCTGACTCATCAAACTGCTGTGGTATTGAATCCAGTTTTAAGATAGTTAAAAGGTGGCAGGGTAACATGGGGTAGTGGTCAAGACCCAACGGGCTAATGGGCTATGCACAGTACACACAAATAATGGCAGGCACAGCAAGGCCTTAGCCTTTGTGATAGATACAGAAAGCTTTGACTTTCCCTCCACTGCATTTTGTTATTAAAAACGCGCAGACAGTTTGGCGGGATTTGACAACGAAGGAAGAGCAAGCGGGCGAGCTAGGATGCGCAGGGTTCAGATGAGCGTCACATAGCGTGGAAAGAAAATAACCACGCAGGCAGTGAAAAACCACCCCCTACTCCTTTACGTCCGCTGCTGTGCAAGCTGGGTGCACACATCTGAAAGTGAATGCCTCAACCATCCAGAAACGAGAGTCATCTCAAACACCCTTTGTCACCTTTTGTGTGGATCATACTTGCGTACATCATCTGCGAAAACTCGTCATAGTCAATCATGCCGTCACGATTCTTGTCTACCTGCGTGGCAACAGGCAAAGGAAAAGGAATTTCATGCGCACATGACCATTATGACGATCAAAGCCGACCATGACCATGACCATGAATGACGATCAAGCCGTTCTTGTCTACCTGTGTGGCTGCAGGCAAAAAGTTTCCGTGCGCACATGTTGCTGCACCCTTTGCAATTGTAGCAAAGCATTTCCGTGCGCACATGTTGCTGCACCCTTTGCAATTGTAGCAAGGCATTTCCGTGCGCACATGTTGATGCACCCTTTGCGATTGTAGCAAGCTGTGGTGATGCCTCGAACATGTACTAGGGGAAGGGGGGTGACCAATGCTGCTGGGTAGTGTAATGTAGCAACAACCTGTTGCTGTATTCAAACTCAGATCTGGATCCCCTCGGAGCTTAGCCTGACTACTAGGGTCAGGGTTACCCAAATGTATGAGTACTAATATGTGAGTACTTGCATGTGTGAGTACTAGTATGTGTGAGGTCAGGGTTACCCAGATGTGTGATACTAGTATCATACGAGGCACGTGACGCACAAGAGCCCTGCATCTAAAGTTCAAGAAGCAAAGCAGGTCCGACATTGGGAATATTTGTAGATTCCTGCCCACGTGGCTCATGCATGATGCCAACAGGCACATATAAACAAGCACTAACCGTTCTGTCGATAGACTAAAGGAAGGCCACTGACGCATGCCTGGTTTGTAAAGGAATCAATTTATTTCGTACACAGGTGCACACACCTGTCCTAATATTTCTTCCATATCCATCAAGTCATCTGTCCCGGTGTGCTTGGTAACCACCGCCATCAGCTCGTGCGGGTCAATGAAGCCTGAGTTGTCGGTGTCCAGGATCTGGAAAGCTTGGTACACTTTGTCCTCCTACACGTCAGACACAAATCACAATTTTGTAGCCTTGGGCACACAGTGTTGGAAGCAAGTGGATGGTGGTCAAGAGGCAACATGGCAATTAAAACTTTTGTGAAACATGACGTATGAGGCTCTGGGGAGTACTTGAGTGCTTGAGAAGGTGCTGTTTCCGTTGAGATGAGGCGCTTGTTGCCTTAGCAGGGTGTGAGTGCATGCCTGTTTTAAAAGCCTATGGGGAGGAGATGCCTACACCCTATACCACCTGCCCTCACAGGACGAGCACGTACCCTTCTGCAGAGGAACAGACGCCCTCCCCCTTGTTTCAAAGCAGCTGCCACACCCTATACCACCTGTTCTTACAGAACCAGCACGTACCCTAGATAGTTTGCTCTCGTGGGTAGTGGCCGCAATGAACTCCTCGTAGTCAATGGTCTTGTCCCTGTTTAAATCCGTGCTAGAGACCTGCACAGGAAATGCACAGACACGAAACTGAACACAGATAGGCGGTGCTGTCACTGCCGCTGTCGATGCTCCTGATGGCCTGTTTGCTTGAGCAAGTCTTCTACTTCCAATAGCAGGTGTGATGAATTGTGTCTGGCACACAATGGCTGGGTACTCCACCTTTAAAGCAGACATTTAATTTTCTTAGGTCTGTGTCAGCATGGGCCAGGAACGCACCATTTGCATACTGTATGGTCCTAGCATGAGAAGGCATCAACGGGGTTTAATTCCTTAATAAGAAACGCACAAGCAACCAGTTAAAGGCAACAGTGGTGTCCCTTTGGAGGTGAGTGGCTGTACGATTGGAGTGGACTGGAGAGTTTATGAAGAACAGAGTAGTTACCATACCAGAAGCGTGAGCGGTAACCTGCATGTCGCTTTTCTTGTGCACTTTTTGTGCACTTTTCTTGAGTGGCTTACCAAATAGCTGATTTCGTCCGCGGGAATTTCGCAGCCTTTGCTCCTTAGCGCCTGATGTAGCTCGTCTAGGGTGATGTGACCTGAATTGTCCGCTGCGTTTGTGCACACACACACATGAGTAGATTGAGTGTCGGAGGGAGAAGAAGGTAGGAATCGGGTATAGGCAAAAACCACAGAGCCTTAAAAAATCACAAAGCTTAACATCCAGGGAGGTGCACAAAGCAGTTTCCGTCCAAACCGCGTCAAGCACTTACCGTCAAAAGATTTGAACAGCTCGTGCATACCCTGCGGGGAAATCACGCACACACACACAAAGTTAATGCCTATTCTGAACCAAATCAGCGTTGCTGAAAGGCTTAAAATCATGGCTCTCGTAAGCACTGGGTCTTAGTGATAAAGTTCCACTTGCCAAAGTCTCTGCCAAAGAACAAAAGGCACAATTAAGGTGAGTGAGATTTTGGCAGACATACACTTGACTAGTTCATCACGCTAAACTAGAGTTGGCCGGAACCATTTTTCCGGTACATGTGCGGTACTTTATGGCGACTTAAAAAAAATTCATGTCAGTTAAATTTTTTTGCAAGTAAATAAATCGATTGAACAAGGTCCCAGGGTTGGCCCTCTGAGAACCCCATGCTGAGAAGCCATCTTGATGGCCCTATTGTGCTTGAGATAACGTTTTGTTCATCTGAACCTGTTCAGTGGCCATGCCCAGCCATTGCAGCTTGAAAAGCCCTGGCAATGAACTGTGGAACGCTGACAGGTTCAGAGCTGACAGGCAGCATCAGATAGTCCTTGTCCCTCAAGGCAGCTTCTTGCATCAAGCTGCAATGGTTTGGCCACTGATGATTCTCAGGGTCGCCATTGAGATGGCTTCTTAGCATGGGATTATCAGAGGGCCAACCCTGAAACCTTGTTCAATCGATTTTTTCTTTTGTTTCTGTGCAAAATAAAGTTTTATCAACCGGCATAGATTTCATTTCAAGTCGCCATAAGCAGGGAAACATGTCCAAATACACGGTATGACACGGTGTATGTATACGGTTCTGCCAACCCTATATGTATACACGGTTCTGCCAACCCTATGCTTACGCCATAAGAACTAGCATCTCCAATACAGTCACAGCTGGGGCTGAAATGAGGTAAGGTGAATGGTGCAACTGTGATTGAAAGGCATCATCTACACGCCGACCACAATGGATCAAGTCTACAGAACTGTAGCTGGATGCACTAGCAAGGAGAATACCTAGGGTTGGCCAGAACCGTATACGCCATATATGACCGTGTATGTGATGAAGTCCCTGCAAACAATCCCTGCAACACCGTATATACATCGTACATACATGGTTCTGGCCAACCCTAATAATACCAGGACGTGACTTACAGCAAAGTTTATGTACACATGGACGTTTTTGTGGATCAGTCATGCCTGAGTTTGAGAGCGAGCAGACAAGGAGCCCACCTTGACTTCAAGCTCAGGCAGCAAGCTTGCGATGATCCTGTACGCCTCCTTTTTCAGCTTGTTATGCTTTGCAAATGCCTGGGGGTACACAGAGACGAAGGAACCTCAATACTTTGGGGAGCAAATGAAAAGCAGCCTAAATAGGCCAACGCATGGATACTCACGTCAACGTCAACATGGACTTGCTCAAGTGCCTGTCCAGGTCGGCATCCTTATATCCTTTGTGACAACGCACCATGGGCATACTCAACATACGCATGGGCATACTCAACATAATACATACTCAACGCACGCATGGGCATAACATACTCAACGCACGCATGGGCATTCTCATCTGTACTAGATCAGTGCATGGGTACTCACGTCAGCATGGATGCCCATTTGCTTATCAAAACAACACATGGATACACACAAACACACACGCGTATTGACACGCAAAATCACGCACGCATCTATATGTGAAACCAACGCACAAACGACCCCCTCGTCAAAACATTGCAAGGACCCACATGAACATCACAGGACGACCAACGCACCTGCAGGCGATTCACCACTTCAAACTGAATGGGCACATCAGTGGCAATGCCATCCGGGTGCACCCAAGGTTCGTTCAGCACCTCCTGCGGGGTCATGCGCCTGTGAGCGCAAATCATGAGTGCACATTTGGTTTGTGGCGCCTGTGAGCACAAATCATGATTGTACATTCAGTTTGTGCACTTTGCACAAACGAATGTACCTTGCACTCACTGCTGCAGGCGTCCCTCCCAAGCCTGCGCACATTGCTTGAGTGAGCACTGCTGTTGCTGCGTAGGAAAGCTGTAGCTGAGAGGGAGTGCAAAAGAGGGAGCTTCCCACATCATGGATGCACTCCGACCAGAACACACACACACAATCACACACAATTACACACACGCACACACACACACAACGAGTTTCCAAACAACAAAGAGCCCGAGCGGTAGATCATTCATGGTGACTTTAGCAGTAAGCGTATGAGAAGAGCTCGGCAGTGATACAGTCAGTGGGCACATACACATTCACATACACACTTTGAAGGGTCCCTGTCCAGCAGCCTGGACACCAGCGCCTTTGCTGGGGCACTGATGGTAGGCCACGGCTTTGAAATGTGAAGGTCTGGCGCAGAGCCTAAGATCTCCTTGAAAATGGCATCTTCAGAGCTGCCATGGAACGGGGGGCTGCCTGCAAGTAATGCATAAACAAATAGAACCGCATATGCAGTGCTTAGTCCAGAGTTTGCCAAACCAGCAGGCGCTTTCTTGCAACTTTCTTGTTCTCTGATTGCCCGGTTCTTTTGAAATAGCGCGTGCTAGAATGCAACAGGAACCTGTGAAATGGTCGTGGTTGATTCAATTCCACTGCCAGTAATTCGATGGAAGCAGCACCTTCCAACGAGCACGCATGCACAAGTGAGCAAAAGGGAGAAGAAGGCTTAAAGGTATTCGGAGACAGGTAGGTGGCTGGAACCATTCACCTTCACGACATTCACATCTAGTTTACAATACATGAGTCTGGCTGGCCTTTTCCGTGCAGCATGGCCGGCACGGCGCACCTGACAGAAGGATGTACAGCACGACTCCCAGACTCCACATGTCTGCCTGCTTTGTGTAGTTGCGCTGGATGACCTCAGGGGCGACCTGTTGGGTGAAGGAGGAGGTAAGCAATGACTCTTTTCAATGAGGGCTCTAAAGAACGTGGTTGTTTGTTTGCGCTGAATTGACTCAGGGGCGATGTGCTGGGCTAGGGGGAAGGTGAATGATGACTCTTATTAATGAGGGCTCTTAAGAACGTGGTTGTTTGTTTGCACTGGATTAAGTCAGGTGCGACCTGTTGGGCTAGGGGGAAGGTGAATGATGACACTTATTAATGAGGGCTCTTAAGAACGTGGTTGTTTGTTTGCACTGGATTAAGTCAGGTGCGACCTGTTGGGCTATGGGGAAGGTAAATGATGACTCTTATTAATGAGGGCTCTTAAGAACGTGGCTGTTAGGCATGGAGAGTGAGAGAGTATGCAGAAAGGAAGTGACGAGGTTGCCAAGAGAAGAGCACTGGACGCGTCGTACGACAGACTGCTTGAAAAACAACCCTGGGGTTAGTTTATCAAAGTTCCTGACATCCTTAAGGTCTAACGAGAAGGTCAGAGTGTGGAGCGAGCGGATTTATATTTAGAGGTGGTTCCATGGTCGGGCGGAAAAGGTGGGAAGGCGGGACAAGAAAAGCGCGCGCGGAAGGCACAAATCAAACAGGTTATTGAGTTTTCAAGGAGTTCCAGCAAAGGCGTATGCGTGCATGATGCCTGCCCACCGTTGAGCACATGCTTAGTATACAATATGAAAGTGCGCGTGCAAACATTAGCATAAGGTACAGACTCGTACAATCACAAGGAGCGGACTCACATAGTATGCCGAGCCAACCAGGTCGTCAAACACCTCTCCCTCGCAAAAGAATGTAGATAGACCAAAGTCCGCACAAATCACTCGTGCTTCGGGTGTGCGGTCTGCCAGCAGGAAGTTCTCGGGCTGTGGACAGGACGTTTAAACAAAGAGGAGGGGCATCCGGTGAGTTGGTCCGGATCTAGGGATGGCCAGAACTGTATACATACACCGTGTATGCCCGTATGTATGGGAACTTCATAACAAAACCATGTACACGCCCCCCATATACGTATGTATGTATGATTTCGGTCAACCCATTCATATCAGGTGGCAGACAGGGCTGTTACTAATGCCGTAGAGGCAAGTGCCTCCTTGTGGCAAACATCAATCCATGCAGTCACTCTTCTCCAAAGGCAAGCCGAGCCACACCAGAACTCAAACAGCCGCACCTTGAGGTCTCTGTGCATCACCCCCATGTTGTGGCAATGCAGGACGACGTCAACCATCGCCCGGAACGCTTCAGCCGCGTCCTTTTCGGAGTAGTGCGTGCGTTCTACGATGCGGTCAAACAGCTCACCCCCTTGCGCCAGTTGCATGACGATGTGCACGTAGTGCTGTGCGTGTGCATGTGTGCATGTGTGTGCATGTGTGTGCATGTGTATGTGTGTGTGCTAATGTGTGCTCATTTGCTTATGTGTGTGTGTGCATATGTGTGTGTGTCTGTGCGTGGTTAAGTATGTGTGCATCCGAAAGAGTGAGAATGACAGGCTGCTTAAGAGAAGTGCAACGACTGAGTGAACAAAAAACCCATCAAGAGAAGTCATGACGTATCTTTCCTTTAAGGCACAGCAGTATGCTTATGGTGGTGAGGTGTACAACGATACGAGCAAAGTGCAAATAGCACTTGACTCAAGCAAGGCTCACCTTGTCCTCAAACACACCAAAAATCTGGGCCAGAGCTGGGTGCCCCACCAAGTGATGAAGAATTGAAATTTCCTTCCGCACATCTTCGACCTCCACCTGAATCAACAATTTGCGCTTGGCTATGCTCTTGACAGCCACTTGCTCCCCGCTCTCTTTCTTGACAGCCTTGCGCACCGTACCTGTGAGTAAGGGTGTGCATGTGTGTGTGTGTGTATGTGCGTGCGTGTGTGTGCGTGTGTGTGTGTGTGCACGCACGCGTGTGCGTGCTCTTGTGTTATTTTTAATTAGTGGTTGCAGTTTGTATGTATACATGTGTACCTTTGTGTGTATGATGTGTGTGTGTGTTTGTGTGTTTGTGTGTGTATGTATATTTAATTCGTTTGACGCCAAAGAGACGATAAGAGAGTAAACCCTTCTAGGCGTGACTTACCGAATTGGCCCTTGCCTAGTATCCGTCCTTGTTTCTCAGGCCCAAAGTCATACACTGCGCGTATGTCTGAGGGAATGCCGGGGTCCAAGACCCTTAGCTTCCACGCTGACTGATTAAGGATCTGAACAAACAGACGGAAGGATTCAATGACAAGCGAAATGGAGGGGAATAAGGTGTCGCTCCCTTTTGCCACCCAACATCCTCTGCACGCACAAACAAGTTGCGTCCTGTGTGAGCATGATTTTGGCGTGTTTGTGGCCGTGTGCATGTGCCTATGTCAATGGTACAATACAATAGTACAATACACGTATGTGTGCGTGCTTACATGTATGTTTATTTATGTTTGTGTGATGTGTAAGTGAGTATGTGTGCATGTGTATGTTTGTGTGTATGTGTGTGTGTGAGTATGTATGCATGTGTATGTATGTGTGTGTGCGTGCATGCATGCATGCATGCATGCATACCATGCTGTATGTATGCACTTACGCATGCCACAAACAAATCAGGCACGTTGCAAGACGCGTGACTCTCATGAGACATGAGATATTATTTATTTGAATAACATGCATGCCACGAGTGAATCTTGCACTCTAAGAGGTTTCACATTTTTGCATGCTGAAATGCAGGCACGAAAGCGAACCAAACCAAGCAGGTCTATTCTTTGCAGCTCGTTGCTTACCAATGAAGGTCCACTCAGATTGGGGGCAGCGCAGCTTGGAGCACTGGCTTGAGGATTGCTCTGTGGAACAAGCGGCACCTCACGTACGTTTTCATCATTCTTTGGAGGTGGGCTCGTGTCGACACTAGCTGATTTCCCACATGCGGCACCCATTTAGCGTTCTAGGGTGAGTGCGTTCCCATTCCCTGTGTGTATATGTGTGTGTGTGTGTGTGTGTGTGTGTTGTGTGTGTGTGTATGCTTGCACTGAAGTGTTACCTTAACAAGAAAAAGTGGCCCTCTAAGTCCCTCTTATTCACAATTGATGATTTTAAATACTTCGGACTTTTGACCTATTCAAACACATTTCTTTTCCTTATTTTTCGTTGACCGTTCAGGAAATTGATTTTGCAGTCGCACTTCTTGACTGAAGGCCTTTTTTTATGACCATATAACAACATACCTTGAAAGTTGATTTATCGATTGACCCTGAGAGATACTATGCAAATTCAGAGAAAATATCAAATAGATTATTAGAGGAATACAATCCGACGCTTATGCACATCAAGACGTCCAAGCAAACATACTGCTTCACTTTTAATTTTTAATCTGACACATCCCCCCCCCCCAACAAAAGCAAAAGCATAAACACTACTTGTTAGAAAACATATGCCGCACGCCCAACACTTGAGCAATGCTCGCCAACACGAGGGCGCTTGCCCTGGTGACAGCAAACCAAAGCACCCGGCTGTTTGTGCTCTCGATGGTGCTACGGTGGCTGCGCTCTCGCCAGTACAAATAAGTCTGTGTGGTGCGCAATTGTTGGAGCTGGGCGTCCACTTGGTCCACTGCACGTGCGCATTTGGGTAATTTGAGTGGTTGTAATTTTACCAGGGAGCGTGAAGGAAAGAGTAAAGTACGAAACCTACGCAAGCAGAGGTAACATGATTCGAGGAGCCAGTTTCAGAAGTGGGTTTTGTGCAAATGAGCACCACATCGCAGGGAGCACAGAGCACACAAGTAAAGCGGAAACTTTAAATCATGATACGGTGGGCCTGTGACCTACTCCTGACACAAGAGTCATTACACCACATAGCAAAATGAAACGTTGCTAAAAGGGTAATCCGAAAGATGCCATTTCTGTGCTTCGCGCGATACATACATCCACGTAACACAAAAGTGCGGGAGGTGACACTTAAAAGCCTGCTCCAGCACTTCTTTCTTAATCACATGCTCATTGTGTTGCCCTGCCAGCGTTGTGTTTGAACGGCATTTGAAGGAGTGATCTCATGCTGAGTTTAGTTTAGTTTAGTTTGGATTACTAAGGCATTAAACCTGGGATGGCTGCTCTACCAATGAGAACGAGGTAAACCTCAATACAAACCATGTAACAAAGGGCCAGTAACACAACTGGAACATGAGCTTAACACAAAAGAGTAAGAAGGCAAGTTCGACCGCTGATCAAGGAAATACGCACTGACAAAGCGAAAATGCAGGTGGATAACTTCCAAGTGGCCACACCCTACTAGCCCATACACACAAACGCTGCCAAGAAAGTGAAGACCTCAAAGACCTTTACTCGCATCGTCAGACAATTCAGGCCTCGGTTGAAGTGCGGTTGAAACGGTTGATTTCACCGCGGTTGAAATGCGGTTGAAATTTTACCAAAAAGCCGCAGTTTTTCGGTTGAAAAGTGTTCACAACCGAGGAGCGGTTGTTTTCAACCGCTCTTCAACCGCACGGTTGATTTCAACCGCTACAACCGCAATTCAACCAAGGCCCTATCCACCTTTTCTTTCAGTTGCACAGGTGCCTGCAGCATTCTGTGGGCTCGTTCCCTGGTAAACGGAGTATGCCTAGCTTGTAATAGTAGTAATCCGAGGACTACCCAAAGTAACAAAAGAAAAGAGGGAGGAGAATAGACAACCTATACTTGCGTATGGCTTGCGCCTGTGTGTGTGTCGTGCGTGCGTGCGTGCGAGTGGTGCGTGCGTGCGTGTATGAGATATGAGAGAGAGAGAGAGAGAGAGAGAGAGAGAGAGAGAGAGAGAGAGAGAGAGAGAGAGAGAGAGAGAGAGAG
>Ga0307968_1001236_pt1 | contig 20627 bp, 17 predicted proteins | sample OrgLakmetagen650_FD_201834 | JGI IMG/M metagenome (GOLD analysis project Ga0307968, IMG submission 201834) | Saline water microbial communities from Organic Lake, Antarctica - #650 | ecosystem: Environmental > Aquatic > Non-marine Saline and Alkaline > Saline | place: Antarctica: Organic Lake...
AGAACGAGGTGCATGCTCTTTTAATTTGCCAAGACCATCGAGTTTGTGAGCTGAGGAAACACTTTTCCTTTCTGTTTTCACCTTTTTTTGAGGACTTTTCAGCAGCCCAACCCTTTTTGCTGCAACGGGTCAACAACCAACTTGTTCATGATTTCCTTTCTCAGCAGAACAATAGACATTTTCTTTTTCTTTCTGAGCTTATGGATTTATTTGTGGCTGGCCGAGACCAGTCAGCAGCCGATCAGCCAAACTACCTGGCTGAAGGTCACCCCCCATTGTAACCATTGTAACCATTGAAACACACTTCGGTTTAAGATAAAAGCCACTTGGATACCAAGTATAAACTCCTTTACCAGCAAACAAAAAGAAAGATTCAAGATTAGAGAAAAAGAAGGCAGATAGTAGTGTAAACAATACTGGCACCGATTTGGAAAGGATGTTTTGTGTTCTGCACCACCCAATGGATGCAAAGACACACAACATCCCACCAAGAAAATAAAAACAAGATAGGCTTTTTAGTGGGAAACAATTGCCTGAACACCACCAGAAACCAGCAGTAATGCTCGGATGTTTTTGGGGGTTGAATTCAATGTCTCGTCTCACCTTTATTTCGGATCTGATTGCATGTAGGCTTAAATCATCAATCGTGCTTGCAAACGAAAACTTCAGGACAAACTAGAGCGTCATATTTTCTTCAATAAATCGTATCTATTTCTTATGTCAGATGGACAACTTTACAAGACATTCAAAGTCACCAGCTATACTACAGTACCCATCAATAATAAACTGTGTGTTAAACACCCCCTTCTCTTATTTCTATGAGCACGCCTTTACAATCACTGGTACTGTGGGGTTCAATTTTATCCTCCTCTGCTTTGACGCTGCTGCCTCCCTTCTCTTCCACTGCACCTTCCTCCTCCTCAGAAAACTCGTCATCTCCCCCGTACTCTAGCCCATCATCGCTGGCGGCAGACTCACTTTCCACCAAACTTTTGTCTGTGCGTGTGCGAAAAAAAGTAGCTTGACTTAATCTATGACAAGCAAATTTCGTGATACACATACAGCTACGCTTTTGTATGACTGTGACGTTCAGGCCCTGTTGCAAGAGGAACCACTCACCTGCTGGTTTCCAGACCTGGCCTTTCATCTGAGCAACTGGGTTGAGAAAGGTATTCCTCTGCAAGAAATATAGATGGCGTGTGTGTGTGTATTTGTGTGCGTGTGTGTATTTGTGTGTGTGTGTGTGAAATCAGCAAGGTAATGCCTTATGCTGTGGGGCTTGGCTAAAAACGGTCTTAAACTCAAGGTCTTTGGCATTAATATTGTTACAGGCTAAACATCAACGCATGCTTTTGAGCATGTCACGATTTGTTTTCATTGCCACCTTGACAAGCGTGTGTTTTTAAACATGCAAAGCAAAATGTTTCCTAGCCCAAACTCTAGTGAAGCCTTCTGGAAATGCTGTACGGTTTGTTCTATTGAAAACCAATTGCTCACTTTTGTTATGCAGGCCTCAATAGACTCCACCTCTTGCAGCAAAGACTCATGCGTAGCATCACTCCCCACGGCTAGATCTGATTGACCAAAATGGGCAATATATTATAAATGTGTGCTATGCAACATAAAAGTTATAATTTTAAAAATTATGTTTCAGCTCAATTCACTTGCACAGCAGCAACTCTGTGTGTCTTTCTGTGTGCCTGTGTATGCCTCTGTGTGTGTGTGCGTGTGTCTCTCTGTGCCATTTGTCAAGATCATGCAATGTACAACAACTGAGGCATACCACACACCAGGTGGAGTGTACAGGCCAGCAGCTTCCCCCCAGCAGCTTGTCTTCAATGCGGCTACGTCGCAGTCACAAGATAAATGAAACGCTTTTCAGATCAGGCCAAACATCAGTTGAATCCTTTCACATATTGTAAACCACCGTTGTTTGATGATTGCAGCCACACCACAGACAACAATGTGAGAAGATGCGAACAGCATTCGGGCTTGCATCCACAATTGCGCTCATAAATGCCTACAAACCCACCTGCTGCTTTTGAATCTTCTGCTTCTGCTGCCACTTGTGGTGATGCTAGTGAAGACGGTGCCATACAAACATCCACGCTTGCATCTTGATCACGTGCATCTCTCAGTGCTGGCACATCCCACGGCCTACCAAGCAGCTGGATGCGCACGGCACGATGCACTAGGATTGTGGTAGCAGGTGCAACAAGCAGCAGCGGGGAGTACCTGTTTACGTGCAGTGATGGAAAGTAACAAAAGGGTGTGTGGTGATATCACGACAAGACACACTTGTGCGCGGTGTTAGTGCAGTGTACAAGGGTGTGTGGTGATATCACGACAAGACACACTTGCGCGCGGTGTTAGTGCAGTATACAAGGGTGTGTGGTGATATCACGACAAGACATACTTGTGCGCGGTGTTAGTGCAGTGTACAAGGGTGTGTGGTGATATCACGACAAGACACACTTGCGCGTGGTGTTAGTGCAGTGTACAAGGGTGTGTGGTGATATCACGACAAGACACACTTGCGCGTGGTGTTAGTGCAGTGTACAAGGGTGTGTGGTGATATCACGACAAGAGACACTTGTGCGTGGTGTTAGTGCAGTGTACAAGGGTGTGTAGTGATATCACGACAAGACACACTTGCGCGTGGTATTAGTGGGATCATGGCAGCAAATGCAAAGAGTAGTGTATTGGAAAGCCCGTTCACGTTTTGTGATAAAAAGAAGGTAGTGTGTCACAAAAGTAGTGTGTATGGCTCATGTATAAGGACAAATGGTGACGTCAACGCGGTCGTCACCATAACCCTGCTTTTCCCAGATCACCTAAAAGAATGACACAGGATGGAACGTTACACACACACACACTGCAAACGTTCTACTTTCATCTTGGAACTGCACAAGTACTGCTCTTACGTTACACACACTGCAAACGTTCTACTTTCATCTTGGAACTGCACAAGTACTGCTCTTACGTCGGTGCAGCATACGCACTGCGCACGCGACGCCCACGTACCAATCTTTACTCATTATTCATACAACACACGTACTTATTGCCCACGTACCACTCTTAACTTGTGTTGGTACAACACACGTACTGCTGCTCTCACAATGGCACAACACACTTACTGCACACTTACTGTGCCCAAGTACCACTCTTATATTCGTACAACACACATACTGCTTTCTTGTATTACAGCACACGTGCTGCTCTCACATTGGTAAGCATACGTACTGCACACGCACTGCACACGTACTACGTGTCTGTTGGTTAAGCCTACATCGTCACAAACGTGGCTATAAATGCATGGAAAGCTGCTCTTACATTACAGGACACGTTGTTGTGCAAATGGCTAGAAGTGCACGGAAAGCTGCTTTTATGTTGGTACAGCACGCACATTACAGGACACGTTGTTGAACAATGGCTAGAAGCGCATGGACAGCTGCTTTTATGTTGGTACAGCACGCACATTTTAGGACACGTTGTTTTGCAAATGGCTAGAAGCGCATGGACAGCTGCTCGTACATTACAAGACACGTTGTTGTGCATGTGGCTGAAAGTGCACAGAAAGCTGCTTTTATGTTGGTAGAGCACGCACATTACAGGACACGTTGTTGTGCAAATGGCTAGAAGCGCATGGAAAGTTGCTTTTCTGTTGGTTTTTAAACGCCATTGCTACTACACATGTAGCCATAAGTGCATGCATGGAAAGATCCATTACCGTGGAGAATGGTAACCCACTCCCTGCCTAGGTATGTCTCTACATCCGAGTGCACCAGAACAAAAACATACGGTGCTGGCTCAGCCCCCTGCTTGTGCCCTACCTGAAGCGCTTAACTGCCAGCAAGCCAAGAAGAGTAGCTTGTGAGAAATACAGGCCAACAAAGATCTGCGTAACAACCTGCACGCAACCATAAATTGCACAGCGTGGTAGTTTGTGTTCCTCTTGTGCCCATGCTGATCTGCGTAACAACCTGCACGCAACCATATATTGCACAGCGTGGTAGTTTGTGTTCCTCTTGTGCCGATGCTGATCTGCATAACAACCTGCACGCAACCATAAATTGCACGGCGTGGTAATTTGTGTTCCTCTTGTGCCGATGCTTATCTGCGTAACAACCTGCACGCAACCATAAATTGCACAGCGTGGCAGTTTGTGTTCCTCTTGTGCCGATGCTGCGTGTTAGCCAGGAGAAGTGTGGGCTTGCGACGCCGCCAAGTCACACAATTTAAACAGACATATTGCGCACATGTAGGCAAAAAGAACGTGCACCTGCACACACACACACACACACACACACACACACACACACACACACACACAAAAACTACGCAGGCCGTGAAAAGCTGCTCCCCACTCCCCACACTATCTAAGAAAGGAGCCTAATCGGTACCAGGTACCATAACTCCTCCACCATTGAAATAACACCATTGAGATGAGGAGCATTGCAGGCTTGGCCTGAGACATTGTAAGGCTAGCCTCCACGCCAGAATGCATATCACATGCACTAGCAATTTGCTCAGGAGAACCTTGAGGCCAAACAGGCAGGCTGGCTGAGCACGCCATGTGGGTTCACGCACACTCACTTGCTTCCAAAGTTTTCCAGAGTCATCGTACCGCCTCCACCACACGTACACGTGCTGGTACCGTTCCAAAATGCACACCATCCTGTTGGATAAGTGTGAAACCGATTTCATCGGTAAAGTGGGACCAAGTTGTTACAGTAGAAAAATTAAGTTGTACGATGTTAGCAAAATATCAGACAGGGGGACATGGAGGCACCAAATGGGCTCGGGATTTATTTTGGTGTATCTAGGGTATGAAAAGTAACTTTTAGAGTATGGGCCCCGTGACTTGCCATTGTTAAACTTGTCAGCAATATACACACACTCACACACACACACACACACACACACACACACACACACACACACACACACACACACACACAAACACACACACACACACACACACACACACAAAGATTCGATCTTACATACAGGAAGTCACGTGGCACGTGCTTAACAGGCCGCAGCACAAACCCCACGTTTTGTCCCCAATCTTCATTACAGATCAAGTGCTTCATTACAGATCAAGTACGGTACCAAGATTATTAAATGGTCTTTTAGAGTCTTTTAACACGAGAATCATTGCAAAGAAAGAGAGTGGAATTATTGGTCAAGTTGTTGGTGAGCTTTGCAAATTTATATGGCTTCTTACGGAAAGCAACCTTGTAAAATAAGGGTGTGTGTGCTTTTGATCCTGTCAAAATTCACACAGAGCAACTTACTTAAATCTGATTACATGTTAGGATAGCATTTAATGAGGACAGCATTTAATCAGCTTTACCTCGAATCTTTCAAGACGCTGGGGTCAACGAACAACGCAATCAACGAATGGCACTCACCCAAAATAGACCACACATGCAGGAGCTACCAGTGGGTTTAAAATGGAAAACACCTGAAGCACGGTGGTGCAGCGTTGTTGTGAGTGCTTAGTAGTGAATGCAGGTTGTTATTAAATCTGCAAAAGTGATTAATAAACAAAGCCATTGGTGTGATTAAGCACATGGGTGGCGCTGTTTTGTAATCAAGGAGAGTGCATTGCCGTGCTCAGGGGGGGCCTGGCTGTTTGGCTGAACTTTAAGCCCTAATCCTTAAACCCTAAACAAAAGCCTTGCTCCCCTTGAGCACAGCAAGGAACGGCGTACAGGTCGTTTCCTATGCAAAACACTCATCAATGACTAGCAATTAATGACTAGCAATGCATGACTAGTATTACATGTACCAATCCCTCACTGCAAGAATGAGAAAAAAGTGCCGATGGAGACCAGGAAGAAAGCACTTCACAAATACTTTTGATGCAACACAATAACATAATGCTTGACAATTATTCAGCCTGAAAATTCTTGGCTTTATTGTTAAGAGAAAGCTAATTGTGATCATATACAAGCTCTTCACACCCACTCTTGGTAGAATACAAAACCTGACAGACATTTGGCTGATGCGTGAGCACTGCTTTGGTGCCCTGTATTTACGCAACTGTTTTGTTTAAGCATGACTAACAAAGTGTGTGTGTGTTTCCTGTATCATATGTTTCAGCCTACCCACCATCCCAAGGAGTAATACAAGGCAATGATCAGGTGCCAAAGGGCCTAAAGGTTGCTGCTGACGCTGCCAGAGGCGCTGACGTGCTGAAATGGTGCCTGCAGTGATATACCTGCACGTGTGTGAGTTTGTGTGTGTTTGTGTGTGTGTGTGTGTGTGTGTGTGTGCGTGTGCGTGTGCGTGTGCGTGTCTGTGTGTGCCTGCTTGCGGTTTTTCCATCCTGCTGGGGTTCATTTGTATACTGAAGATTGCTAAAGATTTGTTCAAAGAAGCCCTTGGTGAAAGTTCTCTGTGTGGACCACTCTGGCAGATGGATTTTGCGACATAAAAACAACAAATTAGGGTTGTCTGATGATGTAGTATACCTGATGCCAAACAAAATCAGGCTGAAGAGACGGAGCATGGCAAATGGTTTCATGACAAACGCCTGCACGAAGAAGCATGACAATGGGAAACCCAAAAGCAGACAGTGACGATTTTCAAGTGATAGCCGTACAGGGATAGATGAGAGTGGGCGGGGTAAAAATTAAGCACGCTGAGGGGGGAATAAAAGCGCAAAGGTTGCAGGGGTGTAAAAATTAAGCACACTGAGGGGAGAATAAAAGCACAAATGTTACAGGGATTAACAATTAAGCACACTGAGGGGGGAATAAAAGCACAAAGGTTACAGGGTTAAAAAAATAAGCACACTGAGGGGGAAATAAAAGCACAAAGGATGCAGGGTTTAAAAAATAAGCACACTGAGGGGGAAATAAAAGCACAAAGGATGCAGGGGTTAACAATTAAGCACACTGAGGGGGAAATAAAAGCACAAAGGTTACAGGGGTTAAAAATTAAGCATGCTGAGGGGGGAATAAAAGCACAAAGGTTACAGGGGTTAAAAATTAAGCACGCTGAGGGGGAAATAAAAGCACAAAGGATGCAGGGGTTAAAAATTTAAGCACACTGAGGGGGGAATAAAAGCACAAAGGATGCAGGGGTTAAAAATTAAGCACGCTGAGGGGGAAATAAAAGCACAAAGGATGCAGGACATTTGCACAAAGGATGCACACAAAGGAAACACACAAACTTGCACAAAGGAACCACACAAAGGATGCAGGTCATTTTGCGGTCGCAGCCAAAAAGGCTTACAAAATACTTGCATTGAAGATGATGTAGAGAAGGAAGAAGGAGGCGGTTTGGGGGAGGCCTGTGCCCAGGATGTCAAGAATAGAGCGCGGCCTGTAAGTCAAGAATAAGAATAAGAATAAGTCAAGAATAAGCGTGGCCTGTGCCCAGGATGTCAAGAATAGAGCGCGGCCTGTGAGGGAGCATAACAGAGCATCAAAACCACCATCTGAGATCGTAATGCATTGCTGAGTAAAACATAACGGCTGCATGCACGTTGGAACAAAGCATGGAAGGTGGCAGCTGTGTAGTTCAAAGGTGACATCGGAACCCACCTCTGGACATTGGAACTAGTTCAAAGGTGGCATCATTGGAACCCACCTTTGGAACCCACCTCTGGACAATGGAACTAGTTCAGAGGTGACATTATTGGAACCCACCTCTCAATGAGCTCTGAGATCTGATACAGTAGGGTGCCAGCAACAAATGAGGAAAGGAAGACAGTCACAACCTCTGCAAGGGTACCACCAAAAAAAGGAAACTCAGGTGACCTTTGTTTTGTTCCTATTTACCTGATGCGAATAGGTAGAGTTGCACGGTGTCTTTTCATACCTCATTCTCTGTGCACTTGTCAATAATGCCCCCCCCCCCGACAGGGAAGATAAATACATGTGGGAAAGCATGACTGTCTGCACGCTGTTCTTGGCGTCGATGTGCTGATAAAAAGAGGTGAGATTTATAACAGCTCATGGAATTTATATCACTTAAAATATGTGAGGGCAGAGGAGGTACTCACGGAAAATAAAAAACATAAGCATGACTTGTTGGTCGACTTGAGCAAAGGAGAGCCTTCTCCTCGTCTTGATAATAAGTGCTGCCAGAATTGAGGGCATGACGCCAAGCAGCAGACGCAGGACAAGTCCAGGGAGTAGGCCGGCAAGGACACTGCACATTACATGAGTGGTTAGCGGAGGGGGTGTTATGAATGGGGTGATGAATACCAGAGGGGGTTGACTGAGGAAATGCCTGAAAATATGCACTTTTGCACTCTGAGTCCAGCCATTCACTGCCCACTCAGCCAACTGAAACCATCCTGGCTTTAATTGAAAGCTGATATTGTAAGCTGCACGAGGATGTGCTTATATCCATGTAAGTCACAGTGTGCGCAAATTGACGGGGGTCAAAGCTCACCTTGACTGCCCAAACCCTAATTTGGGCCTTTCTATGGGAAAACAGCACATGTTGAGCCACATCACCACGCACTTCATCTTTTCACTTGATTTATTTTTGCAATCATATTCGTTTATTACAACAACTTCATACCACACGAAAGTATGCCATTTGGTGGAGTGGGTGATCTGCTGTAAAGAATTTGTGGTGAAAAGTGGGGTCCACGCCGCAGAAAATCAGACACGTGCGCCCAAAGTTGCTATGTTCAAGCTCAGGTGCTGTCAAAAGTTTAGAGCAAGGGCCACCTCTGGGTGCTAAGCTTAAACATAGCAACTTAGGGCGCACGTGCTCAATTCACATTTTAAAAAGACCCTTTTTTTGGCTCAGTCAGCCCCCTCTGGATGAATACTGATGTAATTCTGCTTAGTAGAGGGGATGTTTGTAGGGTTGGCCAGAACCACATATATATACGGTGCACACACGACATTTTTGCCAGGGAACAAACCAATATACGGCCATATACAGTGTATCTTTGTGGTTCTGGCCAACCCCATCTGTGTTATGGGTTGGCAAATGGCAAGAACTGACCATGGTTCTGTAGTGTGTAGATGGTGAAAGTGCTGACCATGGTTCAGCAATGTGTAGATGGTGAAAGTACTGAACATGGTTCTGTAATGTGTAGATGGTGAAAGTACTGACCATGGTTCAGCAATGTGTAGATGGTGAAAGTACTGACCATGGTTCAGCAATGTGTTGATGGTGAAAGTACTGACCATGGTTCTGGAATGTGTAGATGGTGAAAGTACTGACCATGGTTCAGCAATGTGTAGATGTTAAAAGTACTGACCATGGTTCTGTAATGTGTAGATGGTGAAAGTACTGACCATGGTTCAGTAACGTGTAGATGGTGAAAGTACTGACCATGGTTCTGTAATGTGTAGATGGTTAAGTACTGACCATGGTTCAGCAGTGTGTAGATGGCCAAAGGCTTGACATCCCAAGCAACTAAACGTTTAGTTACCTGCCTCTTCGTGTCATAAGGACGCTTACAGTGTTTGTCATGCTTTTGCTACACTGACAGTACCTTTGAGCTATTGCTTTGTGAAAGGAGGACGCTGACAGCGTCAGGCATGTACTTGCTACAATGACAGTACTTCTGAGCTACTACTCTGGAAAATGAGGACGCGGACAGTGTCAGGCATGTAATTGCTACAATGACAGTTCTTTTGAGCTATTGCTTTGTGAAGTAAGGACGCTGGCAGTGTCAGGCATGTACTTGCTACAATGACAGTACTTCTGAGCTACTACTCTGGAAAATGAGGACGCCGACAGTGTCAGGTATGTAATTGCTACAATGACAGTACTTTTGAGCTATTGCTTTGTAAGGTAAGGACGCTGATAGTGTCAGGCATGTATTTGCTATAATGACAGTACTTTTGAGCCACCGCTCGTAAAACAAGGACGCCGACAGTGTCAGGCATTCTTTTGCTGATCTAACAATGCTTCTGACAGATGAGTAAAAGCCTGTTACCTCCGGATAAAAGGTATGGCAACAATGTCCTGGAGGACAGGGATCTGATCCATGCGCTGCACCTGATCATCAGTCATGGGTCAATCAGTCGGGGATCAGGGATAAATTAGTAGGGAACAGGAATCAATCAGTCAGAGATCTGATCCATGCGCTGCACCTGATCATCAGTCATGGGTCAATCAGTCGGGGATCAGGGATAAATTAGTAGGGAACAGGAATCAATCAGTCAGGGATCTGATCCATGCGCTGCACCTGATCATCAGTCATGGGTCAATCAGTCGGGGATCAGGGATAAATTAGTAGGGAACAGGAATCAATCAGTCAGGGATCTGATCCATGCGCTGCACCTGATCATCAGTCATGGGTCAATCAGTCAGGGATCAGGGATAAATCAGTAGGGATCAGGAACCAATCAGTCAGGGATCTGATCCATGCGCTGCACCTGATCATCAGTCATGGGTCAATCAGTCGGGGATCAGGGATAAATTAGTAGGGAACAGGAATCAATCAGTCAGGGATCTGATCCATGCGCTGCACCTGATCATCAGTCAGGGATCAATCAGTCAGGGATCAGGGATAAATCAGTAGGGATCAGGAACCAATCAGTCAGGGATCTGATCCATGCGCTGCACCTGATCATCAGTCAGGGATCAATCAGTCAGGGATTAGGGATCAATTTGTAGGGATCAGAAATCAATCAGTCAGGGATCTGATCCATGTGCTGCACCTGATCAAAGCAATTACGTGTGTAGGGTGGAATAGGGGTACTGCAGGTGAAAAGGAAAAATAAAGAGGTTGAGTTTTTACGTATAGAATGCAGCAGGGGTCCCGCAAGTGTTGTGGGAAATAGTTACGAGGTTGATTCCACTCTTGCATCGATCACCGAGGATGGGAGTCAAGGCCAGTGAGAAGTGCACGGTTAGAAACGGGAAACCCAACAACACATACAAGCACCAAATAAATGTGCGTATATATGGTTTATACATACGGGTCTGGCCGATTATACATAAATATGACAGAGCTTGCAAGTAGTTTACGGGGGCGTTCTTAGATGATGTAGGGACTGAAAAGCGCTCAAGAAGCAGATCCAAATTTTGTGATGACGGTTAAAGGTAATGTCATAAAACAAATGGCGACAAAGTTATAGATCAGAAGTTCAGCTGAGTCCCCTGTCAAAAATTTTCATTGAACTCACAATCTCGGGCAGATCAACATAAAATTTCACTGACACATACGAGGATAGAAAATATGCCATACTCGTTTCAATCTCTACCTGCAGGAGAGCTTGCAGAGCAGAAACGGGCACAACATATACCAGGACCACCACCCAAAACGTCGTCCACAATAGTATGCTGTATGCCTGCAGTCGAGTATGCAAGGTTCGATTGCACATTGAGCTGTATAGGAGCAAATTCTTACAGGAGTGAATTCTGTACAGGAGTAAATCACACAAGTACGCATTGAGCTATACACAACTACAGGATCAAATTAAGTACAGGAGTAAATCACACAAGTACACAAGTACACATTGAGCTACACACAAGTACAGGAGTAAATTCTTACAGGAGTGAATCTGTACAGGAGTAAAACACACAAGTACACATTGAGCTATACATAAGTACAGGATCAAATTAAGTACAGGAGTAAATCCCACAAGTACACAAGTACACATTGAGATATTTACAAGTGCAGTATCAAATTAAGTACAGGAGCAAACCACACAAGTACACAAGTACACATTGAGCTACACACAGGTACAGGATCAAATTAAGTACAGGTGTAAATCACACAAGTACACAAGTACACATTGAGCTACACACAAGTACAGGAGTAAATTCTGTACAGGGGTAAATGTTGTACAGGAGTAAAACACACAAGTACGCATTGAGATACACACAAGTGCAAGATCAATTTAAATACAGAAGTAAATCACACAAGTATACAAGTACACAATGAGCCACACACAAGTACAGGAGTAAAACAAGTACGGGAGTATATCAACGCCATGGTGTTAACACTTCCAGCATGGGTTATGGAGTTCTTAGGAAAGAACACTGTCGTGGGTGAGCCAAACGACATTCCATCAAGTCAGGCAAAGGAGAGGAAAAACACAAAAAGAAGAGTCTCAGACGAAGAGTCAGCAACTGCTGCTATCCATGCACTGCTGTCTGATATGCAACCAACAACACAAGAAGGGTTTCTCCTGCAAGTCAACTCCTGAAGAGCCTAAGCAAGGAGTCACGCGGCTCCAACCTGCAGCACCCCACACGTCAAGACCACCACAGAAAGAGAGGCGGCAATTGCTAAAACAGGTACAGACTTATCAGAGCTGCCACCTCCTCCCTTCCTCTTGCTGACTCTCTTACATTACCAGCGGAGTTTTACAAGCTACCATGTGCTTGAATGCCTTGCACAGTATAAAACACACAAGCTGAGAACAGGTGCACAAAGCTATCATAGCTATGTCTACACAACAGTTAATTACCCTCTTCTGCCAGCTCCTGAGCTGGAGGGAAGGGATGATGAGGTCATCAGGCTGGGGGGAAGGGTACATTTTCCAGCTACCAGCATCGTGGGAGTGCAAGGAGCTGCATGCCAATGCAGCTGTGAAGTGGGTCCTGCACAGGGTTTAGAAAAGGAGCAGCAACAAATGAAGTGCGTTTATTGAGGAAGGGGAAAACATACTAGCCATGTAAAATACTACACCCTTGCGTATGAAAGGTGTCACTCCTTGAAGCCTGCGTTCAGGTTGAGCATTCATTTTCACAGAGAAACAAAGTTGCGAAAGGATTTCGAAATGCGCAAGGGTGCAGGAACGTGCAGGCCCACAGTCCGTCAATCAAATATTGAGATGAGCTTTAGTGCTAGTTGCAACGAGCCCAAGCTTTTTGTACATACAGAACAGTGTTTATGTGTCAATTGTCAATTTTACACAGACACCTTTTCATAACCTTGTGGCAGCTAAAGCCTAGTACTCAATCCAGAAGTGCGTCCATATTCACACAGCGTTTTTTTAAACAATGCATGCAAACAAACACCCTGTAAATAAGAAAAACCACCTGAAGGTCACTAGCGCAGAGGGCATGTAAAGAAAAATGTACTAGTGCAGAGGGCATGTACAGAAAAATCACCTGAAGGTCACTAGCGCAGAGGGCATGTAAAGGCTGTTTTCATCAGATGCGCTGTAATGAGGTGCAAGGCCAGGCCCAGATCGAGCGCTGCCTGCAACGGTAAAGAAATTAACAGACACAGAACTGCTGAAACCAATCTCAGCAGTTGTCAGAACAACTCGTCACTTGTTTAGTAGTACCAAGCAACGTGTGCGGAGCTGTTGCAGGGACATGCCAAGTAAGGCCAGCAAGCACACATTGAGCTATACACAAGTACAGGAGTAAATTACGTACAGGAGTAAATCACACAAGTACACAAGTACGTGTGCGGAGCTGTTGCAGGGACATGCCAAGTAAGGCCAGCAAGTACACATTGAGCTATACACAAGTACAGGAGTAACTTAAATACAGGAGTAAATCACACAAGTACACAAGTACGTGTGCGGAGCTGTTGCAGGGACATGCAAAGTAAGGCCAGCAAGTACACATTGAGCTATACACAAGTACAGGAGTAACTTAAATACAGGAGTAAATCACACAAGTACACAAGTACGTGTGCGGAGCTGTTGCAGGGACATGCAAAGTAAGGCCAGCAAGACAGCACTCACTGACCTGCTGCAAGTCAGAATTTTGTACTGGCTGGGAACGGGCAATCCTCCGCAACAGTCTTTCATAATGCATGACGCTATTGAGTGCGCCTCTGTAGGTGGCGCACAACGCATAAGCTTAAAAAACACACAGTACTGTTCTTGTTTCCTTTCCAAACTTTTTAACAATTCATACACAACATAAGCGACTTACCCTGCCAGCAAGCATCTAGGTCTTGCTTAGCGACACGCAAGCGACTTGACCAGAACTGCAAGGCGTCAACTCTGACAGGGGCTTTTCCATACTTTGCAGTAGCCCATTGCCCAATGCAAGGAGGCACGATGAAAACCTGGTTTGATTTATCATTACAAATGGTGATTGGGAGTTTCTTAAAAATTAATCCCGGTTAATTTGTTTGCATTTGTACGCAGGGCAGGCAACTACTGCACATCAACAAAAAGCGCCTCGCTTACAAAGCTTGAGGACACTCAAGTCACAAACAGAAGCATGGTTTGTGTTCCTACATGCAGATATTATTTGGATTCAGTGCAATAGTCTTCCATAGGTAAGAGGCAGGCAACCGGAGCAGAATGTTCATACTTGCTGCCGCTGAACTGCCTGATCTTGAACAATGGAAAGTGAGTAGTCCTCCAGCAGATCTTCGAGCTTGGCCTTCGTGTTTTGGTACTCGTTGATAGGTCCAGAGATCCAGCGCTGAGAAACGGAAAGAATTGTTTGTTTTAAAGCTGCTACTGCTAGTAGCAAATTGGAATAGTCTGGTGTCTGCGTGGAGAGAAATCTGGTGTGATAACCTTTCCTGGCATGAAGCAGAAGGGCACGCACGACTGTTGAGGTACATATCAGAGGTCTTACACACCATTGGCAAGTCAACGCGTTCTATGCTACAGTTCGCTGTAGGCTTTGTCATTACACCAAGGCTGCCGTGGAGGGAGATCAAAACCAAATCCACGCTGGAACAAAAAAATGGGCTGCAGACCCTCATAAAAGCAAAACAACGCAAAGAAGCAAGCAGCAAGTCCATAAGTCAGATCCAAACGAGCTCAAATAGGAACACCCACAAGACAAACAACAAGCTGAGGGGGGGGGGGGGCGGGAAAAACAACTCGAGCAAACTCAAGGCATAAACAGAATGCCTAAAACGAGAAAACACAGCACTTTATGCAAAGTGCTTGCCAGATCTCAGCCTACGCTCACTACGCAAGAACTCCAGTTCTACAGCTGAAGCAGAGAACTGATGATTTTGCTTGCCAATGGTGTGTAAGACCTCCGATATATACTTCAACAACGACAAGAACTCGTAGGTAGCCATGCTGCACACCAATCACCATACCTAATAATTGTTAACGCTCGGTATAAGTGACTATGATGCAATAATTGCCATGTAGTGACTATGATGCCATGTAGTGACTATAATGCCATGTAGTGACTATAGCCATGTACTGACTATGATGCCATGAAGTGACTATGATGCCATGTACTGACTATGATGCCATGTACTGACTATGATGGAATCATTGCCATGTAGTGACTATGATGCCATGAAGTGACTTTGATGCAATAGTTGTTAATGCCATGTAGTGACTATGATGCAGTTATTGTTAATGCCATGTAGTGACTATGATGCTATGTAGTGACTTTGATGCAATAATTGTTAATGCCATGTAGTGACTATGATGCAATTATTGTTAACGCCATGTAGTGACAATGCAAGACATCTACCCACAGCATACACCTAAGGTTGCATACACGCAAGAAACATGTTGCCAAGCCTTTCCTCATGCAAAATGACAAAAGGCAGCGCAAACATCTGTTAAGACCCACACAGTATAGAACATGTAAAATGCATGCTCATGTAAGCGAGAATGCGCACCAGCGAGCGTGGAACGATTAAGCCTGTGACCTCGCCCTCACCATATACTTCTTTCAGCTCAGCCCTTATCATATTCTGTGGGTGATGTGAGGTGAAATGGCACTTTGTAATCCGGAAGTGACTTTTAATCTGTTTCAATACACAGAGTGTAACTACTGCCAACGTGAATGTTAGAAATAAGACGTCGAATGTTAGAAATAAGACGTCGAATGGCAAGCAGCCAATCACATAAACTTTTCTTTATAACCACATACTGAACCGGTGCAGCAAATGATCTGTTATAAGGATTGAGCAGCAAACACCCCGCAGCAATTTAGTATGGGCACCGTGGCTGGCGCTTTTGTCAATGCTGAAGTGTGGAGTGCCAGCCACGGTGCTCGTACGCTAGAGACATCTGAAAAACATACCCTTCTTCAGCCTTAGTGTCCCCCTCTGGCGATCTGTCAAGCAACGGTCTTTACTAATTATACGCTTTCAGTTCACGCTTTTACCAATTCATTTAACTAAAATAGTGGGCAAAGCAGTGGCATGTGCTTTTACAGTCACTCCCTACCCTGTTTCCTGTACCCTCAAATCCTGAGCTAGAGCCTGTGACGCTCTTACCGGGTAAGAGCCGCATCGCCTAAGTCCAGCTTCTGCACAGGCCCAGCTACTCAGCTTCTCAGCAAGCTTTGGACGATCTATATCGTGACTGATTCCCTGCCGCCCCTGCTGCTGCTGCTGCTGCTGCTGCTGCTGAACTCCCTGCCCCCTCCTACTTACCTCCCCTTCAGCCATGCGGGTTGCACCTGATCGTCTTGCATAACCTCTCTTTTTCTCACGCCTTAAGCTCTTCAGATGAGGCCTGTGGTTCAGAGCACAATTACCTTCCAACTTCAAACAAGAGATACCTTATTTGGGACCCAACTGCGAAATGCCAGAACCCCTAGCAGTCTGAAATTTCCTAGAAAGCGCAATTGTTAAAGATGATTGTGTTCATCGATCAGCAGCCACAATCCTAACCTGACCCTCGCTGCTGCTGCCCCTATGCCTTCAGACGATAGGCCCACAAATTGCCTCAGCTTCATGTCCAAGCGCACGCGCCATTGCCTGCAATAATACAACAGAACGGCTCAGTTAAACGACAGCACTGCGAAATGTCCTCAGCTCTTTGAATAAATCACAGCTGTATGAAAGCTAAATATTTATTTCACAAGAAGCTAGATCAGCCGTTTGAAAGCTAGTTCAGCTCTATGCAAGAAGCTAGATCAGCTGTTTGAAAGCTAGATCAGCTCTGTGCAAGAAACAAGATCAGCTGAATGAATTCTAGATCAGCTGTATGAAAGCTAGTTCAGCTCTATGCAAGAAGCTAGATCAGCTGTTTGAAAGCTAGATCAGCTCTGTGCAAGAAACAAGATTAGCTGAATGAATTCTAGATCAGCTCTACGAAAGAACTACATAGAATTGTGTGTCTGATGCAATGTGCAATACTTGCGTCAGCAATGGAAGAAAATACAGATTACCTCTCAACTTCCTGATATCACTCATTCTCCATACACCCCAATCTACCCAACAGCCTATTGCTGTTACGCCTGCGAGCAGATAATACTCATTCACCATACACCCCTATCTACCCACCAGCCTATTGCTGTTACACCTTGCCAGCAGATAATACTCATTCACCATACGCCCCTAACTACCCACCAGCCTGTTGCTGTAACACCTTGCGAGCAGATAACACTCATTCACCATACACCCCTACCTACCCACCAGCCTATTGCTGTTACGCTCACAAGCAGGTCTAAATGAAAAAACGTCTGACCTTTTCAGCACGGTAATAACCCCCGCCTGCCTCTTGTATTCCAGGAGGTTAATGCAAGCTTGCCCTATAAACGCATAATCACATTTTGACCTCTGAACCCCCGTTGGCTTTGATCCTATCGACCCTACCTGGGAAGGACCCTGCACAGCGTTGAGCCCCATATCAAGTCGTTGACAGCAGGTAGTAACGTGCCTACAGAAGTGCCTGGGATGTCTGTGACTAGAACCTGTGTAAAAAAAAGAGGGTTCATAAGCGCGTTGTACTCAACATGGCGCTGCTTTTGACAAAGGATGGTCTCTCAGCCAGTAAAAGGGGCGGTAGTTCCTCGCTCAACGTCCAGAGGGCCATGCAAAGTCACTGCACTTTACCCACCGTCCTGGCTGCCACTGACGCTTTCCTAGTAGCAGGGCTGCTATTTGTGTGGCAGCAGCCACCGGTGCCCAGAGAGCTTTGGGCTGCTTCCGTACAGTTGGCAATGTGGGCAAGCCGCAGGGCAGCTACTGAGCGCGTCTCATGCCATAGCAGCTGCAGCACCAGACAAGACAGAGGCATACAAGTAAGGCTCAAATTTTGGTGCAGATACTTCCTGCAAGAGATACGAGAACACACTGTAGCTCTACCAAATGCACAAAGCTGAAATCAGGAGAGGCTGTTACGTGGCTTTCTGATGAATGATGTCCGAGAAAGCGTCCCACTTTTTATACATAAGTAAAACTAAAGGGTTTGCAAGGAAAGGAACATAGATACTTCACGGAACACTGATGATGACATAGTGGTCACAAGGGCATTCTTGCACCTAGCATGGTACAGCAGCATAGCCACAGAAGGAACAGACCTCCCTTAAAAATAAAGTGATACCAGGGAACCCAGATAGTAAATACTTTATATGCAGCCATCACACACACCGTTAGCACAGTTGCAGTGAGGATATACATGCAGCACATATGTACCCACAGCCGTGATGAGCTTGACGGGATGTTAGCCTGCATAGAAACATAGAGAATCAAACGCACAAGTGGAAACAGAAGCGAAGAAGCCAGAACAGGTGTCCCTATGTAGGGTCGGCCAGAATCGTATACGCTGTACATGACCATATATTTGATGAAACCCTTGCTAATATTTCCGTGTGTTTATGGCCTGGCCAACCCGAAAAGTAACGGCTTTTGCCCTACGATGAGCTTCCTGGAAAAAAAACTTTTGTGATGAAACTGAGGAGGCTTTGCAGGATACTATTGCTTTGGTATGTCAACATTGCCTTGGAAGAACTCACTTTCTTGTTGTTTCTTGTCATTGCGATCGGAGCACTTTTACAGGGAAAGCCACAGCTCGTTTAATATTGGACGTAGACAGCGTAATTCGTGTGTTTAGAGTGATAAGAGGGACAAAACATGTCTTGATGGCGAAAATAACGTTGCTTAACATTGGCAGCAATCTCACGTCCTTTTCTCCCTAAACAGTTTAAGATATGCACGTATTGCCTAAGGTAAGACCGGCTTTGGTAATCACGCACCAAAGAGACACGATTAAAATCAGTGTACAGGTAAACTTTCTGGCTGATTGGCTTTGGTAATCACGCACCAAAGAGACACGATCAAAATCAGTGTACAGGTAAACTTTCTGGCTGATTGGCTTTGGTAATCACGCACCAAAGAGACACGATCAAAATCAGTGTACAGGTAAACTTTCTGGCTGATTGGCTTTGGTAATCACGCACCATGGAGACACAATTAAGATCAGTGCACAGGTAAACTTTCTGGCTGATTGGCTTTGGTAATCACGCACCATGGAGGCACGATTAAGATCAGTGTACAGGTAAACTTTCTGGCTGATTGGCTTTGATAATCACGCACCATGGAGGCACGATTAAGATCAGTGTACAGGTAAACTTGCTGGCTGATTGGCTTTGGTAATCACGCACCATGGAGACACGATCAAAATCAGTGTACAGGTAAACATTCTGGCTGATTGCTGGGATCTCTTCCTCAAGGCCCGTGCCGCTGTCAATCATGGTGCTATTTGCAATGGGGTTTCCAATCGGACCAGGGCCAATCACAATCGCCTGCGCGTTTTTATTTGTAAGAGTGTTTGTTGGATGGTATGACCTAAAGAGGATCCCAAAGACGCCCTCCCCAGCAAGATTAATGATCTCGTATCTTCTCAGCAATGCCCCTAAGGTGTAAGCATAGACGATCAAGGGAGCGACTTCAATGCCCACATATTTTACACACCCTAAATTATATAGTCTTAACACACACATCTATATTACTTTATCACAGCTCCCTCTCCATTAAACAGCCAATGCAACCTGTTCTGGCGACAACAAACCTCAGGCTGCTCGTCTGAAATCAGCCCCTCTATGTTCCCACCCTGTGTGTGATGTTGGCACAATGCGCACAATGTGTCACAATGTAGGCACAATGTAGGCACAATGGCACAATGGCACAATGACACAATGCGCACAATGAATCTCTATATTACCGCCCTGTGTGTGATGTAAGAGCAATTCATAAGATCCTTGCAAGCCAAACACTGCGCTTGAATGACTCATTATTCAGACAGGAATGAGGACGCCCCAAATATCAGAGGCATAATGATTGAATTGAGACATCCTTCAAATAACCTACAGTGATGTTTGTAGGAAGCACCATTACTAACGTCAGAACAGCCAGTAAAAAAGAAAGCCGGAGCCCTGTGCAAGATCAGAGCAAGAAACGGTAAGAAGAAGGGGGCACGCATTTTAGGAATTAACTAGCCCTTAAGAAGAAGGGGGCCCTTCAAAAGGGGCACGCATTTTAGGAACAGGCTAACCCTGGCAGAGGCAGGCTTGCACCTGACGTCGAGGAGGCTTAGAGACGGCAAAAAAGTTGCTCCACGCTCATCAGTGTGCGTGAGCATGGTCAGCAGCACAGCCTTATGCTGTCGACACTTTTGGTTTAAAGAGAGACAGAGAGACAACAGAAATCACAAAGGCCTCTCTTACCGAAGCGTAGTAGCCGCAAATACACCACAACGTCAAGGCCACAACTGTGCAGGACCTGCAGCAGATTGTGTTTGTGCGTGTCTGTGTGTTTGTGTGTGTGTTTGTGTGTGTGTGTGTGTGTGTGTGCATGTGTGTGTGTATGTATGTGTTTGTGTGAGTGTGTGTGTGTCTGTGTGTGTTGTGTGTGTGTGTTTGTGTGTGTGTATGTGTGTGTGTGTGTGTGTGTGTGTGTGTGTGTGTGTGTGTGTGTGTGTGTGAGAGAGAGAGAGAGAGAGAGAGAGAGAGAGAGAGAGAGAGAGAGAGAGAGAGAGAGAGAGAGAGAGAGAGAGAGA
>Ga0307968_1001242_pt1 | contig 20577 bp, 22 predicted proteins | sample OrgLakmetagen650_FD_201834 | JGI IMG/M metagenome (GOLD analysis project Ga0307968, IMG submission 201834) | Saline water microbial communities from Organic Lake, Antarctica - #650 | ecosystem: Environmental > Aquatic > Non-marine Saline and Alkaline > Saline | place: Antarctica: Organic Lake...
CGCAAAACACAAAAGCACACGCAACATACATACGCGTTAGAAGCCCCCCCTACCCCCCCGCCCACATCCACCCACACCCACATACAATCACACGTCCCCGACTGCCACGCGTGAGGCTGCCAGCACTGCTCACGAGACGGCTTTATCAAGGGGGCAGGAGGGCAGCTCATACATACATACAAAACACAAAAACACATGTGACATACAGACCCATCAAAAGCACCCCCCCTTCCCCCCACACATCCACAACCACACCCACACCCACACATACCTGGCTCCCGCGCGTGAGGCTGCCAGCACTGCTCACGAGACGGCTTTATCAAAAGGGCAGGAGGACAGCACATACAAAACACAAAAACACATGTGACATACAGACCCATCAAAATCACCTTCCCTTCAACCCACACATCCACAACCACATCCACAACTACACATACCTGGCTCCCGCGCGTGAGGCTGCCAGCACTGCTCACGAGGCGGCTCATGGGGGAGGGCTCCACAGGGGGCAGGATGGACAGCACAGCACGCTGCTGCGCACGCTGTGCTTCGATGACCTGCAGCACCCCTCCTGCCTCCCCCACACTCCCCCCTCCCTTCCCCGCAGCCGCGCCTGCATGCTTCATCTGCCTTGCAGGCACGCCAATGCTGGCGATATGCGTGTGACTGCGCGGATGGCCGTGCTGCTCCTGTGTGCTTAAAGGCGCTGTCAGAGGGCTGTGAGGTGCGTACAAGGGAGACGCTGGCCGTGGTGGTGGGGTGAAGGCAGCCATGTGCGAGCGCGCCGCCGCCGCTGCTGCTGCTGCTGCTGCTGCAGCTGACGTGCATGGTGGCGTAGCGGATGCTGCGGCGTTGGCGGTGTGGTGGGGGAGGGGGGTGCGCAAAGAGGGGCCAGGGTGAGGAGTTTGTGCACGCCCTACCTCCCCTGCGTTTTCCTGCTCATCGTCAGTGCTGTCCAGCAGGGCGGACAAGGCCCCTTTGCGTTTGCTGGTCCTTTGTTTGGCAGTGGTAACTGCATGTGTGTGTGCGTGTGCGTGTGTGTGTGTGTGTGCGTGTGCGTGTGCGTGTGTGGCCCCTTTGCGTTTGCTGGTCCTTTGTTTGGCAGTGGTAACTGCATGTGTGTGTGTGTGTGCGTGTGCGTGTGTGTGTGTGCGTGTGCGTGTGCGTGTGTGGCCCCTTTGCGTTTGCTGGTCCTTTGTTTGGCAGTGGTAACTGCATGTGTGTGTGTGCGTGTGCGTGTGTGTGTGTGCGTGTGCGTGTGCGTGTGTGGCCCCTTTGCGTTTGCTGGTCCTTTGTTTGGCAGTGGTAACTGCATGTATGTGTGCGTGTGTGTGTGTGCGTGTGTGTGTGCGTGCATGTGCGCGAGTGTGTGTGTGAGTGTGTTTGTGTGAGCGTGTACGATTTTGTATGTGTGAGCCTGTGCGATTGTGCAATTGTGCATTACTGTGTGCAAAATGTTGGCGCTAGATGTTTCCATTGGCGGTATGGATTGCGTGCGCGTGCGTGCGTGCTTCTGTGTGTTTGTGCATTATTGTGTATGCATGCATGCATGAGTTGACGCCATGCGTTTGTGTTGATCACAGGTACCTGTAGTGTGGTAGGGGGGGTGCCTTTAAGCGCAACCATGCTTTTAAAAAGGGTGGGGGGTGATTCATGAGGCGTCCTGATGCCATACACAAAACATTGTATTCATGAGGGTGGGGGACAATTCATGAGGCTTTCTGACGAGAATCGATAGCATATTGTATCACTTTTTGACGAGATTCAACAATATTGTATCACGAATGGTGATATAGCTCCTTGGCGCAAAAGCAAACTGCACACACATACAGCCAGATACGCTCTGATTACACACACGCACACACACACCACTACACACCACTACACACATACACACATATGAGGTACCTGGTGGTGTCGTTTGAGCTCTAATCCCTAGAGCAGCTAAGGCACCAGCCCCGCCTCCTCCCGTGCTTCCTGTGTGTGTGCCCGTGTGTGTATGTGTGCGTGTGTGTGTGTGTGTGTGCGCAGTGTGTGTATGTATGTGTGTGCATGTGTGGCGATATGGGGGGGACTCATGCAAATGTGTGTGGGGGAGAGACTAAAGAGGGAGGTATTAATCGTTGAAGATATTGTAGAGAATTGTGGGTGTGCGAGACATTTGCACACATGACATGTTGCCCACATGCACGCAAGCTGCTCTGACTAAGTACCTGTTGACTCATCTGGGAACCTGCGTGCTGCGCTCATGAACCTCTTGCACAAATTGACACAAACACACACACACAAAACACAGACACACACACATACACATACATACACACTACACACAATGATCACACGCGCACATACACACAGTAGTGTAAGTGTGAGAAATAGGGTACATCTAGCACACAGATCTGGGGGTAGACAACAGTGGCATGAAGATAAGTGGCTCACAGAAGGGGTGCGTTTGAGTATAATGCAGGCGATGCATTGTGAAAGTATGTGGATGGATGGATGAATGTCAAACGGATGGATGGGAGAAGGGATGGATGAATTTCCAAAAAGGATGGGTGTGGGCGCATACGGGAGGGAGCGCATGCCTACACACAGGGACGTGGTGACATCCACAGCTGCAGAAGGAAAGAACGTCAAGGTCAGCATCTGGAACTTTGTGTGAACGATGTATAGCTGTAGACCAGGCAAATCAGTATAGGCCTGCTTCTGTGTGAAGGAGGCATGCAGTTGACCTGTACTTACTAGCTGAGCCACAGGTGCAAATTGTAGGCTATGGAATCTGCCGATGATCTGGCCTGCTTCCATGTGAGGTAGACAAGGTACGCAGCAAATGCAGGTAGTGAGCAGGAGGTGTGAGTGGCAGGCTGTATGACTTACCAAATGGTTGGCCTGAGCAGGAGGTGTGAAAAGCAGGCTGTTTAACTCACCAAATGGTTGGCCTGCTCCCAACATGTGTGGAGGGTTGTCTGCGTTGTCTTCAGACGTCAAGGTGGTGTGATGAGGATGGGAGGGTGGGGCCAGGAGGCCAAAAGGGGTGAGGGGTGTATGAGGCGCTGCAGATGTGCGGACGTGGTGTGTGTGTGCGTGTGTGCGCGTGTGTGTGTGTGTGTGTGGTGGATGTGTATGTGTGGGCCAAAGGGAGTGAGGTGTGTGTGGGACACGGTGAAGCATGAGGAGCTCTGCAGATCGTGCTCTGTGTGTGTGTAAGTACGAGTCTGATGCAAGTGTGGTTTACCTAATTGGGTGTTAGAGTGTCGGTTTGACTATATGCTGCACATCATATGCAGGAAGCACGTCCTCCCACACGTTTCAAGTCAAGACACATCATTGCTGGTCTGCATGATCGTGAACACAAGGTGCTTGGAAGTGGGCTGAATGGTGCGTTCAGCAAGCACCACATGCATGTGCGCACGTAGATGTTCTGCGCAACCTTCAATGTTTGCTCTGTAGCTGTGAGGCATCATTCAACGAGCATAGGCCTGCAACGCGTGCTGCACGAGGTAAACGCAATTTCTGAAAATGCATGCTTCATGGTGACTCAGGAGAGATTAAGCAAGAGCCCTCACTTGTTTGAAAAGTGGTCCTCACTTGTTTGCAAAGAGGTCAAGCAAGAGCCCTCACTTGTTTGAAAGAGGTCCTCACTTGTTTGAAAAGAGATCAAGCAAGAGCCCTCACTTGTTTGAAAAGAGCCCCCACTTGTTCGAAAAGAGCCCTCACTTGTTTGAAAAGAGCCCCCACTTGTTCGAAAAGAGCCCTCACTTGTTTGGAAAAAGATCAAGCAAGAGCCCTCACTTGTTTGAAAAGCTGGTGCTTGCATGGGCGTGCACGCTGTCTTGCGCAGGCTGTGTTTAGGAGGCAGGTTCTTGCCTGGTCCTGATCCTGTGCAAAAAAGAAGAGAAGGCAGCACCAAAGTAGTTGCTCGGTTAGGATGCCTTTGCCTGTCAAACGAGTCCAACAGTGGTAATTGATGAAGACAGAGGCATGCGCTGCGTAGCCCTGACAAAGGAGCATGGTTTGATGTAACATCAGATCTAAAAGCATACAAAGAAATCTTGCCTGGCTTTGACCTAGATGCACATAAAAGAGGGCGGTAATTACTAATCTTCAAAGCTGTGGTATCCCAACAGCCAGGTAAAGTGAACAAACACAGACAGACAGAGCGTACCATCTAAAGACACTGGAAGTTAAGTGTAACACAAAGGAAGGTTGGGAATGGAAGTGAGCAGACACTGACAGAACGTACCACCTGTGAAATTTGAAATTGAGCACGAGGCATGAGGGAGGTGCACAAACGTGAGCCAAAACCGAGCGCACGCATGGCAAAACACCCAACCCACTCACCTACAACCCTCATTCACTTATTCGTGACACATACACACACACACACACACACACACACACACACACGTAGAGAAAGCGTGCCTTTTTAACTCCAACCACTTTTACCGGCCCGCTCACTCGCTTGCTTGCAGACATCTACCCACGGATCAAAAGCGCTACACTCACAGACACTTACACATACACACCCACCCACCAGTGAGTAGCAAGTCCAGCGGGCTCGCCCCAGCAGGCAACGCCACGGCCCCTGGCGGCTGAGACTGCTGCTGCTGCTGTTCCTGCTGCCTGGACTGCTGCAAACTGAATTGCTGCGACTGCTTCTGGTGCATTTGCTGGTCTTGGCTGTCGACCCTCCTCAGCGGTATCTGCTGCTGCAGCTGTGGCTGCTCCTGGCTCGCGACCCTACTTCTGGGCTGCCTGATGCTCCCCCCAGATGCACCCACACGCTGCCGTTTGTGCTGCTGCTGCTGCTGCTGCTGCTGCTCTGCACCCCCCCCTCCTTTGACCCCACAGTACAGCACACTGTGCCCTGGCTGCGCCTTGGCCGCTTTGCGGTCGCGCGCACGCAGCACGGAGGCAGGAGCTTGCATCCCCTGTGTAATATGTGCAAAAGTGTGTGTATGAATGTGTGCGTCTGAAAGTGTATATGTGCAACAGTGTGCGTATGGTTGTGTGCGCCTGAAAGTGTATATGTGCAAAGGTGTGTGTTTGAATGTGTGCGCCTGAAAGTGTACATGTGCAAAGGTGTGCGTATGAATGTGTGCGCCTGAAAGTGTACATGTGCAAAAGTGTGTATGAATGTGTGCGCCTGAAAGTGTTTACGTGCAAAAGTGTGTGTATGAATGTGTGCGCCTGAAAGTGTATATGTGCAAAAGTGTGCGTATGAATGTGTGCGCCTGAAAGTGTTTACGTGCAAAAGTGTGTGTATGAATGTGTGCGCCTGAAAGTGAGGGTGCACGTGTGTAAACTTGCAATCCCTGTTCCTGTGATCCTCTGTGTGTGTTAGTGCATGTAAATGTGTGCATGTGTGTGTGAGAGCATTCACACCAGCGCACCGTAGGGCAGCACTGCCGCTCTTCTCCCCTCCTCTTCTACTTTCATCGTCTTCTTATTTTGACCAAAGAGGATGGCTACTCAATAAAGTTCTACTAAATAAAATGTTGCTCAACTGAATATGGCTACACAACTAAGATTCATGAATTAAAAGGACGGCTACTCAATTAAAGTTCAAACAAAGTTCAACTAAAATAAAACATTGCACACGCACAAGCGCATGTTTGTGAGGAAAGTGCAAGGCACACACACACACAAGCACACGCTGTGAGGAACGCACAAGGCACATACACAAGCACATGTTTGTGAGAAAGTTCAGAGGCAGGGGTTGGAGAGGACAGTGCAAGGCACAAACACACAAGCGCATGCTGTGAAGAACGTACAAGGCACATACACAAGCACATGCTTGTGAGGAAGGTTCAGAGGCAGGGTCTGGAGAACCAGTGTGGCATAAATACTAAGGGTAGGTAGGTAGCTTGTTTGACAGAACTAGTGTGGCAGAAAATGTTAAGCAAAAGAGTGTGGCAGAATATGTTAAGCAGAACCAGTGTGGCAGAAAAATACATTGGCAGAGCCAGCATGGACTGCCGGCCCTCTGTGCTTCTTGCTAGGTCACCTTGCGCTTTGGAACCCATCACGCCTGATTGCCTGCACCTAACAACTGGCTCGGCACACAAGAGGATATGGCCATGTCTGACCAGAACTGACAGAATGGCCACGCCTGACCAGAACTGACTAGTAGTACTCTGGGCGCTTGCCCATCACAATCACTGTCTGCACTTTAGCAACCAACCTGTGTGTCTGCACCCAACAGCTGGCTCAGCATGGGAGGCTGTGTGGACTCCGGTGGCTCCCACTGCTGCTGCTGAGGTGGCGACAGCGACAAAGGGGGGCTGCGGTCCTGTGCGTGAGGAATTTCAGCACAAGCATAGCTTCCTCGCAGGCCGCGTCAAAGAGGGGCTGCAGTTCTATGTGTGAGAAATTTCGGCACAAGCATACATTCCTTGGACAACAACGCAGGCGGTGTCAAAGGGGGGCTGGAGCCCTGTAGGGGGAGGGGAGGATTTTAGCACTGGTGTAGCTTACTTATACAAAAGAAGGAAACTACGCAGGCGGTGACATTTTAGCACTGGCGTAGCTTACTTATACAAAAAGGAAACCACGCAGGCGGTGACAACCGTTCCCTACATCAATTAAGGAAGTAAGTGTGGGTACGTGCGTATAGTTTAATTTAGTTTGGATTACAAAGGCCTCCAGCCTGGCTTGGCTGCTCAACCTATAGTTAGTGTGGGTACGCGCGTATGTGTGAAGGAGGGGGGGAGGCCTGAAGTCCTATGAGTAGTTCCGTGATGTTCATCATCATGCCATCCATGAGCAAGCGCAAACGACGCAGTCACTGAAAATTGCTATCCGCGTCAAGTATTAAAGAAACCAGCGTGGGTTCATGTGTGTGTGTGTGTGTGTGTGTGTGTGAAAGGGGGGGCTGAAGCTTTGCATCATGATCAACAATCAGCACAACACATGCCTAGATTTGCCTCTCAAACAAATCACGTGCGTAGCTGAAGAGGAAGGCTAAAGCCCTGAGCGCAGTAGAGCTGTCGCAAACCTTTATTCTCCCTAGTAGACGTGAGTAACAAACATACCTAGTTGGTCTAAAAGCTACATACCTAAATGGGCATACTACACGATGCAGCGGGGGAGAAGTTCTATAGCCCTGTGGCTTTTGGTCAGCAATGAGCTTGACAATCTGATCTAGTGCTTCTATGGCCCTGTGGCTTTGGGTCAGCAATGAGCGTGACAATCTTATCTAGTCTATGCTGCATGCCGCATGCCACATTTAAGTGTTGTGATGCAGGTCACGTTAAGAGTGTGGAGTGTGATGTAGGTCAAGTTAGTTGTGGGCACTGTAGGAAGGCAGGAGGTCATGCCACACACTCACACTCACACACACACAACACACACACACTCACACTCACACTCACACTCACACTCACACTCACACTCACACTCACACTCACACTCACACTCGCACTCGCACTCGCACCCATTTTTATGATACAGATCGACACGTTTACGTCGGCTGCCATGCGTGCTGCCAATGGAAGATTTTGAAGAGTTAAAACGCTCGTACAACCGTGGAGAAAAGCACCATGTACAGGTACACATTGGAACAGGAACAAACAGTAGAACTGGAGACACTGATGAACGCTCCCACCACACAGCTGGAAGTGGAGAAACCACCATGTACACGTCCACATCGGAGCAAGCAGAGACAGGAAACGAGCTAGAGGCAGTGGATGATAAACGCTCCCCACACTGTCAATTACATGACACTCCGATGTGCAATGCAGTTGTTACATTTACTCTCCGATGTGCAAGGCAGTTGTTACTTATACTTATACTTTTACATATACATATACTTGTACTCCGATGTGAAATGCAGTTGTTACATTTACTGCCGCTGCACGGCTTCCCCCTTGCCTCATGCGCATTTAGTGTTATGGCTTGTAAAAATGCTGTGCTGTTGTTGCTGCTGCTGTTGCCGCTGCTGCTGCTGGTTAGAATAGTGAAACACGCAGGTCAAACACTCACACTTTAAAAACTCAACTTATAAAAGCAACCCTACCTGCTGTGCAGCTTGGCCCTGCGTGAATGGGTGCCAATGTTGCTGTTGCTGTTGTTGCTGGTGGTGCTGCGGCTGGTGTTGTTGTTGCTGCTGCTGCTGCTGCTGCTGCTGTCGCTGCTGCTGTTGCTGCCGCTGCTGGTTGGCAAGCCCCTTCACCGCTGCTGCTTGTGCTCTATGCTGCTGTGTCTGTGTCTGCTGATGACGTGATTCCTGGTGATGAGTATGAGGCATCTGCTGCTGAGTTTTAACCTGCTGCTGTTGAACTTGTTTTGGAAGAGTTGAATGCTGCTGGTCAGCATGACGGCTGCCCCCTCCTCTTTCCCCCTTGCCACCAATGAGCTGCTGCAGAGGGTCAGGGTGTTGGTGTGCCGACGATGTTGGCTGTTCCTGCTGGCTTTGTGGCTGCTCCTGTTGCTGTTGCTGCTGGCGCGGGTGTGGGTGCTGCTGTTGCTGCAGATGCAGATGCAGGAGCTGCTGCTGCTGCTGCTGTTGTTGAAACCCCTGCACCTTCCCAGCAGCTCCCTTCAGTACCTTACTGTGTGCATGGCCTCCCTCGGTGGCAGGACCTGAAGGGGGGGGCTCGATGACAAGCTCAAGCAGGTGCTGAATCTCTTGGGCCTCCTGCGATTTCACAGGGGTTGCGTGAGCCAGGGGTTGCGTGATGAGGTGCTGAATCTCTTGGCCTCCTGCATTTTTACAGGGATACTGTGAGCCGGGGGTGTGTGAAGCTTTAGAATAGGGTGGCCGACGAAGCTGTCCTCAGATGAGTTTGAACATTGGTTAAGCTCAAACGAATTTAGATGGCCCCTGAAGCATCAAGTCAACGCAGGGGCATGTCGGTTAAAGTTGCACACTGCTAAACCGCACACAAACACACACACACCACAGCATGACAATACAGCTGAAACCGCACACACACACACACACCACAGCATGACAATACAGCTGTCATACCTACAAACGAGCCTTCGACACCGCCTAGCATACAGTACCTGCTGCTGTGCAGGCTGGCACATCCCCTTTTCCTTCAGTGCGTGGGCGTGCTCGCGCACTCACACTTACACATACACACGCATATACACACGCACACAAATGATGCAAGGTACTCACAGGTCACACACGCACCCTTTCAAGGCAGGGTGTGAAGGTTAACAATCCCTGCGTCCTACCCAGGGTAAAAAGACGCAATCAGAATGTGGTTTTCCCACCTGCGCCATGTTGGAAGCCGGCTCCCTTTCCTCCTCATCATGATGGGAGGGGAGGGGCAGAGGGGGGGGTGGGAGGAGCTCAGTGAGGTTGCGCGCGGGTGCAGGAGGGGCTTCTGCTGTGGTCTGCAGGATGGAATAGGGGGTAGGGGGTTTTATATGTCTGTTCGTTTAAGCCTCACATTCCCCCCAAGCACCACGCCCCCCAAGCACCAGGTGTAGTGGAAAACTGCTGTGTTTGTGTAGGATGGGAGGAGCTTAACGAGGTCGTGCGGAGGCTTTAAGGGAAGGAAGAGAGAGGCTTAGTGCAAAATGTAGCATATGGTAAGCGAGGGTCAGGGGATTCCGTCGGTTGCCTGCAATCTTGTTTATCTGTGGCAGGGGATTGGCAGGGGTAGCTTTGTAAAGGCTTCAAGAAAAGCTACAGGGTGGAAGTCAGGATGGGGCAAATGTGATTGAGCCCGGTTTGCGCAGTTTGCTTGCGTGCTTGCATGCGTGTGTGCGTGCTTGCGTGCTTGTGTGCTTGCGTGCTTGCGTGCGTGCTTGTGTGCTTGCGTGTTTGCGTTCGTGCGTGCTTGCGTGCGCGCTTACGTGCTTGTGTGCTTGCATGCTGCCTCATGGCAGGGCTGCATTCAAATCGCTCGTTGCGATGTGGACTGAAAAAGTGAATAAGCAATCTGCAACGTGTGCAGGGTCGACCAGGATTCTATTTCTACACCGGACATCAAAAGCGCGATTGTGTTCAAGGTGTCACTGTCATCTGTGTTTATACTCTTGCATGGCAAGCAAATGCAAGATGCTTGCACACTATTTCATTTGTTTGGCACCTCCTGGACAGTAGGCCTCTCTCCACTCAGCGTGCCGTACGGTATGAGGAATTCCCGTCTCAATGTACCGTACAAGAAATCCAAGATGGTAGCCTGGCCTTGGTCGACACTTATATGCTTGTATGCATAACACACACACACACACAAACACCGTGACCTTGGTCGACACTTTTATGCTTGTATGCATACAAATGCGAGCTGCTGGAGGCAATGGTTGCTACTTTCAAACTCTTGAAGTCCTTTTCATTTACAAACATCTACGGGATCACATCTCCTTGCCCATTTGATGGCCGCAAGGCTCTCATCCTTTAAGCCATTGCGCTCCTGCAAGCACCACATGTTTTGCTCCTAGCAAGAACAATCACAATGGGCTCTGAGTCAGGCTACCGAGCATGCGAGGCATATGCCATGGCAAGTAATTAGGGTTGGCCAGATCCGTATACATATATACACCGTGTACGACCGTAAACTTGGTGGTTTCCCTGCCAGAAATAACTTATGTACACCGTATACAGGTATATGGTTCTGGCCAACCCTACAAGTAATATTTGAACACAGCACATACATTGTGCCAGCATCACCCGAATGTGATTGATGTCACATCACCCTTGCCAAAAGCTGTATTTATAGGGTTGGCCAGAACCGTACATACACACCGTATATTTGATGATTTCCATGCCAAAAAAAACGTATGTACACCGTATACATATGGTTGTGGCCGACCCTATGTATTTAGTGTGGTGCAGTACTGTTGCTGGCTTTGACCCTTGCTGAGGTATTTTTGAAAGACTTACACATACCATTGCATTTGCTTGCCAATGCAATGTGAGTTTTCCACAAATGCCGTAACGACCCTGTCTACCTGGTACTGTTGAGCAGCACTCACGCTTTGTGGTTCTGACTGTTTTAGGCGCTTGGACTGGCGGGAGGGGCGTCCTCCCCTGCTTGTCCCAGCTATGCCTTTATTTATTGTGTGTGAGAGAGAGAGAGTGTGTGTGTGTATGTGTATGTGTGTGTATATGCTGCAGCAATGCTTATGACTTTGCCAAAGTCTTTTTATTACCATTTCAACATGTTAGCACGCGTGGTACTTGTTTGCTTAAAACACATATAGAAACTATGACAGCTACACTAAAAATGTGCTGACACACCTGCTTGCTTGAGAATACCGTCCTGCAAAAGCAAGACACCAGAAAAAAAGAGCGTGAGCATAGATGTATGCATGTTTCGTGTGTGTTGTGCGCAGGTGGGGGGGGATGTACATGTGCGTTTGTGTGTGTATGTGTGTGTGTGTGTGTGTGTGTGTGTGTGTGTGTATGTGTGTGTGTGTATGTGTGTGCATGTGCGTGTCTGTGTGTGCATGTGTGTTTGTGTGTGCATGTGTGTTTGTGTGTGTGTGCGTGCGCGTGCGCGTGCGCGTGTGCGTGTGCGTGTGCTTGTGCGTGTGCGTGTGCGTGTGCGTGTGCGTGTGCGTGTGTGTGTGTGTGTGCGTGTGTGTGTGTGTGTGTGTGTGTGTGTGTGTGTGTGTGCGTGCGTGTGTGTGTGTGCATACACACCTTGTTTGCCCGCAAAGCTGCTTTCACGAGAAACTCCGCTCTGGCCGCTTCAGGCTGAATGCAAACTTGTTGCTCATCCTCGCTATCAGAGTACAGTAAATTGCTCATTTTCCCGTCAGATTTCCAATAGAAGAATGTTTGCACGATGCAAATTTGAATTTGAAACGCTGGATTGCCTACACATTCCGTTTTAGAGTGACGCTGGGTAATATATATTGCTGGAGCAGTCCCACATTCTCCGATGAAGACACTGTTGGAGCACCGAACCAGCTGAGCCAACGCCTCGTTGCATGGACCTATCTATTCCGGCCCTCGCCGGCTGGCTGTAGCTTAGTTATGTTGTCCTGTGCGTTCAATAGTTGCTGTCTGATTAACATCCTTACAAGATAGATGCTGGGTTTGTTTCAAGGCATTCCACCACCTGACAGGTTTTTTGTCAATTGTGATTTACTAATTTACTGCGCTTGTAAGCAAGTTTTCTTTCTCCTTTAATAAATTAGTCTCGTCATGTGTTGAATTGGCAAGAGCCGGTGGGAGGGGAATTTGGCAATCTAGCAGTCTGTGCAAGAGGGGAAGAAGAGGGGAGAGAGTACGTGCGAGCGTGGTGATCGTTTTTTATAGGTTGGAAATAATCGATTGTTCTTCTGCAGGCCCGCATCAGGCAGCAGGCAACCTGTCACAAAATCAGCAGTCTTAACAAATAACGCTGCTACCTTTGCTGCCTGAAGCGGCCCAACATCTTAATTCCACCTGTAAAATATATACATTCAAGTCTGTGATTTTGTGAGTGAGGTAGCATTGACAAACGAACAACAAACCTCTGAGTCTTTGGCAAGTTCTTATAGGCAAGTGTACTGTATGATGCATTACTGCGTACAGTGCATGCTATCCCCTCCTTTTCCATCCATTTTTGTTGTAAATATCTTCCTTCTCAACGAGCCGTCATAGATCCACGGTTACTGTGACGCAAGCAGTGGAACAAGAGCAGTGGAACAAGAGCATGCCTGCTTGACGTCGTTACGTTCCTTTTTGTGTACGGCGCTGCTTTTCAAAGAATCTGCATTGAAATAAATGGCTATTTCAATAGGGAAATCTGGGGCACAGCAACTCAGACAGCAGTGAACGATCTAACATTGTCATGTCTTGCCGTGATCCATTCCCTTGCCACCTCCCAAGACAAAACAAGGCACTACCAATTGTTCAACGTATACATCAGCAACCATCCCACTGTCACGGTCATAATTGCTTCTAAATATTGTCATCTGAGCTACTTTTTCATACTCAAATCAACAATTTAGGTGGGATGTGTGGCGCGCTGTCAGGTGTTGCAGCGATCAATACATTTCCTCAGTATTATCCACGTCAATCTGCCAAACTATTTGTAATGTTTTCCTCAATGTTGGAGCGTGTCATGGACAGAAATAAACGCAGTACGTTGATATTACAATAATTAAAAATACTGGGTACCGCAACCCCCCTCACCAAAGAAATGAGAAAAAACAATGAGGATCAATAGGGTTGCAGGCTTGGCCTGAAGCCGGCTACTGATGAGTTTTGGTAGTAATACTGGAAAGGGCACGTCTGGTATGGAAAAGTTTAGCAGCACAATTGTCAGGATGCACGTTGAGCTGCGAAGCGCTGTCATAGCAAATTTCTGTTACAGCTAAGTACAAAACTCTGCACATCAACTAATAAAGTTACATCACCTCTTTGAGAACCAAGACCCGAGTCCTTGAATGGCTCCATCGTTTGATTGTTGTGACTTGTGAATGTGCCACCCGCATCCAAAAGAATGATTTGGAGGGAAGTGGAGGCGTCTTGCATAATGGTGCGAGGGCCTCTGTGCTGTTCCTGCACGGCGTTCAACTGTTTTTGATGTCTAGTGTCCACACAGTCCTCAATCTCGATGAGGTGGATGTCATGTTGAAGTATGCCGAGATCTTTGGGTCGGTGCTGTCTGGGGAAGGTGGATCTGCTAATGGCTGGCGGTGCTGCTGAGGTGCTCCTAGTCTCCCTCAGTTGCCTCGTGCCACTCCTAAGAACCCACCCTCCTTCTTTGCTAGTCTGTTGCTTTTTTGTTTTCGTGGAGATGGGAGCAACCAGTACAGCATCCGGACAGCTGAAGGTAAACCTATTTTTGTCTGAGAAGCAGGGTGGAAAGAACCACTTTGGCATGATTCTAGTTTCAGGTATTTCGGGAACCTGGAGATCTTGACAGCAAGACGTTCGCTGCTGCCAGAATCCATGAAGACAAAGCAGAGCCCTAGGGAGCCTATTTTGCTTGTGGCCTTTTTGATCATGCTGCACGCTAAGTTATGTCTCTCAATGACCATATTCCTAATCTGCGTGTGTTGGCACCCATAGAGAGTGTGTAAGGCACTGTCTAGTTGTGAGCAAAGGGGACAAGTTAGGTATGCTGATCGAGGATTTTAACAATACTGCATATTTCTGACTGTACAAGGTTTCCGTATTGCATAATTGTGCATTCAATTTTATATAAGATGTTGTTTGGGTAAGCGTTGCTAGCGGCTCCATTGGCAGTGCCATTTTTGATACGGGTCTGGTAGTATTCATGGTAGTTCGCTACGGTATTGGCATTTTTTAGTTTGTGGAGGGGGTGATTCTGTCCGAGTCTGTAGAAAGGAAAATCCTTTTGCCCAGTAACTGAAGAACTGGAAATTGGGCACGAGACCGGTATGAAATCACTAAAAGAACTGTCTGTCACTTGGCGGGGGGAAGGGTGCTGAATTGGAAGACAAGGAATAGCATCCTCTACCATCAGCGCAGGAAACGGCTTAAACATGCCAAACTCCTAGGAACCATCGTACACCACATCCAACTATCTAAAGACACCATCCATCTCTACAAGATTAAAGCTCATGCTGACTTCCTAGGGAATGAGTGCGCTGGTGCCAAAGCAGAGTGCTCTGCGGAAAACCAAAGTGGCCTTGGCATCCACATGAACACCGACGCCCACCCCCATCCATCCATATTCTGGCCAGCAAGGATGGAAAACCCTCCCCAAGTTTGCCTACCAGATACTCTTAACACCTGCCAACCAGGGCCTCCAGCAGAAAGGCTCTCCATGTTCTCAGATCTTGATGCTGTAAAAGTACACATGCACGTCCAACACAAACTAGGTCCTAAATCAAAAAAGATTTCAAACCACCAGTCCACAAATTACTAAACAAAATACCAAGAACTGAACAAGGAAGGCTTTGTGCAAGAACGACATAAGTAACTCATTTTGGAAAATTGCAAATGCCGCCTCTGGAGAAAAGAAAAATGTCATGCTCTGCCGCACAGACTTGATATACAACCAAATTCGTGCCGCTCAGTGCAACCATATAGAAGGCTCACCAATCTGCCCCATCTGCCAAAAGCTTGACGGCACCTGCCACATGCTGTAAGGCTGCAGTCATCATATTGTAAGTAAAATGATTATAATTAGGCATAGCGCTGCTGGATAAATGATTCTAGAAGCAATAAGCAATCCAACATAGTACACAGGGTGCCTGCCTGCTAGCACGAGCAGATGCAGAGAGTCGTAAAAAATGGTACAACAAGGCATTGTACGCCCTTCAGAGGAGACACAGATAGGAATGATTCCAACCTGGATCTTACCTTCCAATCTTATGCACAACAGCGGCAGAAACTAAGCAAGCTCTGACCCAGAAACCACGCCCCAGCCAATCAGAACCCAACAAACATGTATCAAACTAGGTCTGCCAATCATGCAAGAAGGGTTGTCCGTGATGACCTAGCAGATGGCGCTGCCAATCCATACCCCCTGGCTATGAAACCGAGAGACGTACAACCAAACAAACGCGATACATATTTATCTGAAATTAAGTCCTGTGTAGACACTTTTCCTACTTAACAAGCAGAACAGGTACAAGAACAACATAAGCTGCTAATGCCTCGCTTACTTGGACACCACTCAAACACCACAAAGCCCTTCACAACATCCTGCTAGGAGCAACAGGCACCATCTACAGCAGCTACACAAGGAACCCGCTACACAGCCTCAAAGTTACTGGTCTACATGCCACAGCACTCATGAAAAAAGCAAGCCTACATGCATTCAGATTCGCACCAAAAACCATACAAATGAGACGAGACATTGAACACAACCCCCAAAAATATCAGAGCAACACTCCTGGTGGTGTGCAGGGCTCTGCCTCCCAACCACCTGATCCCCACTGATACACCTCTCCTCTTTTGCTCTCCAAGTGAGATGTTGTGTGTCTCTGCATTCATAAAATAGTACAGAACACAAAACAACATCCTTTCCTAGTCCATGTCGGTTGTGTTAACACTATCTGCGTACATCCATTGGGTTTGGGGGGGTGCATTCTTGCGTGTGTGTGAGTGTGTGGCTGGGTGGGTGGGTGCGCGCTTGCGCGTGCGTGCGTGCTTGTTTGTGAAAGAGTATGTGCGCGCGCTTGTGCTTGCGCATGTGCACCTGTTTGCCTTTGCATTTCAACAAACCAAACATGCTTTCAACAACCTTGGGGTTCATTCGATTGCAGTACCTCGTCCTTTGGCATGGGCATCTGGGATCGCGTACGTGCACTTGCAACGCAGCGGCACAGCGACCCTGTGGCTGTTAATCTGGGCATGGCTTCTCATGCCCGTGCTTTAGCATCTTTGGGCATGCGCATCCATGATGTTCAAGACTTCAAGCCTCAGGTAAAGGCAAATGATTGCAAAAGAGAAAACCTCTTTCCCTTCCAATTCTGAATTCTATGCTTGTGAGACACGCAGTTTAACATAACACGTTATCTATCTCTTCTCTCTGCTTCTATCGCAGGCTCCCACATAACCCCATGTGGACTTGGTGAGTAGATCTCTTTCTGTTTGCTCTTCCGGTGCCAATGAGCCAAGATTAGACAAGCCATAAATGCAACATCCGATAGTAAGGCTTTTCTTGTCAGCCCGCAAGCACACATTTGAGGTGAAAAGAGTCAACCTTCATGACATCCCTCACCACTCCATACAGGTGCTGGCAGCAAGCATGGCGCGAAAAGATGTCAGGAAGCGCCTGTCTGAAGCCCACAAGCTGTTGAGGGCTGACGGTCACTTGGTGGTGTGCTGGAACGACAGGTGGGAGAAGTGCAATCATCAAAAGGGGTCGCAGGCTTGGCCTGAAACAGGCCTCTAACTTGAGTTGGACTAAGGCTGTGTCTCTCTGAGTATGCATTCCACTCGGTTCCTGTTGAAGATCAGGTTCCTGAGGGTGCTTGACGACCTTACGTGATGATACATCGTACGCATTGGGTCATGGGTTGTGCTGTGAGCATGAACTTGCAGGCAGTGCAAGGCAATGGGGTCAGGGAACTGACAGAAAGCCATCATTTGCACCCTCTATTACCCTGGTGCATTTACGCCCCACCTTATACCAAGCTTTCAGAGTACTTGCTGCAGCGCCTACCGATCTGTTTTCTACCCTTCTTATTTTTGCTTCCATTCCAAGGACCTATGCCACCAAAAAAAATTGAAATTGGCCAATGAACAAGAACGCAGATAGTGTAAAAACTATCGGCATGGATTGGGAAAGGATGTTGTTTTGTGTTTTGCACCACCCACTGGATGCAGAGACACACAACACCACAACATCCCATCTGGAGAACACAAATAAGAGAAGTTATTCAGTGGGGATCAGGTGGTTGGAAGGCAGAAGCCTGCACACCACCAGGAGTATTGCTCAAGTATTTGTGGGGTTGTGTTCAATGTCTTGCCTCATCGGTATGATTTTGGTTGCGGATCCGACTGCATGTAGGCTTAGTTTTTGCACAGTACTGTGGCATGTAGACCAGTAACTACGAGGCTGTGGAGTGGGTTCCTTGTGTGGCTGCTGTAGATGGTGCCTATTGCTCCGGCAGGATGGTGTGAAGGGTTTTACGGTGTCCGTGTAAGCGAGGCATCAGCAGCTTATGTTGTTCTCATGCCTTTCCTGCTTGTTGAGTAGGTGAAGTGTCTACACAGTACTTAATTTTGATTGAATGTATATCGTGTTTATTTGGTTGTATGTGGCCAAGCTAACTCCTTTGTACAAGAAAGAGCCCCTTCTTGATCCGAATAGTTTCCGCATGCTGGCTGTCATTGGCACAATGTACCGCGTGTATGCAATGTGATCCGCTCTCTTGTCACAGACTAGTGCATGGCTTCAAAAAAGATTCCAGACACATGTTCGGTTTCTATCCTGGTCGTAACACAGCCAATTCTTTTAATAAAAGGCACCATCAGAATGCTGCACGCACATACACTCAAGCCAGGTGGATTTGGCCGCATGCACACTGCGCTCATTGATTTCAAACAAGTAAATGACACCATCCCTAGACAGGAACTCTGGCAATACCTGCAGCGCACAAGCATGCCGGCTTCTTTTTTGCCCATTATTCAAGACATGCATGACGCTGATGAATACATTTTGAAGGATGGAGAGAGAACTGCTCAAGTGTACCCTAACACAGGTGTGAAGCAGGGCTGCCCTTTGTCCCTTTTGCTTTTCTCTCTGTACATCAATGACGTTGATGAGATTGCAGAGGGTGTTCAAGGCGCTGTCACAGGCACACCTGGTTCCTCTGTGACGCACATGTTGTATGCTGATGATTTGACTCTGATGGCTAACGATTCAGATGCGATGCAGATCATGCTCAGCCGTTTGCACTGGTATGCTCAGAGAAAGCACCTTATTGTCAATACCACGAAGTCTGAGGTGGCGCACTTCAAGTCATCTGGTTCAAATGTGCCTATGTTCAAAGTTGGGAGAGTGCCGCTTGCACACAAAGATTCGCCCTGTGCCTGTTGTGATAGGACGGCTCTACGGGGCTGAGACTTTTGCTCCTTGAATTTCATGGCCACAGGCCCTCGAGGTATCCAAGTATGATGTTTTACAGGCGCATGAACATGATTAAGTCCTCTAAGCACGCAGTTGGTTCTTTTATGCATCTGCTTTTGAGTTCTCAGTTTGTACGTGAGAACTCTCTAGTGAATAGGCCGCATGCGTCTCTGTGGCTTGGGAAGACGTATGTGCTCCCAGCAGGTATGTATGCTGGCCAGGTGTGGGGAACTGAACATATTAAAGAAGATAAGGTCTTCATGAGTGATTTGCAAGTGCGACACATGAGTTATGGAAGGGCACGCTGGGTGTTAAGCGTACCACTACAAATTGGGCTGTCTAGAGGGAGTGTGGACACGAGCCACTGCAGTTTTACTGGTTCAGGTCTGTTGTAAAGTTACATAATAGCATGCTCAAGTCGAACAGTGAGATGTTAAGCAGGGTGCTGAGAGCAGATCTGAGCATACATTCACGCGCCCCCTCCTGCTGGACTGCGGTCTAAGATGCTTTTCAATGGTTGCAGCGTCGTAATTCTTTTGTGCAAGCAGTGCGGCAGGGTACTTCCATTTCTATTCAAGAGTTCACTGTTAAGGGGGGATAGAAAACTCCCTACTACGAGGTTGAAACGAACTGAAAGTTGATAAATAAAAAGGGAGCAAGAGAGGCAGGCTGGAAGAGATAAAAAGAAAGTAGGGGGGACAACCAGGTTGATGGGAAGAAGGGCAAAACGTATACAAGAAGGTCAAGCGCGGAAAAGAAAGAAGGAAAGCCTGCGTACTTTGGTGCCTACATAAAAAGAATAAGGTTTAGGAAGACAGGGCTAGTAAGGAGCAAAAAGGCAACGGGCCGATCTAGCTACACCACCGCGTCGCGGCACTCAACATAAATGATGATCTGAGGCACAGTTTGAGGACAGTGTGGAGAGATGCTGAGGGATTCAACCCACGGGACACAAACAGCAAGTTGGCAACATATCAATCTCTTTTTGCAGTGCCATTGGAAATCAATGTGCGTGCCGAGACATTTGCATTTATATCTGTTTTAACATGTCTTGCAAAATGTTTGTCATTTTAGGCTGAGGGCGCACACCCTCAAGGAGACAGCATCTTGGTAACATACACAAAACTCTATTTTGTGTAACCGTTGTGCTTGAGAGCAGATTCAAAATGAAGCGCATGCCTTTTTGATGTGTAAAGACGCAGATGCTCATGCTTTAAGGATGCCTGCTTACCTAATCAGTCAATTTTCGGATGAATTTTGTAAACCTTGTACCTTCAGATGATTTTTTTATTTGCGACAACAAGTCGGTGCCCAGATGGTTCATGATTTCCTCCTGCGAAACAACAACAAACTTTTTCTTTTGTGTCTGACTATTGTTTGCATTTTCTGAAGGGCACGTTAGGTGTGAAGCAGTCTACCACTAATTGGGCTGTACTACGAGAATGAGGACATGAACCGTTACAATTCTACTGGTTTCGGTCAGCTGTTCAGCTTTTCAATAGTATGCTTAATATCAATAGTGACATTTTGCGGAGGGTAGCCCAGGCTGATTTCAATTTAAAGCCTCGTTCAAGTGCCTGCTGGACAGCTTATTGCTGAGCGCTTTTCAGGGACTGCGTGGGTGTGAGTTGTATGTACGAGCTGTTCAAACTGGGCGTGCTATTACCATGCAAGAGTTTACTGCAAATTTGAAGCATAGGATGAGAGGTGTTTGGAGAGACGCTGAGTTGGTGGACCCTAACACGCACAACGACAAACTGGCCACCTATCATTCTTGGTTTGCCATCCCTTTTTCTAGAAATGAGCGTATGCCGATTAATGTACCACGGTGTCTCCATCTTGATCTGTCCAAACATGTTATGCGCAATATAAGTAGATTCCGCTTGCGTGCGCATACTTAGAAAGTTGAGGCAGCGTGGCTTGAAGATGGTTCTTGCGCATGTGACCAATGTCCTGGTGAAGATGAACATGTTCAGAACGAGGTGCATGCTCTTTTATTTTGCCAAGACCATCGAGTTTGTGAGCTGAGGAAACATTTTTCCTTTCTGTTTACACCTTTTTTTGAGGACTTTTCAGCAGCCCAACCCTTTTTGCTGCAACAGGTCAACAACCAACTTGTTCATGATTTCCT
>Ga0307968_1001245_pt1 | contig 20567 bp, 22 predicted proteins | sample OrgLakmetagen650_FD_201834 | JGI IMG/M metagenome (GOLD analysis project Ga0307968, IMG submission 201834) | Saline water microbial communities from Organic Lake, Antarctica - #650 | ecosystem: Environmental > Aquatic > Non-marine Saline and Alkaline > Saline | place: Antarctica: Organic Lake...
CTTTCTCTCTCTCTCTCTCTCACACACACACACACACACACACACACACACACATACACACACACAAAAACCAATCCAAGACAACGTTACTGTGTGAGCCTGCACAGAAATCATTGATGTGTAGATTTAAGATGAAACCTACGCAACAACAAAACACAGGGCCCGCTTGGAGCAGACAGTGCAGCGATTGGCACGCATCACCACGGCCGTGGATGCAGAGCAGGGTCGTGACTCCCCACTCAAGACTGTGGAGAAGGTATGTGTGTGTGTGTGTGTTTGCCTATGTGTCTGTGTGTGTTTGAGTGCATTTGAGTTGCAAGATGAATTGCAACAGGAGTTGACCAGGTCAAAGCGATTGCGTGTGTTAGAAATCTGTTGTACGGTAAATCTAATAACACGAGCATAAAGTTTGTGTGCTCTATTCTGGGATCTGGGAGAGCTGCTGCTCATTGTGCTGCTGCTCATAAATGGGCAACTGCGCCAAAGAGCATTGCTGATAGCTGCACGGCACCGCAAAAAAGGCCCGCGTCTTGTGCCTGTCATTCACAACTGGTGTCTTGTGCCTGTCGTTCACAACTAGTGTCTGGACTGCTTGCAGATATATGTCAGGTTTTCTTGTTATTGCTCTCCAGAGCTGCAGTGTATGTGCGTGTGTGCAAGTGTGTGTGTGTGCGTGTGTGCATGTGCGTGTGTGCGTGTGTGTGTATGTGCGTGTGTGCATGTGTGTGTATGTGCGTGTGCGTGTGTGTGTTGTGGAAGGGGTGAGTGCAATGAGGAGCAGAAAACAAACAAGGATAAGGGTTGTGGAATGCCATGGAAGCACCTACCAGTCTGCTGCCCTGTGACCCTGTTCGTTAACCTGCAACTGTACGGAATCACAGTCGGCTCCCTGCCAATCACCTCATCCACTCAGTCATTCCTCCGTGTCCACACAAAGCTGTTCTCCCTGCTGTCCACACAAACCTGCTGTCCACACAGACCTGCCTCCACACACACACACACACACACACACACACACACACACTCACACACAAACACACACACACACACACAAACACACACACACACAAAGCTGCACTCCCTGCTGTCCACACAAACCTGCACTCCCTGCTGCTCGCAGGTACTAAGATGGACTAAACCCTAAATCCTAAATCCTAAACCCTAAACCCTAAACCCTAACCCTAAGCTGCACTCCCTGTTGCTCGCAGGTGCTGCTTGACCGGCCACAAGACGACACAGAGAATATGGGAGAACTGGGGAATAACAACGCAAATGGGCCACAGGTGGGTGCAGATGATGGCATTGAGAGCGTTTATGACAAAAGGGTTCAATGCTTTATTGGTGCAAATGGGCCACAGGTGGGTGCAGATGCTGGCATTTATAGCATAGAAGGTTGAAGGGGGCAACGGTGCAGATGGGCACAGGTACGTGTAGCTGACGGCATAGAGGGCACAAAAGGGGTAATGACGCGTTTTGGTCATTGTTCAGATCAACTCGAACTGGCAGCAGGTGGGTGAGGCGCAGCTGATGGCATGGTTGGGTCAGCAGAAAAAATGACGGTGACGTAAATGGATCATGGCGTGGATCTGGCACAAGCAGACTTCAGCAGAAGTACAGATGGGAGAGGTACCTGCCGCAGCGCTAAAGCACCAAATTGATTCAACATTGATCTGCAGCATAATAGCGGCAGTGGCAGCAAAGAAATGTGCAGGCCTCACAATATTTGTTGTCACTATCATTATTACTATTACCTCCATTATCACTATTACCATCATTATCATTATTACCATCATTCTCATTATTACCATCATTATCATTATTGCCATCATTCTCATTATTACCATCATTATCATTGTCACCATCATTCTCATTATTACCATCATTATCATTATTGCCATCATTATCATTGTTACCATCATTATCATCATTGCCATCATTCTCAATAATACCATCATTATCATCATTACCATCATTATCAGTATTACCATCATTATCAGTATTACCATCATTATCATTACTGTTATCATCATTGCCATCATTATCACCATCCATTAGTCAGTGAGTGTACTGCCATGAAGACTAGCATGCTAGTAAGCTCAACTGCACCGCGCGGTGAGATGGATTAAAGGCTGGGGCAACGCGATTCACAAGGATGAAGAGATGTCACATTTGGTCGTAAGTTACATAGAGCGATCTACTAGGATGAAGAGATGTCACACTTGGCCGTAAGTTACATAGAGCGAACTACTAGGATGAAGAGATGTCACACTTGGCCGTAAGTTACATAGAGCGAACTACTAGGATGAAGAGATGTCACACTTGGCCGTAAGTTACATAGAGCAAACTAAGAGATGTCACATTTGGTTGTAAGTTACATAGAGCAAACTACTAGTAGGGTCCTGCTCGCACTCGCTGCAGCTTGACTAAGAACAAAGAGGAGGTAGTAAATGTGAAGTTTACTTTTCTCCTATCTGCAGGCCACCCGAAGACGACTTGCAAAGGACCTAAATGCAAAGATGGTTTAGAGGCGAAGCTGGGTGGCTGCTCAAATGTTGTTCCTGCTGAGGGTGTTATACAATTGAGGTAGTGACATGGCTATCTTATGTTGTTAGTTTGATGGTGTAACCGTCGCTCAAAACATGTTTTTGGAGCTAAACAGTGTGTGTGTGTGAGACTGTTTCTTTTTCTTTGCTTAAACCTATTTGTCTGTGGGGCAGTACACAGATGCTTTTATTACTATGCTTGTAGTGATGCCACAGAAGTAGTGCATGTATTTAGAACCTACAGTAAATTGATACACTGGTTACGATGGGGTGTGGTTTCCTCTCCGGTTTTTAACATGATAGTTTGGTTTCGTTTATGATGGCCTCCAGCCTGGCATGGCTGCTCAACCTACAGGTCCCGACAAATATAAGTCAAAAAGATTGACTAATGAACTGAGATGTGATGAAAGACAAGACCTGATATTACAATCGCCACACCTAGTCAACCGCCACATTACAATCGCCACACCTAGCCAACCGACACATGCGGAGAACTGCCTAGCAAAAGCCACACTTTCCAAATTCCTGACCCTCCCAGAGGTGATATGTGTGTACGGCTTAGATAATAAATGCTCCGGCACCATCATCCCTCAGCGCCTCAGCATTTTACAGGATGCATTCAACTCTGCTCATCATCGAGGCGTACACGCCCTGCTGAATCCCCCTGTCCAAGACCTTGCAACAGAAATCCATCGACTATATATACCACAACTGTCAATTACAGGCAACAATAGCCACAAGGTTTACAAGGAAAGTCCTTCAGTCAAAGCGTGCTAGCCTGCTCATAAAAAACGATCAGTTCAGGAAAAAATAGTTTGCTGTTGTTCTGGTGCAAAAAAGTAGAAACTTCCTGTGCTCTTGCCTCTGAGGATAAGGACTCAAATCTCCTGCGAAGAGACACTGTATGGGGGTGTGTGCAGTGGAAAATAGCATGCTGTTCATCCTGGACATCATCATCAGCCTCGCACAAATCACAGGTAGGGGAGGAGCTGGGGTTCCATGTTGCGGCCCCAAAGCGAAGGGTGTGGACACGCAGTCTGAAACGGGCAACACTGCGAATGACATCTCGTGGGAGTTCTAGGAGAAAAACATGGGAAGGCCGTAAAGAGAACGAGTAGCCAGGGCTTTTTTTGGCGGAAGTGCACACCATATATTATGAATGAAAATTTTGCTGTTGTGCTCTCGTGGGCAGCCATCGGAATAAGGTGTTTAAAACTCCAAGTCTCTCTCTCTCTCTCTCTCTCTCTCTCTCTCTCTCTCTCTCTCTTTCTCTCTCTGAGGTCCACAACAAAACGACTGAGGCAATGGGTTCACAGTTCCCCAGCTTTTTTAAAATATGTACTCTTGTACCAGAGCAGTCATGGCTGAAAAAATATGGGAAGACCAGCAGTCATCAGACCTGGATCTCAGTCGCATGTCAGCATGTAGATCTTGTCTGGCAGTAATGATATTGCATTGGGTCAGAGAATTGTAAAGACGCATTGTGGCACGAAACCAGTTGAACTGTAGGGGCTCAACAAGGCCACACTCTCACATAACGCACCAAGAAAGAGTAGTGTCCCTGATGACCCCAAGGATTTTTTTTCACTGTCAGCAGCCACTTCTGAAGTGGGTTGTTCATCTGTTTACCCTGTTTTAAGAAAGGAGTTGACCAGATCTGGCTCGCGTACATGCTAGCAGGAATTGCACAGTTTTCTGGGAGCCAGAGGTGAGCATGAAGCCTGTTGGTAAGGACATTCTCTTGAACAAACCTTTTGACTCTGAAATTGCCAGCTGTGAAGGGTCTCAGCGCTGCATCAGCCGCAGTGGTCAGATTGATATTTTTGTCACACACCATGCCCAAGTATTTGAATGTGTCGGTGTAGGATAGTTGCGTGCCGTCATAATAGAGAGGAGGCAATCGGTTATCAGACCCGGATTTGAAGCACATCACCTCAGATTTGTGTGTGTTCACCGTCAAAGATTTCCTGTGGGCATAAACTCTGAGGCTGTTGAGAGATTTGCAGCTGGTCATGGACATTGGACAGCAGAGAGAGGTCATCAGCAAACAGCAGTTATGGGACAACAAAATTTGGAATACCAGTAAGTGCGCCCTGTACCCCTTCAGCCAGATTGTCAACACCATTCAAGCAGATGGAAAAAAGCAGGGGGGAGAGGGGACAGCCTTGCTTCACACAAACTCTGGCTGCACACTTGCTTGCTTGTCCCCATCCAGCAGTGTGTACTCATCTTTGTAATACAAGTCTTGGAGGATGGAGAGTAGATGGTGAGGCATGTGACATCGGCGTAATTGTTCCCAAAGTTTGTCTCTGGGTATGGAATCGTAGGCCTGCTTGAAGTCAATGAAAGCAGCATGCAATCGTGATGTGCTTGCTTGTAGTTGCTGGGCTGCAAGTGTCTTAATATGAAGAGTGTTTTAAAATATGAAGAGTGTGTTAATATGAAGAGTGGCTGTAGCGTGCTTCTGCCAGGGAAGAAACCGGAAAGCTGGGATCTTGTTGTGCTGGCCACACCATTCTTGGATGATAGAGCACAAAACATGTAGTTACCCGAATTCGTCATTGGCCCCGTCTTGTGAATAGGAGTAAGCTTGTCCTCCTCCGAACCTGGGCACGCGTGCTTGTGTCATGAGCATGTTGCTTGACAAGAGCGGCAACGTGTGGAGCCATCACACTAACATTTCCCTGTCCCCTGCCATTGTGTCTGGGCACTCGTTTTGTGGCACACTTGATAAAAGTAGGAGTGATTGTGTCGAAGCCGGGTGGAAAGCAATGTTCATATTGGAGATGTGGGATGAGACCAGGGAGAGCAGCTCATCGTCGGCTTGCATTGGCTTCATGGGGCACTGGCCTGAACACATCTTGAAGGTGGTGTTGTTATGCAGGCTCCGACACTGGAGTCATCAACAGTTTGTAGCCGGTTTTGGCTTTACAGCATCGAGATCTGAGAAAGATGAAGAGCCTCTGCTAGAGGCCCTGGTTGGCAGGTGTTAAGAGTATCTGGTAGGCAAGCTGGGAAAGGGTTCTCCGCCCTTGCTGGCCGAATTATGGATTAATTGGGGTGGACATCAGTTATTAATCCGGATATCATGCATGGCCACTTTGATTTTCTGCAGAGCATTTTGCTATGGCATCGGCGCACCCGTTCCCTAGGATGCCAGCATGAGCCTTAACCTTGTATGTAGAGATGGATGTTGTCTTTAGATTTATGGATGTGGTGTACTATGGTTTCTAGGAGTTTGGCCGTTAAGCCGTTTTATTCACTGTGGGTAGTGGATGTTTTTTTATTTGCCAGTGTACTAGCGCTGTCTGCTGCAATGTGGGTGCGTTCATGTAATAGAGCAGCAACAATTGCTCCTAGTTTGGCTCTGTGTATGGTTTTTGTTGATGCTTGTGCCTCCAGGATTTACTGTGGTGATTTTATTGAATTGAGGGTGGTAGAATTCAGCTCTAATAGACAAAAATCCATTGTCTTTGACAATAATACAACTCCCAACTATGAAAGCCCACTTTTTTCAATTAGGGGCCTTGAGTTCCAGCAAGCGCTTTTGTTGCACATGATGAAAGGGGACCTGGCTGTGTACTATATCGCATAAGTCGCCAATATTTGCATTGTTAGCTGTGTTTCTTAAATCTCTGGGGAGCCTACATGTTTTTGCCATTATTGGCAATATTTTTGCAGTTGCGATTTAAGAAGAGGTATGGTGCCTGCGTATTTAAGATTCCAGATTGCCGCTGGTGATAAGTCTTGCTTGTCAAACGAAGGTGGGGTTCCCTAGAAACTTTGTTCCAGACCACTAGGAAATGCATACCCCATGTTGCATCTTGCAGGGCTGGTGTTTTGCTTTGTGGGTAAAGGAGTGGTATGTACCGCACTTTTGTCTGTAGAATATTTCCATGTGCCTACAGTGCAAGCATCCTTGTTGTCAGAGGGTTTTGTCAAAAGCGCTGGTGCAGTTTTCAATCCAGTTTGGGAGCAGTAGGAAGGTAGCGGAGGTAGGGTGCTTAATTTTATAATCAGGGCACAGACAGCAGCCTAAATGCAAGGAGAACAATTTCCTTTGCTGAGGTTTTGGTATAGAGCATTTATTTTATTATATCACTGCGGTCTTCTCTTTTCATTTGATCAAATCATTGCGGCTTCTTTTGAACTTGCTAGGGTATTCTTTGCCAACAACAGAGATCATAACTAGTCAAATGTCATAAACAAAGTGTTAAACTTTTATAGGCCTTTCTCGTCGTAATGTCAATGCAGTCTCTGTTGCACTCAAATGCCCTGTAGTTCACAATCACGTCAGCGCAAGCAATCACACTTTTCTGTCAGGTACGGCGCAAATTCAGTGCCTTTTACTTGTTGCGTGAGGAAGGCCTCTCTGCAGGAGGAACAAGCTGTTCCTTCGACATGTTAGCATAGGCTTGGTGGGTGTCACCCCCTGCAGGTAAAAAGGGTGCGAGACAACATTGTGAGGAAGGAATGAAAACAATCAAAGCTGAAGAAGGCTGAATTTTGATAATGCTGCAGGAATAACTACACTGAACAGGTAGCTACGCAGAAATAATGTTTATTCAGATTTATATTGCAGACACCCCTCACGTGACCATGAGCGCCCGCGCATGACCACAAATCGCTTGCTGCTTGCCCTACTTGCTAATAATGGCTGCTCATTTTTGGGATGCTGACTTCTGCTCCGATTGGGTTACCTTGCCAAGTAAATTTTGTCCTGCATCACTTCTTGAATCTCAAAAAGAACTCACCCGTGGCAGCCGCCATGCTTTCACGCCTATAGATTCCTCCGCAGGCTTTCTGCAATCCAAAAACCAGTCAACCAGTTTTTGTAAAGGAATGAGCGATGAAAACTGGCGAGGGGGTTAGAATGAAGTACACAGACATCCTGATCAGGCTGCGCGTGCAGTTTCAGATGGCTGCAGACAGACACGCCAATGGTCCCCTTTTGCATTGAGGCATGAAATAACGGACCTCGTGCAAGTACAATTTACAAATTGAGCCTACTCCTTTTGGCCACACATAAGCATTTCAGGTGGCCATCAGCACAACCATGTATACGAGAGTATGGGGAACGAAGGGGAGGGAAGTGACAGCACTCCAGATCATCGTCTATGGGTGATTCATCACTTGTTGAAGAAGAAATGCATGCACTTTACCTTCTGGTTAGATTCCAGCTCGTCGTAGGGCTTTCCAAAATTACGCTTTGCAATGTCATCCTGTGTATGATGAGTACGTACGAGAGGAGAGGTAGATGACGCATCAATGATTAAAATTAACTAGTATTCGCGTGAGACAGGGTCAGCAACACTTTTAGAGTGTATCTTAATATGCAGTGTCAAATGCAAATGAAAGCTGCAGGACTGTATGCTGATGAGTCATCACCACAAGGCTCGTTGCCGGCAACCTTCATATTTGCAGATACGACAGGATCAAAGTGCGTACTTCGTGTCTGCTTATACCCATCCCCACACCCTGCAATATGCCCGTGTACCCCCTGCTCACCTTTTGCTCGTGGGTCAGGTGGACGTGCTCGTCGCCTTGCGTCATTTTCCTTTGACTGTCGTATATTTATTTATTTTTAAAAATGGGCGCATTGGCTCGTCGAAAAGGAAAGGTTTTTCCTGAAAAGCGACGGCGGATTTACATACTCAAACTCTAGTAAATTGATCATTTTTGGAGCAAAATTTTCTATCCTCCATCCTGCACCTGGACGGAATCCTATCAATAGATGGGCAAAAAAGCAGTCGGTTGTTCATCGATTACAAATTTCCACAATCTGAATCAGAACAAGTTTGCTGGTGGCCAACAAGGGGCCAACGGTTGGCAAGGTTGAATTTAAGATTTGCTTACTCACCGCACCAGGACAGAATTGAACAGCCGTGCGTGGATCCAGAACGGACCAGGTGGACGCTAGCCATTGTTCTGTCCGCAAGGAGGGTTACCATTTAGGACGGTTGGTTGACTCCTTGGCTGTTGGCGCTGTCGTTCTCCTTTGTTTGTGTGAGACAATTGGCTGGGAACAGTGCGCAAGTTTTAATATAAACACCAATGATCGTAGGCTTGGACTAAAACTGGCTACTGATGAAACTGATTAAAATCATGAACAGCTCCTGGACTCTTCTCTATAAATTCAAGACAGTAGTATTTAGGTCATACATACACAAATATTCAAGACGCTGCTCTTGTCAACAATGAAACAACAAAAAGGAGCGGCATTCAAAGTATGTGATAGATCCTGTAATTTGTGCTTCCATCCCGACGAAGCAACAACTCTACACGTGCAACACGCTAAAATCGGGTAAATACAAATACGCAAAAAGCATGAGAACCTAACGCGTTTTAGAATTAGACAACTAGGGCAAAGACGCGCCTTATTATCAAACAACTGTCAACAATCAACCTGAAACCGTGCTCTAGTTACTGCTGCCGCTTCCTTTTCCCCGCCGCAGCATCAGCCTTGTTGATCTTGCGCACAACTTCTTGTGCACAAGCTATCAACTCTGAAGCATCCTTTTTAATGCTTTCCTTGAGCATATCCTGCAAACAAGTAGGGGCATGGAAAGTAGGGGCATGGGAAGTAGGGGCATGCAAACAAGTAGGGGCATGGAAGTAGGGGCATGGGAATAGGGGCATGCAAACAAGTAGGGGTATGGAAGTAGGGGCATGCAAACAAGTAGGGGCATGCAAACAAGTAGGGGCATGGGAAGTAGGGGCATGGGAAGTAGGGGCATGCAAACAAGTAGGGGCATGCAAACAAATAGGGGCATGCAAACAAGTAGGGGCATGGAAGTAGGGGCATGCAAACAAGTAGGGGCATGGGAATAGGGGCATGGGAATAGGGGCATGCAAACAAGTAGGGGCATGGGAATAGGGGCATGCAAACAAGTAGGGGCATGCAAACAAGTAGGGGCATGGGAAGTAGGGGCATGCAAATAAGTAGGGGCATGGAAGTCACCTTTCATCACTGACATGTAGGGTTGGCCAAAACCGTAAATATACCGTATATGACTGTATATTTTTTGATTCCCCTGCCAAAAATACCGTATATACACCGTATATATATGGTTCTGGCCAACCCTACTGACATAGCTTCGGGTTTGCTACACGGAGAGCTAGGTACAGATCATGCTACAAATGTGCAGCAAACACACAAAGCACATCAGTGCCTTATTGCTTTAGGAAAGTGATTGAAGGCCGTGGAGAGATGAAACTGGATGAATGAGACAGACGAGAGGGCACTGCACTGCGTTTCATGGAAAAGTTTGGTGGGGTGGGATGGTGGGAGTATTTAAGTGGAGAAGATGATTGTTTCCTTTTTTTTGAGAGTACAACGCCAGCCACAGCAGGAAGGGTGCAAATTGAGTACACACTTGTAGGGTTGGCCAGAACCATATATATACGGTGTATATACGGTATTTTTGGCAGGGGAATCACCAAATATACGGTCATATACGGTGTATATATACGGTTTTGGCCAACCCTACACTTTTGCCCGATTCTGAGTTGTATCCTCTCTCAGGGCCGTCCACCCCCACAAGCCAGCCACAGCAGGAAGGGTGCAAATTAAGTACACCCTTTGCACCCTTTGCCCTAATCTGAATTGTATCCTCTCTCAGGGCCGGCCACCCCCACAAGCTTGTACTTGCAAAACAAAAGAATGAATTTCGCTTGCATTGATGTGTTCTTTGGTATTTGCTTTTGTGTCGTTATCAATCTCATGATTTGAATGAGGAATGCACGTCAGTGGGTTGCGCTGAACATCCACTTTTCACCAGCCTGCAAATGTCAAATGTGGCACCCTGGTTCTTGGCCAGAAATCCGCACTCATTTTCCTAGGAGATATATCCGACCGCCGGAGCTGGGCAAGTCTGACCCACAATCTAGGAACTGAGAAGTTAAAGTGTAAGATTTCCTGGTAACCTCCTGCCGCTTTACATCCTGCCTTATACAATATATCAGGGATGGGTCATACGGACTTCTGAGACGTCCCATACGGTATAATACGCTATTAATACGCAATACGCGTATAATACGCAAACGTATTTTTGCTATTTTGGGGGGGTACCCTGGGCTTGCACCAACCACCCTCCAACCACCACGAATTATCCCCCCAGCCTCCAGAACATTACAATGCCTCCTGGTAAAGACCCTGAGTGGCATCGTGTTGTTGTTATGGGACCGAAGGGGCAGATTTACGAGATGCCGATGCCAGATGCCGGATGCCAGAATTCCGAGATTTCAGCAGTGGTGCCCCCCGCATACGCGAGCACTTAATGAGGCAGAATCCCAGCGTAGGTGTAGCAGCATGCAAAGCTGACCCGGCAGGAATCCTCAGGGCGTAGTCGCAGCGCTCGCATGGGAGAAATTGCCGACGCTAGCGCTCAGAGGGAGGAGCATGCAGGAAAAGAGAGGCACCTGCACAGGACTACAGCAAGCACATCAGCAGCAGCATCTACACAGTCATTGGACACCTGCAGCAAGAGGGCAGTGACCAAGGCTTGTGTGGATGCAGCTGTTGCACATTTCATCTACGCTACATGCACCACCTTCTGGGTTGTGGTAGCAATAAGCAAGTGATCATGCTATGTTCTGAGGGGCTGGGAGTTCCTCTGGGGGGCTCTAGAGGGCTTGGAAGTGCCTCTGGGGGGCTCTAGAGGGCCTGGGAGTGCTTCTGGGGGGCTCTGGGGGGCTTGTGACTGCAAACTTCGTTAAGTGCCCAAAATCGTATTATACGGAGCAATTTGAAAAATACGATTAAATACGTGATAAATACGATACGACGTATAATACGCCTACGCCGTATGACCTATCCCTGCATTATATAAAGTAACGTAATATTTATCTCCAAAGGCAAAACCTACAATTATAACAACCACTTCTCGTACCCGATCCTCTGACGCTCCCTCAACCGGTGCGTAAGCCGAGGCGTGCCTGCCCATGGCAGTGGACGTCTGGCGGCACTGCAGTAAGGCAAGAAGTTTACATTTAGAAGACATGGTGCCTGTAGATCAAGGTGTTTGAAGATCAAGGTGTCTGCAGATCAAGGTGTCTGAAGATCAAGGTGTCTGCAGATCAATGTGTCTGCAGATCAAGGTGTCTGCAGATCAAGGTGTCTGAAGATCAAGGTGTCTGAAAATTAAGGTAATGAAGATCAAGGTGAATGAAGATTAAAGGCAAGGTGTATGCAATTCAACGGCAAGGTGTATGAAAATGAGAGTGTCGGAAGCGTGGGAAGATGAAAGGGACATCAGTGTGCGGCAAGAGAGGGCTATAAATTTCGATTTACAGGAAATTTAAAGGTATATTTGTGCTTGCACGACCTTGCAAGTACACACACACACACACACACATACTCACCCCCCATCCCAGGAGAAATACATAATTTCAAGAAGATTCAACAACCACACACCGTTGAAATAGACACAGCTACTGCCCACCTATGCTTCAAGACCCCATACTTACAGTCTCAAGGATCAAGGGAGCTTCTGCTACGACTACTGTTGCAAGCCCAAACTTGCCGCTTCACCCGTAAGAAAATTGTAATATCAATAAAAATCCAAGCTTTTATCACTTCGAAATCAATGTAAATTAGCTGGTCGCTTTTAAAGGTTTGATAACTCGATAACATACTGGTATTAGTGGGCGGTGGTATTTTTTTGTGCGGTACTTTATGTACGGTATTTCCAGGAATGGGGAACGCCCCCCCTCATCGCGTTTTCAAGTCTACTAGGAACTTTTGCTTTGTCAAGGGTGGAGATTACTTTCTCGCAGTTACCCAGGGCAAAACAACTCATTATCTCAGAGGGTTAAAAGGTCTAGGTCTAGTGGAAAATAAGCCCCCCTCATCATCCAGCCTACCTTTGTCTTGAAGTCCACCAGGAACTTGGCCTCCTTCGAGGGAGCAGGCCGTGCCCTCTTTTTGGAAGGGGCTTGCCCCCCTTGCTGCTGTTGCTGCCGCTGCTGCTGCTGCTGCTGCTGTTGCTGCTGCTGCTGTTGCTGCGGAACCAGAGGGGATACAGAGGTGGGTGCACGCTTGCGCAGGCGACCACTCAGGGGCCCTGCCGCTTGCTCGGCTGGGCTGTCAGGTTCCTGACCCTGCTGAAGCAGCGAAGGTTGACTGTGTCCACCACGAGAGTGGTTGGCAAAACTGAGGGGGAGCAGGCGCAGCCCCTGCAAGGCTACCTGCACAAGTGTGTGTGTGTGTGTGTGTGTGTGTGTACGTGTGTGTGTGTGTGTGTGTGTGTGTGTGTGTGTGTGTGTGTGTGTGTGTGTGTTGTGTGCAGTCACATGCAGGCGCAGCCCCTGCAAGGCTACCTGCACAAGTTTGTGTGTGTGATATATGTACGCTTACGCATGCATTTGTTCATCTAGGTGTATGCGTGTGGGCTTAAATTTGTATGCGTGTGCATATGTGTGTATGCCTATGTGTGCGTATGTGTGCATACATGTTTGTGTGTGTTGCGTGTGCATATGTGTGTATGCGTATGTGTGCGTATGTGTGCGTATGTGTGCGTATGTGTGTGTGTGTGTGTGTTGTGTGTAGTCACATGCAGCAACAGCCCCTGCAAGGCTACCTCTTCCGCTTCCTCCTTAATATAGGGGACCTGCCCCCCTCCAAGCTGGTTCTGCTGCCTGAGCTGCTGCTGCTGCTGCTCCTGCTGCTCCTGCTGCTGACGCAGCTCCTGATCTTGGCGCTGTCGCTGCAGCAGAATGAACTCCTGATGCCTGTGGGGTTCACCATGTAAGTAGATGCATTGTTGTGCAATGTGTTTGTATGTGTGGTGTGTGAATGTTTGTATACGTATGTGTGTTTGTGTTTGTGTGTTTGTGTGTGTTTGTGTGTGTGTGTTTGTGCGTGCAGTTTGTGTGTGTGTGTGTGTGTGTGTGTTTGTGTGTGCAGTTTGTGTGTGCGCGTGAGTGTGCAGGATGAGTACCCCTATTCCAGATATGCACATAATGAATCTTCAGGTACAAGAGCAAGGATGTAAGGACACGACAACCAGCATCGCTTGATAGCAAGCAGCTCCGGCTTCGGATAAAATCTCGTCCTAGCATACACTCACCCCCAACCCCACACCTACATACACGCACCTGCACCCCCAGCGCAGCCACAGCCAATCCCCACACCCACACCCACACCCACATCCACATCCACATCCACATCCACATGCACATCCATGCCCAAACCCCACACCCACGCCCACACCCACACCCACACCTCACAACCACACCCACACTCAAAGCCACGCTCACCTACGGTTGGCAATTTCGCACACACACACACACACACACACACACACACTCACACACTCTCACACACACACACCCATACCCAAAGCCACGCTCACCTGCGGTTGGCAATTTCACGCTGCTCCTGCTTCTCCTGCACAAGCTTGCGGACATGGCGCTGCCTGCATGAATCACCAGTTATCAAAATCAGTGTCTCAAAGGAACCCCTCAACTTTGCTCAGCAGGGGAATGTGGGTGCGCACATGTGATGGCCAAAAGGTAACGTGAGAGCCATACCACGTGCCTGCGTGCACTCTGTCCACTGTGCCCATCAAACCCTATTTGCCTGCACAGATTCCGTTCACACGTGCTCATCAAACCCCATTCGCATGCGCACATCCTTTTCACTGTACACTTCAAACCCAATCGCCTACTCAGATTCTGTTCACTGTGCACATCAAACCCCATTTGCCTGTGCAGATGCTGTTCACTGTGCAAATTAAACCCCATTTGCCTGTGCAGATTCCGTTCACACGTGCTCATCAAACCCCATTCGCATGCGCAGATTCTTTTCACTGTACACATCAAACCCAATCGCCTACTCAGATTATGTCCACTGTACACATCAAACCCAATCTCCTACTCAGATTATGTTCACTGTACATATCAAACCCAATCTCCTACTCAGATTATGTTCACTGTACATATCAAACCCAATTGCCTGCGCAGATTCCGTTCAAACGTGCTCATCAAACCCCATTCGCCTGCGCAGATTCCGTTCAACATGCACATCCAACCCCATTCGCCTGCGCAGATTCTGTTCACCGTCCACATCAAACCCTCTCATTTGTGCATTAGCCGGCCCATCTAAATTATTGCCCTTACTAGCTGCTACATGAACAAAAACATCAGAGGATGTTTATGCTTCCACTCAGATATGCTATGCACATGCGTGCAAACACACATGTGACCTTCCAACGCACATGCAATAACACTATCTTGTAGACACCCACCCACATGCGCACACACCAACACATATGCATACGTGCACATCAGCACACCTCAACCCACGCACGCACGCACACAAGCACCTACACGCCCATGCACACACACATGTATGTATGCATGCAAACCCACCAGGACCCACACACCCACGCACACACACACCCACACACACACACACGCAATACACATTTTGCGCAGTGTGCAGCACACAGATTAACATTGCCTGCTAGGCTCATTGGATGACATAGGCAAGCTTCTAGATATCTGCGTCATGACACAGGTGATTTTGCGCAGCTAAAGAATGCCTTCACACAACACTGAAGCACCTTGAACGGCACTAAAGCGCCTTTCACACAACACTGAAGCACCTTAAAAAGTACTAAAACTGCAGAGTACTCTACAGCCTGCTGCAGAAGTACTCACATTCTTGGAGGCGAGTGCAACTGAATGTTAGTTGGAACTGTCCTGCCACAGCTTGCGCTGTAGGAACCATCCTTTTTACACCTGGTCTCTAGTCAGCGTTTAAGTTTAGTTTTCTCTTCCCGTTGGCTCACAACCTTCCCTCTTTCACACAACACAGCCAAGTATACGATGAGCCGCCCAACTCACCACACCAAGCGTGCGGCACGCCTGTTGATGGCGTCGTACATCTTTGTTACTCCCTGCAAGCACGTGGAAGGAATTGTGTGCAACGCACAGGTGAAAAAGCACAAATGACCATATAGCGATGTGCCCTAACACATACAGGTGAAGAAGCAAAAATAAACATAAAGTGATGTGCCCAAACACAGACAGGTGAAAATGCACAGATAAACATTTAGTGATGTGCCCAAACACAGACAGGTGAAAAAGCACAAATAAATATATAGTGATGTGCCCAAACACAGCAAACATCTGCAGTGCACAGGAAGGCAAACTAATGTTGTACACACCCACCCGCTTGCACTCTCTCACACACACGCACACACACACACACAAACACAAACAACACAGATATTAACAGACAAAACATACACTCATAACATGTGCGCACAAAAAATACACAAGCTTAAATGGTTACACACAGCACACACACACACACACACACACAACACGGATACATGAATGGCATGGCAAAATAATATCACAAGGTGTGCATTTGGTTGCATCCTGTGAGCAATTATGTGACAAAAATATCACAGTGTGCATTTGGTTGCATCCTGTGAGCAATTACGTGACAATAATATCACAGTGTGAATCTGATTGCATCCGGTGAGCAATTATGTAACAAAGTGAACGAGGGGCTTTGGGAAATGTGTATAATTGTGCAGGCAGGCAGGCACATCATGCATGCATGCATGTGTGTATGTGTGTGTGTGTGTGTGTATGCGTAAACGGATGTGTGTCCTTGTGTGCGTGCGCAAGCTCACTGAACGGCACACAGGCAAGTATTGAAAATGCATTTTCCTTTTATCGCTCAAAAATGGCAAAGCCTGCTGTTAGTCATCGCGAGCCAGCGCACGCTTGCCAGTGAAAAGAGTAAAAGAAAATATTAAAACAAGGAGAAGACAGGAAAAGAGCTGCTCTACGCTACTGCATGATTGTGCTACTGCATGATTGCGCTACTGCATGATTGCGCTGCTGCATGATTGCGCTACTGCATGATTGCGCTACTGTGTGATTGCGCTACTGCATGATTGCGCTACTGTATGATTGCGCTACTGCATGATTGCGCTACTGTGTGATTGCGCTACTGCATGATTGCGCTACTGTATGATAGCGCTACTGCTTGATTGGGCTACTGCATGATCGCGCTACTGCGCTACTGCATGATTGCGCTACTGCATGATTGCGCTACTGTATGATTGCGCTACTGTATGATTGCGCTACTGCATGATTGTACTACTGCATGATAGCGCTACTGCATGATTGGGCTACTGCATGATTGCGCTACTGCATGATCGGGCTACTGCATGATTGCGCTACTGCATGATTGCGCTACTGCATGCTTGCTACAAAATTGTACTTGCTCAATGCAGTTTCAAGTAGGACTTATACCGGTTTGCACCCTATCCTGTTTCAATTTCACTGTTCAATCCTGTTTTAATCTCACTGCTCAGTCCAGTTTTAAGTAGGGCTTACGCCAACTGGCACCTTACCCTGTCACAGTTTCACTGCTCAATCCTGTTTCAATCTCACTGCTCAGTCCTGTTTCAAGTAGGGCTTACGCCAGCTGGCACCTTAAAAACATCACTCTGTTTCGATCTCACCTTATGGTATAAATGTATAAATCATACTGCACACAGTGTAATTTCATGAAATGTTTTTAACCAGTTGTACCCTGAAGCTGCTGTTGCTTGATGCGAGCAGCTACGGTCTATTTTATGGACAGGGGCAAAAAGGCAAAAAAACGACAGTTCCAGATTGATAAACACATGTGTGTGTGTGTGTGTGCGTGTGTGTGTGTGTGTGCGTGTGTGCGTGCGTGCGTGCATGCGTGCGTGCGTGCGTGCATGTGTTTGTGTGTGTGTGTGTGTGTTTGTGTGAGTGTGTGTGCTTGTGTGTGTGTTTGTGTGTGTGTGTGTGTGTGTGTTTGTGGGGGGCTACGCTTGCAAACTTCGTACTTCATAAAAATCATTCTTGTTGGAAGTCAGCAGGTTGTGACTGATCACGTAAGCACGGTCGACCATGACAAAGACTGTCACGCCGAGACCTCCCAGGCGTCTGAGGACGTCCTTGTTGACCTTGGTGCTCTGTGTGCATGATCACAGGGCACGGGTCCATGCTTGAAGCATGAATGATCGAGTCAGGAACGAGCAAATCAGAAATGATCTATGTGCATGGTCACAGGGCATGGATGCTTGAAGCAAGACTGGTCGAATCAGGAATGATCTGTGTGAATGGTCACAGGGCATGGATGCTTGAAGCAAGACTGGTCGAATCAGGAATGATCTGTGTGCATGGTCACAGGGCATGGATGCTTGAAGCAAGACTGGTCGAATTAGGAATGATCTGTGTGCATGGTCACAGGGCATGGATGCTTGAAGCAAGACTGGTCGAATCAGGGGGTACAGGCAGTGCATGCTTCATTAGGGCATTAGGGCATATGTAGCCTCAAACTATTAGGGCATATGTAGCCTCAAAGATAAGGACATAGATTAGATTAAGGCATATGTAGCCTCAAAGATAGATTAGGGCATATGTAGCCTCAGAAATTAGGGCATATGTAGCCTCAGAGTATTAAAGATCACAGGGCACGGATCAGTAGAGGGCATGAATGGGTACAGGCAGTGCATGCTTCATGATAAGGGCATATGTAGCCTTAGAGTATTAAAGATCACAGGGCATGGATCAGTAGAGGCATGAATGAACAAGTGATGGGCAATTAAAGCAGGAACGGTTAAAATCACTAATAATGCTAAACCAACAACCATCACAAATTTTACTTGTTATACACACGCAGCCTAGCGGTCGTACGTTTTGACTGACGGCTTGATACGCAAACTCTGTAAACTGCTGAGTACTCGCAGAAGTACTCTAGTTCTTGAAGGCGAGTGCAACCGAACGTCAGCTAGTACTCTCTTGGCACAGCTTGCGCTGTGCTAACCATCCTTTTTATGCTTGTGCCTTAGATAGTTGGCAGCTTAGTTTACGAGCCAGAAAGAACTCTGCAAAAGTACTTTTAACTTATAAATAGGGCACACACAATCAAGGTTTTAGTGATTTCAGAGCATGATTGCAAGTATGTGTGCATGTTTACGAGCGTTTCCAAACTGTGGCTGATGCAGGTTGGGGCAGCACCAAACTTCTAATGACTTCAAAGCATGATGGCAAATATGTGTGCATGTTTATGAGCGTTTCCAAACTGTGGCTGATGCAGGTTGGGGCAGCACCAAACTTCTAATGATTTCAGAGCAGGATTGCAAGTATGTGTGCATGTTTACGAGCATTTCCAAATTGTGGCTGATGCAGGTTGGGGCAGCACCAAACTTTTAAAGACTTCAGAGCATGATTGCAAGTATGTGTGCATGTTTACAAGCTTTTCCAAACTGTGGCTGGTGCAGGTTGGGGCAGCACCAAACTTCTAATGATTTCAGAGCATGATTGCAAGTATGTGTGCATGTTTACAAGCTTTTCCAAACTGTGGCTGGTGCAGGTTGGGGCAGCACCAAACTTCTAATGATTTCAGAGCATGATTGCAAGTATGTGTGCATGTTTACGAGCGTTTCCAAACTGTGGCTGATGCAGGTTGGGGCAGCACCAAAGTTCTAGTGATTTCAGAGCATGATAGCAAGTATGTGTGCATGTTTATGAGCGTTTCCAAACTGTGGCTGATGCAGGTTGGGGCTGCAGCAGATAATAATGTTTGCTGCGTTATTGCCACACATTTGTCGTTCTAAGTTGCCATATTCCCTTATTTTAACGAGCTGTAGAAGGTGAAAGCTGAGCTAAACAAGGAAGTGGGTATGCTGGGTGAGCACAGCACACACAGAAGCTGTGGAAATCTGAAAATTTGGCCATGACTAACATTCGGTGTGGACCCCATAAACCCACTTCCCTAACAAAGGTAATTGCTGGGGATATATGAGGATATGGAAAAGTATCTTTCCAGCTCTGTAGCAGCACTTCTCACAGGACACACTGAACCAATAACTGGAGCAGTAGGAATTTTGTTGCTCATTGAAAGGCAAGCTTGCAAATTCCATTTGACGTATGTCCGGCAAAGGCTCTTCGAATTGGCTAATTTCACGAGTTAGGCTGCTGGTTGACAGGCAAACCCACAATCTGTTTGGCAAGAATTGGGCAAAGGCTTGTCAACTTTGATTTCATGAGTGGGTATGAGTTGCAAGCTTGTGTCTCACACAGTTCAGCCTTACACTTTCCCTTGTGTGATGGCAAGAAAAAAGTGGGAAACAGAGTGTGAGAGACAGAGCACTGGATGAACCAACATACTAAACTTGGATAAACGATCGAACGATCTTGGTCCCAAAACAATCCTGCCTGAATAGACCAAGCAGGCAGCTTAAGGCAAGGCATTATACTATTTTCATCCGGGTCATACTCACGCTGGTTGATTTATACTGGCTTTCTGAGGGCAGCCCAGCGGCAGGGGCATCAGCTTTACTAATGACCATCTGCAGACAGTAGAGACAGTTTAAAAAGGAAAACAAATAATTAGCGCAGGCAGAGACATGGTTACAATACAGCCACTGATGAACCAGAATGGAGCTTGTGCAGAATGCAAACAAAATGCAGGAGCTGATTCCACTGTCCGCGTGACATTCCCTTTTGTTTTTTATACACTCTTGTTCTTGCCAATTGCGTCAAATTCCTGGCTGCGACGTCATGTTTTAGTGTAGTGGCTGCAATGTCATGTTTAGTTCATGATCATGTGTGTACATGTTTAGCTCCTGTTTAGTCATGTTTTAGTGTAGTGGCTGCAACGTCATGTTTTAGTGTAGTGGCTGCAATGTCATGTTTAGTTCATGATCATGTGTGTACATGCTTAGCTCATGTCAGGGAACTTCAGGGGGTTTGAAAACTACGGTTCGCCCGCAACTAAAATTTTATTTTTTGCGGGTCGCCCGTAGCTGGTTTTCTATAAAGTGAAGAAATGTGCGGGTAAGTAAGGGTAAATTTTCGCCTGGGCTGCTAGCGCAGCCCAGGCTTTCGGGCATTTAGGAAGCAGTCACAGCAACGTCATTCGGGCACGCACCAGAAGCACGGATGCGCATGCGTGCATATATACGCGCATGCACATGCACCACAAGTAGTGTTACACGCACCTGCCATGCTAAATGCCAT
>Ga0307968_1001249_pt1 | contig 20562 bp, 25 predicted proteins | sample OrgLakmetagen650_FD_201834 | JGI IMG/M metagenome (GOLD analysis project Ga0307968, IMG submission 201834) | Saline water microbial communities from Organic Lake, Antarctica - #650 | ecosystem: Environmental > Aquatic > Non-marine Saline and Alkaline > Saline | place: Antarctica: Organic Lake...
TGTGTGTGAAGGAGTGTGTGTGTGTGCGTGTGTGTGTATGTAGGTGTGTGTGAGTGTGTGCGTGTGCGTGTGTGCGTGTATGTGTGTGTGTGTGTGTGTGTGTGTGTGTGTGTGTGTGTGTGTGTGCGTGCGTGCGTGCGTGCGTGTGTGTGTTTGTGTTTGCGTGTGTGTGTGTGTGTGTGTGAGAGTGCGTATGCGTGCGTGCGCGCGTGCGTGTGAGTCCTCACCACTGCTATCCTAAAATGATACAAATTTAAAATTGGGCAAATAGTTAAAAATTAACAGCTAAATTAACAGCTAAAATTAACATGCACACACACACACACACACACACACACACACACACACACACACACACACGCACACACACACACACGCACACACACACACACACACACACACATACACACACACATATACACACACGTACACACACAACACACACACACACTCACACACACACAAACACACACACATAGACACACGTACACACACACGCGCGCACACACAAACACACACACATACACACACACGTATGTATGTATGCTTGTAAATACACACACATATACACACACTCGCACGTACCAACCAGGTCAGGCCTCACTTTTTGTGGTGGTCTTGACGTTGAGTGAAGCGCTGGAGGTTATGGCCGTGTGACTCCTTGCTTCAGTGCTTCAGAATTGCCTTGCAGGAGACCTTTTTTATTTCTTGCAGCAGCTAGCAGTGTTGGCCATCTGATCTCCCAGTTTTAGCTTTTGCTGACTTATGGCTTTTGGCTTGAGACTCTTCCTTTATGGTCCTTTTTCTCCTTTGTCTGACTCAATAGAAAGATTTTTGGTTCGTTGCATAATAGTATTCTTTCCTGATCCGCCGGAATTGTTAAAAAAGGGCTTAAATTTATCAGAGGGGGTTATCTGAGGTCAAAAAAGGTACGGTTTTTGCATGCTCCCAGGGTATGGGCCCCCTAACTGGCACGTTTCAAGCTCGGCTCTGATATGCAGCTGATTCCAATGCAGCTGAGCTTGAAGCCTGCCAGTAAGGGGGCCCATACCTAATCGGCCGCGGCGTGAACCCTACTTTTTGAGCAGCCATATGCTGTATCTGACCAGCCAGCGCACCAAACTAAGTGATTTTTGGTATCCTTAGAGTAAATAAATATCATTGCAAGAAAAATGGGGTATAAAGAACTAAGTTTTACCAAGCTTCATACATCTGTTTCATGTTTCCTCTAGCTACTGTTTGTTTTGTATAGCCAAGTGTGGTTTCAGACTTTTGCTGAGCTTCCGCTGAGATCCCTTTGAGGCATATATAGTGATTAGTGATGTAACCTTACCTTACCTTGAAGACTAAGTGGTTGGCGAGATATGCAAATTAATGTGCCATTCCCCCTGGAAAGCACCCATCTAGATAGGGTACAGGTGCATGACGTGTGCTTTTAGTCCTGTCATTCTGTACGCAGGGCGACTTATCTAAATCTGAGCACATGCTCGGGTAGCTTAATTATAATATAATAAGTCAGCATCAGTTTGAAGCTAGGTTGCGTCCGATTTGATTAAGTGACGTGTGAGTAGTTGCACTTCTATGCAAAAAGGACCATGTTTTGGCTTTTGCCCAGATAACCCCCCCTGTAAATTTACTACCTGCTGGTGGGATGCGTGTGCATACAATACTTGATTATATTACATATCAGCCAAGGAATCATTTTGATCAGAGAAGGGAGAGCTGATCTGTTAGCGCCTCCTCCTTGCGCCATTAGCTGGGGTAGGAGTGTTGAGGTCAGCTTAGGCTAGGTCGGACAGCCTTGTCTGTTATGATCTATACCTGGTGGTTAATTTGGAAGACCTTCTAGACTTCAATCTTGCTTAGCTCGCATGTGTACTTACACGTTGCTGGGACCTGAGAGCCAGAAACCAGAAAGCCATTCAGCTGGCCAGGTTATGCTTTAATTTTCAGAAATTTACTTTGAGAAGCCTTCTCAGGAATACACAGCAATTAATGATTGTCGAAGTTTAGAGTCGATCCGGTCAATGTCAATTTATGGCGCAGATTATTTATTTGCTTCATCTTATTCCAACATTCTTAATTGAGCCTAAAAACCCAGCATAATGTATCCTAGCTAGTGGCAGGTGCTGATTGAACACCAGCAGCTGGTGCTTGCTGGTGTTGCACAAGCTGCATCACCATGAATTCAATCTGATCCCTGTATAAATTCTTCACGTCTTGTAGGTCAGCACGCAGCTCTTCTAAGGACTCGTCACGTTCCCCAAGCATTTCTACAGCTGCGGCATACCTGGAAGTCAACAAGCACTGGCAGGAATTAGTATCAGACAACTGCAACTTCAGTTTCATGGGTACAAAGCAGGTACAAACAGGCAAAAAAATCATGTTTTGGTGGCCATTCAACGTCAACGTATCTGATACCACCATAAATGCATTATCTAGAAGGAATAAAGCTACCCAAAGCTCATGCACAACAATGTAGGAATGCGATGACTAAGTCTCATTATAAGGGAAGCTACAATGTTGCAGCCGTCAACAAATCCTCACCTTGCTCTCAAATCTTCCCTCTCTGCAAAAATGTCTGCAGCCTGCTCCGACCTTTGAGCTGCCTGCACAAGCTCTTCTGCTAGTCTGCGTGTGTGCATGCTTATTTGCGTTCAGTGCCTGCACAAGCTCTTGTACTAGCGTGTGACTGTGTGCATGTGTACGTCTATGTGTGTGCGCGCATATGTGCCTGCACAAGCTCCTGGCTTGCAAAGGAGGCAGTGCTGATTATCTCTGTGAATTGCATTACAGGGGCGAGTTTCCTTGATGCGTCTAACGTGTCTTCTTAAACACACGCAACGTGTGCCTCTTGCTCACCTGTCTCGTGTCACCTCCAAGCTCCTCACGTGTGCTTCCAAGCTTTGCACCTCAGCAACTCGAGCACGTAATGCCGCTCGTAATCCTTCCTGCACAAGGACAACCCATTGAATACAGGGGTTGGGATATATACCAGGGGGTGAGATATATACAGGGGTTGGGATATTTACCAGCATGATCCTCTCATTCCTCTAAACACCTGTTCTGAGACACAAAAGACAAGAGGGCTCTGGATTATGATCTGCAGGTGCGAGAGCGATACAAAGCATGGAAGATGTGGGATTTGTGAATGGTTTTTGAACCCTTAGATGGCGTGGGTGCGTGGGTACAGTCATTAACCAAAGTCTCTGTGTCCAAGATACTGACCTGCAAATTCAAGAGCACATGTTCATAGTTCCCCTATCACTTCAGGGTTTAACCCTGGGAAGCCTGACAAGTTTACATCCATTAAATGTCCATGCAAGAAATTGGGCAGGGTTTTCCTAGATGTACACTCGAAGCTCATTCACACATCTCACTGCATGTAATTGTCAACTTCTGTGTGCTATCCATTAGAAATGAACAAAAAATGTCCAAGGCGCGGCGTGGGGCTCATTGCACAACATTTCTTAGTAGCAGAACAAACAACTTTAATGGTAATAATATCATTTTAGCTGCAAGTTAAAATCCCTGAGGCCACCTGGCCCGTACACATGCACACCTGTTGAGACTGTTGCTGTTGGCCCTTGCCCCCAGAAGCCATGCCCCCACTGCCCATGGGTGTAAGGCTGGACAGCAGCTCGTCAGCAGAGCTCTCTGCTGCTGCAGCGGCAGCAGGTGGTAGGCCTACAAGCACGTGCACAAATGCACTTCGCTCTCGTGCATGCGTGAGCAATGCGTTTGTGCACAGTGCTGATGCGCCTGAGCCACAAATTAACAAGCACAAATGCATCAATGTGAGTAGGAACAACTTCAACATACTATAGTCAAGGTCAAGGACAACACTGAAAGTGAGGTGCAGACTTTAAAATCTTTCCCTGTTCAGGAAAAAATATGCAGACAGCATCAACCACGTTCTCGGCGTAAGAAAATCCCCCCTCCCCTACCAGAGTGTGATTTGCCGTCTCCATCGCCTTCACCTTCGCTTTCTTGTGTCCCGTTACTTTGCAATGGCTGCTGCCAATGGTGATAGCTTTGTTGATTCTGAGCAGGTACTGGCATACTTGGCTCAGGGGGCTTGTCCTTTTGGAGCACCCACCTGTGTGTGCAGTTGAACGTGCATATGTGTGTGCACGTGCGTGTCACAGAAGGCTAGACCTGCTAGAACACCCACATGGATGTGTGTATGTACGTGTTTGCTTGTGTGTCAGCCTGTGTGCATGCGTGTGTCCCAAAAGGCTTGTACTTCTGGAGCATTTACCTGTATTGTAGTGAAGGGGTGTGGAAAATGTTGTGTGATCAGCAGTTTCGAATAGGCTAGGCCTTCTTTAGGAACACTGCTACTCAGCCTTTGCAAGGAAAAGAGGAAGTAAATACACTGATTTCACACCACACCAGTGTGCACAGATTGGACCACAAAGTAAATTGGCCACGTCTTCTGTCTACAACTTTCGTCAGTGCACGTTCCATGCGTAAGGGGCTAAAAGCAGGCAACTATCCTTTGACACGCACAATAGGTGCAATGAACAAAACCGCTTCAGAACTCTTTTGCAGCAGCAACACAGGTCACTCAGACAACTTGGACACAACGCACCTGTAACCAGGGGCAGCCATAGCGGGCGGTTCACCAGCAACCCCTCCCTTTCCATTTGTGCTACCATTCCCCAAAGGACCAGCTGAGGAGGCACCAAGGTATCCATCAACGCCCTGTCAGCAGAGGGTATGTGCACGGCAAAGATGATGTGAATGCATTGGTTCTAACTGGATCCCATCATATGGGGGGTAAGCCTGGTATGTGTCATGCATGCAGGTGCAACAGTGCTGCTCTCATACGTGTGCAACATCAACTTCTACATACTGTACCAACTTTATATCACCCCGGTTAAATACTGCTTTTTGCTCTCCAGGGTGATACCGGTAATGTTTAAGTATGTTTATTTTTGAGCTCCGGGGTTGTCCAAGATTGCCAAAATTAAAATTTAGCGGGTGGCCAGCAGAGAGGAGGATGGTTCTCCTGCCTCCCTCTTGCCGTCCCATCCCTCTCCATACCCCCACCCAGTCTGAGCTTAGCTGCCCCTGCCACCATAACTCGTGCACACACAGGATACACATGCACACATAAGCAACACAAGCAACCACATGCACACACAGGCATGCGCAGGCACATACATGTGCATGCACACAATGCACAAGCTAAAATGTGCACTTGAATGCGCAAACGCACAAATGCAAGCACACGTCGACACGCAAGCGAATGTGCACACGCACGTACGCACGTGCTACAACACACACATGAATACAAACGCACAAAAACACAAACGCAAAAACACACATTAATACACACGCACAAAATCATACACGCACACAAGCACATGTATGTGCACGCACACGTGCATACTAACACACATGATTAATACACGTGCAAGCGCTGGGCTAAATTCTCCACCGGGATTGGTGCGGGAATGGCTGAAATATTCCTTGAAGGGGACCAGGATTGCCCGGGTCACTTTGATATATATTTCTGAAATTTTGGCAACGGGATGATTACAAGTAGATGATCACATATTACGATTATAACGCGTATAAAAGATATATAGAAACTTGACTAGTGTCTTTGTGACTTTGCGAGACGCTGCAGGCGGGCTGCCCTACACAGGGCTTTCATACTCGAGCACACCCACGTGTCATGCATGTCGTTGACATGTTATCTGAATAACAAACTGGACATCAGCTTCCCTACTCATTTTTGCAGCTAGGAATGGCTACCCAATTAAAAACAGCTACAAAATACCGCTCTAGCCCCACCACTCTACCCTAAACAAGTTAAACACCATTTCCCACCTCATTTGGCATCGGCCCGCAGCTGAAGCCCACCTTACACTAAACAAGCTTTGATGAACATGTGCAGTGACGCCGCACACGGCTGTCTTAGACAACAGAGTACGCAGAGGAGAAACGCAGCAAGTTGCATGAAACCACCAGCTCTAGCTAGCAGCTAGAAACATGGAACAGCCAGTCAAAACCTCCAACGCACACACCTTGGCCTGGGCCAGTTGCGATTCCAGCTCGCCCAACCGCCGCTCGTAGTCCTTACACAGCATAGCAGCGTCGGCCTCAGCAGCAGCCTTGATGCTACGCTCAGCAGCCAGGAAGCTTGCTTGCTGGCTTTCCAACTGCAGGTTGGAGCAGAAGTGGGTGTGGGTTCATATGGGCTGCAAGGAGCCGCCACGGTTGGCAGTCAGGCTTGCAAGAATCTGAGGCTTGCAGGGCATGCAAGAACATACAGCAATAGAGTTTCTCCATAAAAAGCATACGCGGATAAAGTAAATGATTGGTACTTAGTTTATCGAACGGGACACATTGCGCACATTCAAGGGCATGCAGACTCCTGCAAGGTGATGCTTAAAGGTTCTCATAATTTGCAAGCACAAATCATCTTCTTGCAACATGCTCTTGCACACCTGCTCCACCTGTTTGCCCAGGACCTGGCAGCGTTCGTTGGCCAGCTGCATGCCCCGCTGTGCGCCCTGTGCATATCCAACAGATGCATTCATTTTCTTAATTTAGAATTAAGCCGTGGTTGTATTGAAGATTGGCGTGGCCATGGTTGCATCAAAACACATGAACGATTTATAAAAATAAGAGTGTACTCCTCGGGCATGCGTCCCGTTGTAATACCCTACACCATTTCCAGAAACACAAACACACACAAACAAAGTCTGTCACATATAAATACAAGCACGCGCGCTGCTTGTCTGCTATCTTTCCTGCTTGGCTAGCTTAGATGCGTGACATATGACACATACACCTGCTGCTGTGCAATGCTGGGATCTGTACATAGAAGCCATTGCATTTGCTCCCAACAGAGAGCAGCAGCACAGTTTTAGGCTGAGACACAGATCTGATTTTTCACCCCAATGCCCTGCTTGTTGCCGCAATTCTGAGGCACGGTTCCCTACGGTCACAAAAGACAGATCAAGCTTGTATCACCCAAACCATCCAATCTGCCTCTTCTGCAGATCCAAAGCCCCTTTTTTCCATAAACACAGCCTGCAACTTGCGTTGACCCCATGGGGCCTGCTGCTGTCTAGGTGGCACAAAACGAAGAATACAAAGCTTACCTGCAACTGCTCTGCTATGGCCTTGCGCTCACGGTCCCAGTTGTCACTGGCATCCATTTGTGACCGCACTTCGCTGCGCGCAGCAGCAAGGGCGGCCTCCAGGCCTGCCAGCTTGGTGTTTACAGCCTGATTGCGTTGCAGAGGCCGGCAAAGATTTGACAATCACGCCCACGTGGCGTTAACAGCCCATGACACGTTGCAATGGTCATCAACGTTGTATGACCCCAGGTACGCTGTGTTTAAGCTAAACATGGAACACAGCTTGACTCCTTGAGAGCAAATCTTGAGCAACAAAGTAGCCAGGAACAAGGCGGACGACATCAGCATGGCTGATACACAGGACAATTCACACATTTTCCTACAAACAAAGGCGCATCCTTTAAACAACAGCCCCTGTACCCGCTCTGCTGTTTGGCACTCCCGCCCTGCTGCACTGAGCCTGCAAACTGCAAATTCAAACTATCAACAATCTCCTTCAAACACACACACAAATACACACACACACTAAGACACATGCAAACACACACCTGTGCCCGCTCTGCTGTATGGCGCTCCCGCTCTGCTGCAGCTGCAGCTCTTGACTCTGCATCGCCGATGCGCGAGTTCAGAGTCGCCTCTGCAGCTGTCCACGCTTCCTGCTGTGCTTCGGCTGCTGCCTGCACGTGATCAATTGCAACAAAAACTCAAGTGCGTTGCCAGTGCGAGCAGTATGCATGTCTGCACATAGCAGCCATAACAGAGGCAGATAGCATGGCACAAAAAAGCAGGTAACTCTAGACAGAAAGCATGCGACACAGTCAACCTGGAGTCTCTGATTGATTACTGACCTGCTCTATGGCACCGCCTTACTGTACCAGCAGCTTTTCAAAAGGCACACACTCTCATTCATGTCACACATATCCTACACCTGCAGCACACACACGAAGTGCCTGACGATACTTGAGATGGTGTAGGGTGCAAGGTGGAATATGATCATACACAAAATCTCCACACTGACCAACACATGCGCACCCAACCTGCATGGCCTCAATCTGGCGTAGCAAGGGACGAGCGGTGTCAGGCAGCTTGGCAGCCAGGTCCTGGTGTCGCAGCTCTGCCCCTTGGCAGCGCCGCTCTAGATCCGCTATATCCTATAAGTAGATAAAAGGGCTGGCGGCTTTGTCCCAGTATACAAATACACGTTTGTCTGATAAACCTGAGGTAGAGGGACAAACAGCAGGCCCGGGACGGCGTGTACCTTGCTCACTGCCAATGCTCAAGCAAATTAGATGTAAACGAAGTTACATATTATTAGTTACATATATATTTAGGGTTTGCCTTAAGGCTTTAAGGTGCGCCGTAAAGACTGGTTAAAAGCAATCAAGGCTTTCACATTAGGAATGAGTTAAGCTTCAGCTGTAGATGTTGAGGACGTTTACTCACAGGATTATCCATTTACAAACCTTACAATTTGTCAAGCTTAGTTTGAAAGTAATGCTGAGTGAATTACGACCACCTGAGACACACACAATTGCATATCTGCTTCACGACCTTCTCCCTTGCTCCGGCACTGGCGCACACACATACACACCTGTTTCAGCATCTCCTCTCTCAGATCTGCGGCTTGCCGCTGACGATCCAAGGCTTCTCGCAGGTCCATTACGGTTTCACTAAATGCGTCACACCTGCGTGTTTTGCAATGTGCACAGTGTTGCATACATCAGACTCCATGAGCAGTAAGGCTTCATTGTCAGTTATATCAACATGCTTGCTCAAGGGTGATCCTATTCACCTTGACTCTGCCTCTTTCAGTCGTCGGCTCAAGCCTGTGCTGGCAGCGTCACGCGCTCGCTCTTCTTGCTTGGCCTGCACATTATAGGCACAAGACAGTATGCAGTTATCCATTGCAACACCAACAAGCTCTAGCATTCCTTAGTCAATGCACGCAGGCAGCATAGCATCGACAAAGTGTGGGAATACTCCAAAGGCTCAAATGAATGGCGCCAACTACAAAGCCAAACATTCTGTCACAAGCGTGTTTTGACTTCCCCAAAGCCTCCGAGCAAGGCGTCAGGCGTTGTCCGCATTGCCTTTCCTACTCTTCCCTGACAAAATCTGGCTGTGCTGCGCCAAGCTTCTAAGCTTCTGCTACCAGCTCAGAAAAACTGGAGGCTTGCCAAAAGGCCGTGTTGGCAACAGGCACACCTTACCGTGATGGGTGTATCAGACAAAACACCACGTCTATTTGTAACTCAAGACAGCTGACCTTATGACTCGTCTTTCATGTGTCTTTTGCCACACCTGCTCTGCCTTGGCCTTCTGTAGAGCTGTATCAAACTGCTGCTTGAGAGTGTCCAGTTCAGCTTTGTGCTGGGATGTCATCGCGGTCATGTCTCTTTCAAGCTTGGCTTTGGCCTTGCGCAAATCTCCTGCTCCCGACTCCTCACTGGCTAGCTTAGATGCCAATCTGAAGATGTGACAGAGTCAGCTAGCGTCACATTTTGGATGAGCCAAGCCAACATAGACACCCTTTTTCCATCTTGAGCTTCAGAGCCCCTTTCTACATTTTACAGACAAGGTGAATACAAGGGCAGAGCCACAAGTGATTCGTATGCAGGCTGCCATAATACAAGCTGACAAGACAAGTGTGTACCTTCCTCGTTCAGCATCCGCCTCCTTGCCCTGCTGGCGAAGCTTCTTGACAGTTGCCTCCACTTCTGCCTGTTTACCAGCGAGCTTCTCTCCCTCTGCCATCACCTGCGCAAAATAGGCAAAATAGGCATAGGACTGTACACAAGTAGCAAGCTCGTGTTTGTGTGTCCTACCTCACAATAAACTTCAAGTTTGAGATTTAATACAGGCGGCAAACATCCATGACATTTCAAGGGTTCAGGGTTTAGGGTTTAGGTTAAAAACCCTCAACCCTCAACCTAAACCAGACTAAAAGCACAATGATGCTTCCTCCCAGTTTTCAAACCATGTATCGCAGTAGACGCTACTGTTTCTTAGCACCACAGCAAATACTACAGCAAAAATGCTCTTGTTTTGGCCTTTGGTGCTCAATACGTCACAACATAAATGCTGCTGCTCTTTGCTTTCCTTTCCAATTTAAATCTACAACCCTTGCCTGCTTTATGATCTCGTCCTTCTCTCGCAGCAGATTGCTGTAGTCGCCAAGCTTTTCGTTCCCACGTTTCAAAGCATCACGCTCCTTTGTCAAGGCATACACCTGTAATCAACAAATGTATGCATGCCCAATGGTCACACGCCAATGGTGGAGGATTCCGTAGATTATAGAAGGCCGGATGGCCTATGGATTGATTACGCAAGTATGGTAACACAGCAAGACGTGACCAGGAAATGTGTCAAGTGCCTCAAGGTCTGACCACAAAGGATACATTGTGCAACAGCCAATTGGTCTCTGTGCTTTTGCCAAGTGAGCTGCCTCCCTTCTATAGATTTTTTGACAGGCGCAAATTCCCCCCTGGCCCCTTCCTACCTTCCGCTCTGCAGCCCCCAGCCTCTTTTCAAACTCGGCGCGCATCTCCACCAGCTCCTGCTCACTAATCTTTGCCGTTTTCAGGACCAGCTCCTCGTTCTTTTCTCGGAGCTGTGCAATGACCTGCAGTCCCCCAGACAAGTACAACTGGTGCTGAGAGCTAGCTACCTTTAATAGTATTAGTCGACTGCCATTTGGAACAGAACAAGGACGTGCTGAAAATCAAGAGAACCCTTGGTCTTCTAGGGGGACATACAGATGCTTTGTCAAGACATGCCATGGTTGCTAAAGCACGAGTACGTGACTTGTGCCTTGGGCAGAGGCAGCTCTCAAAGCTGACCTAAGAATTAACGAACGACCGCCAATCATCACTCATCCCGCCATGTGCCTGTTGTGGAAGTACGGTTCTACGTTGGCACGAGTGCACGCAAGCGTTCTAAGTCTCTTGGAAACCAAGCACAACACACACACATTCCCTCGCACACCTCCTGTGCCTGAGACATCTGCTCCGCCTGTCGAACGGTTTGCTGCTGACGTGAGGCAAGGTCTGCGCGCAGCTGCTCTGCCACGGCCAAGGCCTGTGAGTGTGACAAATCGTGTAAAAGGAACGCGTGTGGCCAGGCAGAGAATGACCGCTGCCACTTTTGCCTGCAATGTGCCATTTTTGTCTGCAACAAGGGTTCTCCAGGCAGGCTGACCCAGGACTAATTTATCGAGGTAGAATACATTCAGATCCTAGAAGGGCAAAAATTCACAACATGCGCAGAACTATCAAAATTGGAATTGAACAGTTCCAACAACATGTATGCCAATTCCTTATTGATCCATCAAACGAGTTGAACTTGCTGCTCCTGACCTTTTAAACAATTCCGAGCACACCCAAGTCCACTCTCATTATTGCTGATACATACCTACACCAAATGGACATCACAAGTAAAGACACAAACAGAAACACGCATTGCAGCACAAGCAACAACGAAGGCACCCCACCTGCACACGGTTCAACTGAGAGAGGTCACCATGCACAGCCCCCTCTAAGTCAATGTCTCCGGGGTTGTGCCCAGCATCGTCTCCAGGCTCTTGCTGACTGAGCTCTGCTGCTTGTGAACTATAACTGGGGTGGTGGCCAGACAAGGGTGATGATTCTGCCACTGGTTGCTGGGAGGTTACTTGCTGTTGTTGCTGCTGCTCAGTGCCTCCCTGGCATTGTCTAGAAGCTGAGCTTGGAGCCGCTCGTGCTGCTGCTGCTTCTGCTGCTTCACATGGTTCTGAGATCTCAGGCTGTATGTGCCTGAGGCTGCTGCCGTCGGGGGGCTCCTCCTGGCTAGCTTGGCTTTGCTGACTCACCTCTGAGAGCGTGATCACAGTCGTGTCTCCCCCTACAGCTGTGCCAGACGAGTGCTCACGCATGCTGCTGTTGAGCTCTCCCTGCTCTTGGCTGTGAATGGCCTGAGAGACAGCTGGTTGCAAAGGGACTGGTACTATGCTGCCACCCTGGCTGCTGGCTTGCACATCGCTGCTAGGGGCCCCTGCCAAGCTTCCCTTATTCTCTTGAGCCTGCTGTGCGCGCATCTTGCTCTGAGCTTGAGCTCTGCGCTTGCTGCTCTTCGTGAGGGGTGCACTGGGGCCTGGGCTTGCGTCCAAACTGCTTGTGCTTGCGCTCCCTGCTGGTGCTACTGCTTCTCCTCCTCCTGGGTGCTCTGAGGCAGGTGAAGGCTTAGCTGCTGACACTTCTGCAGTCCCATTCTTGTCCAGGTCAGGCTCGGAAGGTGGCACCAGAGCTAGAGGCTCGGCCTGCGTCGCAGGTAACGGCTTTGGTGTCTGCACGAATGGCGCCGCCTCCCAAGCTGAAGGCACTGGCTCTTGTGCTGGGACGGAGACAGGCAGGCTGCCTTCATTGGGTGCTGGTGCAGCAGGCGGTGGGTTCGCTGCTGGTCCAGGAGCCTTGGCCACCAGCTTCCTTGCCTCCTTCTTGGTGCCCTTCTTAGCTGTGGGAGAGGGTGAAGGGGGAGGTCGGGCTGCATCCGCCGCCGCTACTGGGTCACCGGATGATGTGGCTTTTTGCTGCTCCTGTTCTGGCTGCGCTTTCTGATGTGCGTGCACAAGACCTTGCTCCCCCTTTGTGTGTGTGTGTGTGTGTGTGTGCGTGTGTGTGTGAATATGTTTGTGCACGTGTGTGTGTGAGTTTTATGGGTGTGCGTGTACGCGAGTGTCTGCATGTGTGTGCGTGTGTGTATATGCGGTGTAAAAATGTTAGAGCACGCGTGTATGTTATATGAAAATGCTACAGCATGTGTGTGCACGTATGTGTATGTGTGTGGGTGTGGGTGTTGGTGTATATGTGTGCGAGTGTGTGCGTGTATGTACAGTCATGTGAAAATGTTTGTTGGTGAATATATGTGCGAGTGAGTGCATGTGTGCGCGTGCGTGTGTGTATGTGTGTTGCTATGGGTGTTGGTGTTTGTGTATGGGTATGTGTGCACGCATGCGTGCGTGTGTGTGCATGCGTGTGCGTGCGTGCATGTATGTGTATGTGAGAGTATGTGTACGTGTATGTGTATGCGCGCGTGTTTGCGTGTGTGTTGTGTGTGCATTCGCGCGCTCACGTGTTTGTGTGTGTGTGTGTTTGTGTGTGTGTGTGTTTGTGTGTGTGTGTGTGTGTGTGTGTGTGTGTGCCAGATAGAGAAAAGGTAACAACCGCTCATAAACAGGTTTGCAGCTCACATACCTGCTGCTTTCCCTGAATGTTGGGCCTGCCATTGCTGGACGATGACGTAGCCCCTGCGAGCAGCAGCAAACACGTTGGTTTCAGATTCCATTGAGCGCAAATGCTGCGTGCAAGCACGGCCTGTGGCATTTCGCAGACCTGCTTGGTTTTGCTGCTGTGCTGCGTGCTGCTCCTCTATGCCTAATGCTGAGTCCACGGACTTTTCAAAGTCATGCTTTGCCTTCTCCAGAACTGAGCCAAAGTCAAAACCCCAATTCATCCCTGGCACTGAGGAAGATTATAGATATTTTTTCATAGTGCAAATGGTGCAAGACATTTTATGATCAAGTAAGCCATGCTGAATAAGCTGCAGCACAGCAGTCCTGACTACCTTACGCCATGTGGATCCAAATGGATACATGAGCCACACCGCCTGCTTTGCCCTAGACACAACCCTTGCCTCCCTGCTCACCGAACTTCAGAGGCCTCACAAGTGCTGCAAACACCCGATGCGCTGTGCCTACCACCGAGGTGCAAACATCCTCCCTCTTTTTCGGTTTTAGTCTAAGGCAGTAGTAGCATGGCTTTTGAAAAGCACGTATCCCCTATCCACATTCCTTTCCGCACGCGCACACGAAGCAGAAGGCGCCCTACCTGCCTCAGTGCCAGCAAGGTAACGCACAGCCACCCAGAAGAGGACCCTTTACAGACAAATCAGCCCTTCCTTCATGTGGTGCTGCCCACGGCGCTGGCGTTGCTGCTCTGCAACATGGATCGCATCTGCCTCAGCATCGCCATCATCCCCATGTCAGCAGAATTTGGATGGGCCGGGGGGCTACAGGTGAGCCGGGCCAGGAAGGATGTGCTTTGCACGCCGCTCTGTCCTTACTACTTCGTGTTAAAGGACATGCACAAGCCCTGTGTGCAGAACTGTGGAACCCTTGACAAGCTTGCATTCGCTGCGCTTGCTCGCAGGGTGTCATTCAGTCCTCCTTCTTATGGGGCTACATGGCCACGCAGCTGCTGGGGGGATATCTAGCGGATAAATATGGGGGCAAGAAAGTGCTTGCAGGGGGCATTGCATGGTTCTCTGTGGCATCCCTGCTCCTGCCTGCAGCACTTTCGCCAGCTGTGGTAGCTTCTGGGCTCGCATTACCTGCCATGCTCATGGCACGCTGCTTTGTGGTAAGATCAAAGATTTGCTGTTGCTCTAGGTTTGCTTTGCTTTGCCGCTGGGTTGGTGATCGGTTGCAATGCTATTCGCTCCATCAAGTCCCGGTTGAGATCAATTGCACAGGATTTGGTGAATGAATTCATTCACCAAATCCTTCATGAATTTGGGTACAACAATGATGAGGTTAAGTCTTGCTCAAAGAGCTCATTTTCTTTTGTACCTACCAACAGGATGGCTGTTGACGATACATCAGCCATACAGAAGCACACACCCCAATCTGCGTCTATCCTTTGACCTTGGCATCTTACAAAAGTGTTGCTGGCTAATTCTGCTGCTTGATCTAGTGATCAAGGCGATTAAATAGTTATTGCCTTCCCGCTCGCTTTTTGCATGTCATTGCAGGGGCTTGGGGAGGGTGTGGCCCTTCCTTCTATGAACAATCTGGTGGCAACCTACATTCCAAAAGAAGCCAAAGCCAGGGCTCTGGGCATGTGCTTCTCGGGATTCCACACAGGTACACCAGGGTAGTGCACAGGGTACCCAAAAAATCCGGGTAGACCCGGAACAGCCTGTAAAATTTCTCAGGGTCTCTTGGAACTGCTTTAAAAATTATTCAGGGTGTTATAAAAAATCCCACAAGGAAGCTACCGCCCCTGCAATTTCCGGGAGATCCGGACCGGCTTTGGGCTGCCCCTCTGGGACAGCCCACATTTTTGTTATTTATTCCGGTTTCCGGACGGGATGTACATCCCTGAGGTACACCACTTATTTATATTTTATCAGGTGCACGGGCTTCTTGCACTGGATCAAAAGGTGGCCTTAAAGATATAGATGTTCCAAAATCTGCTGATCAAATTGCAAAGCAGAGGGAAGACCGTTGAAAACACGCTATTTTTGTTTGCCTTGCACATAGACTTGCATGCTCTGAGAGTCATGTGTACATTGTACATCATGTGTTTCCATGATTTCTTACAAGCTCCCCACCCTCCACCTCGATTTTTTGGTCAAGCAAACACAGAGCGACCTGCTCCCTTCTTGTCTTCACGCCCATGTCTGCAGGTAACCTGCTGGGGCTCGTACTCTCACCCCTCATTCTCACAACGTTCGGCTGGCGCGCACTCTTCTACGCCTTTGGCTTTTTCGGTCTCCCACTGCTAGCTATGTGGCTAGCTGCCGTTCCAGATAGGAAGCCCATTGCCAGCAAGGGTAACTCCAGCCTAGACGCAGGCAGGAGCAGGAGCAGTAGCAACAGTAGCAGTATACCAGGGTCAAATGGAGAGCCAAGTGCAGCAGGGGTCGGTGAGAGCAGTGAAAGAACTCACAACGTGGCCAGCACGTCAGGTGCACCAAGGGGTGGGGATGTGAGTGTGTGGTCGCTCATGAGTAGGTCTGCAACGTGGGCCATCATCGTTGTCAACATCGTCAACCATTTTGGCTACTTCATCTACCTGAACTGGATGCCTACGTATTTTGTCAAGGTGCGTGCTGATGTATGCAAGCCGGGGTGTGCCAGTCAGGGAAGCAAGGTTCTACGAGCAGTAGTAGCTTTGCTCTTTGATTTCAGACAGTCCTAAAACCCCCAATGGAAGCCTTTAAGATGAACGCCTTGACACCTACATGGGCTCAATGTGCTGGGAAGTTGGAGAAACAGCAACTGAATAAAGATGATTTTATAATAATGCAGGCAGTATATTAATGTAATATTGCCATTTTGCATCAAATAAAACCTTTTGAAGAAAACATACAAAATGCTAATAATTATGCTACTAACACTATTCCTAGGTGATGCGATGATTTTGCTAATTTCACACACATACACACACACATGTACCCACACATGTCCAGACACATACACTGATATTTTGAGGGTGCCCCCAGGTTAATAAGTCCACACCCCTTGCTCAAACGCAGGCCCTAGGGTTTGACCTGCGTGCCTCAAGCTTCCTGTCCTTCTTGCCTTGGCTAGTCATGGCAGTGGGCAGCTCTTTGTCAGGCATCCTTGCTGACAGCCTGGTAGCTAAGGGGGTCCATGTGACCCGCGTGCGCAAAGGAGTGCAGGCGGTCGCATTCCTGGTGCCAGCACTTGCTTTGATAGCACTTTCACAGCCAAACCTGTCCCCCAAGGTACGTCCACCTCTTTTGTCCACCACTTCTAGCTGAGCTTGCTGCATGCTTATGCTTTAAAAAGAGTCACCCTGCAAGCATTTAGAATGCAATACCAGCAAGAACCAGCTACCTATACACATACTTCTAGCAACATTCCAGCACCCGCTCTTACATGCGACCCCTGCACACCAGCCGTGCTTGTATCTTCCTCACTTTTCACCGTCACGTGTGTGACCAATAAGCAGTCAATATTTTGAGTAAGCTGCGTATGGAGAAGGATACAGTGAGCATGTAACACCTCATTCCTTAAACCATCCACCCTTGCTTTCAAACTCCAATTCAGGTTGCTGTCACGCTCATGACTATTGCACTGGGTACCACGTCTTTAGGCCAAGCCGGCTTTGTAGCTAACATGTCGGATATTGCTCCCCGCCAAGCAGGAAAGATGTTTGGGTTGTGCAACACGTTTGGTTCGCTGTCCGGTATTGTGGGCGTCACAGCAGTGGGATTTATTGTGGAAGCCACCAACTCCTTTAGCACTGTGTTTCAGCTCACAGCAGGGATGTATGTGTTTGGGACAATCATTTGGTGCCTGCTGGCTACTGGGGACCGTGTCTTTGACTAGCTAGTTAGAAGTTTCCAGGAACTCAAACCGTCTACATGCAATGTCCCTACAAAGACTGGTGCCCGCCTTGTACCAGTGTGTGTAAGTTTGGGGAAGCGCGGGTAGCTAGACTTTGCTGTCCACCTCAACACTGGCGTATATTTGAGGTACTCCTTGTTTTGTGTCCTGCTGGTGGCTTATGGAAATTCCCTATAAATAGAAGGCCACTCGCTCCACCGTTGCTTCATTATTGTGTGAAGAAAGAAATTGAGCCATTTAAGTACCAGTCAGGTGCCATGAAGTAGTACGGTAATTTTGCCGCAGCAGAATGATCACAAAAAAACAGCTGGGACCAGGAGGAGTTGTTAGCAGAAGGACTATACTTCCTTTCTTAACTTGTCATCACAGTATCACTGATTTTGAGATCAATGCATTTCTGAACCAAGACTCATACAGACTCCTCAAATTTGTGTCAGATTTAGTTTCAATTTTCGACACTGGTTGATTTTGTTTCACCAGCCAATTTGCCATCAGCCAGAGAATCGGGCTGTAGGCCATCCTTGTAACCCCTTGTAACCCCTTGAAGGACTATGACCCAGGAGGGGCCTCTTGGTAATGAGTTGCAGCCATCCAATCAACAAACATAAGATGGTTTGAAGTGTGATGGAGGCTTTCTAGAGCATATTGTGAATCACCAATCAGCCAATCAGTGAGCAAACCTCCGTTGCTTGACGTCCAACCTAGAATCTCCAACTGGACGCACGCTTCCTTGGTGCAGAGATCTTGCTTTGTGTGCTGCCCCTTTGTGGCGTCCATGGGGCTTGGGACAGGCTGTGTTACAATCCTTTACTATGTGTAAAGTAAAAAGTAAAGTAACGCCATGGTGTAAACACTTTCGGCAAGGGTAGGAAAACACTGTTATGGGTTGAGCCGTACAGCATCCCAACGTGTCAGACAAAGGAGAGAAAAAACACAAAGAAAGAGTCTCAGGTTCAATGTCAGCAAAAAAAGGAAAGCGTTGAGAGACCGGTGCACACACTGCTGCGTTTAATGTGAGTAAGGCCTTGCCTATTGGTAGTAAGCAGGACACACGTTCAGGGCAAGAAGTAAAACTCTACTGGTACAAAAGGCCACATGCTGGGAAGTCATTGAATGGAAACAAAAGGAAGTAAGTAAAAACAATCACCACAATTACGGAGGGAGAAGGGGCCACTAAACAACCACCAAGACCTTGCCATCATATTTATTAATTCAATACAGATAAATCCAGCACCTGGCATCTTAACTTCTGCCAGCTGGCATGTCCAAGCTCCTAAATTTTTAGGCAGATCTATGCAAGAATGATATGGAAAAGGGGGAAGTACATAGGGGGAGCTAGGATCCCTCCCTTTGCGCGCTCGAGCAGTACCAAGCAAGAGGGTCTCCGCACCCCCCAGAAGACAAGCTGAGGGAAGATACCAGCCCCTGATGCTCTTTGTGGACTGGAATAGTCCTCCGGCCAGGCCAATGTCTATCATAGAGAATGCTTACTTGCATAACTAGACTGCCCTTGATGATCCTTGACCGCTTTTCACAGGTAGTAACTCCTGCTTCTAACAAGAGCTTCCCTCCAACAGAGGCTTCCCATCCATTGGGTGACTTCCTTAATCAGGCATGGAAAAGCTTGGTTGAAAAATAGGCGTTGGCGTTGGTGCAGGCGCTTACTTTGGTGCCGGTGCTGGTGTTGTTGGCGGGGTGGCTTTCACACTTGCGTTCCGACTTGACTCTACGAGGAGAGCTGACGGGGGGGGCTTTTGGTGTCTCTGAGGCGTTTTTTTTGCTTCCGAACCAGCAAGATAGTAAACCAGCCCCCCCCCAATCGCAACGTTCTGCAGGGTGTAGTTGAAAGGATGAGCTTTTGTTCAAGGTCAAGCTGGGACCAACAGGCCATGTAAAATGACTAGTAATGTTGCCTACACAATGTAGCACTCATGCAAATAAATTCAGGATTCTGGGGGGCCATTCAACGTGGGGCTTAAAACGAGTGGGACTTAGCTTGCAAGGTTTCCAGTCACAAGACGCATCACTTTTCTACTCACAAAAAGGTTGTCTTGATACAATTGGCAAAGGGGCTGTTTTGGAGCATTGGAAGATTCCAAATTTGTACAAGCACGTCCATCTCGTTTTATAATTGACAAAAGGGAAACTTTCGGCGCAGTACTTGCAACAAGGCAGCATTTTGGATAAAAGCCAAAGCAGTGTTGCCTGTCCTTTGCCTTTCCTTAAAAAAAATCAGGTAAAGTGTCAGGGATAGGACCCTAGCCTTTTGGGGATTCCCCCTCTATCCTGAATCCTGAAGCAGTGTGCAGAAGAGGCTGACATACGAAAATGTGTGAATGATGGCTTTATCATTTACCTTTAGGAACTGAATGGCTTGGGACTGCCGGAGCGCATTATCATGTGCGTAGTCCCAGAAATTATGCATCACAACCGTCGTCAATGTCAGAGACATGAGCTGCGTGAAATAGGGGAGATGCCGCTAATGGTTTGTAGAAGGGGAATTTTGGCTGGGAATTGTCTGATAAAAGCAACTTTGAATTGTAGCTTTTGATTTTCATCACATCATAGTGATATATAGCAAAGCTTGTGACCTACAAGGATGCAGGCTCCAAAGCGGATGTCAGCCATGAAGAGGACGAACCCAAACAGGTAACACGTGCTGCTTGCCAGTAAGATTTGGGGGTACTTGTCCTGTGGCGTACACAGATGAGAGGTGTGAGTGATGTGCGTAGCTTGCATAAGGGAATTAAGTGAGCTCAAGCGCGTGAGAAAAGAATGATCAAGCCGGTACGTAGAACCGAGGTTTTCTGGAAAGAGGGGCAAAGGCAAGGTGGACAAAAAGGTAGACGAGAGTAACACGACTCATTTTAGGTCTCGAAGCCGGTGCAACCGCGGCATTCCAATTTACAATGCCCTTTCATTGATAAAAAGAGGCAAAGGCAAGTTCGATTAAGGCAAGAGACCAGATTGCCAGCACAAGGGTCATTACAAAGCATGACCAGACATGTCACAGATCTGTAGTAGTTCGCTACAATATTAGCCTCGTGCTTCGTAAAGAGCCATCACCTTCTCAACCGGAGGCCGGAAGCCTGTAAGGCTTTCAAAGCGGTAGAGGGACTCATCCAGCTTTGGGCCGACCCACAGCATCGCTTTACCGCCTGTACATGTGTGTGTGTGTATGTGTGTGTGTGTGTGTGTGTGGTGTGTGTGTGTTTGTGTGTGTGTGTGTGTGTGTGTTTGTGTGTGTGTGTGTGTGTGTGTGTGTTTGTGTGTGTGTGTGTGTGTGTGTGTGTGTGTGTGTGTGTGTGTGTGTGTGTGTGTGTGTGCACGTGT
>Ga0307968_1001250_pt1 | contig 20561 bp, 22 predicted proteins | sample OrgLakmetagen650_FD_201834 | JGI IMG/M metagenome (GOLD analysis project Ga0307968, IMG submission 201834) | Saline water microbial communities from Organic Lake, Antarctica - #650 | ecosystem: Environmental > Aquatic > Non-marine Saline and Alkaline > Saline | place: Antarctica: Organic Lake...
TGTCCTGCATTGACAGGAATGTGATCATGCCTTCAACATTGATGCACATGGGTGTGCAAATCATCTGCGCATGCAGGCTCGGACGATGCGCCAAAGCGTGGACGTCACCCGCCTGTCCCGCATTGCTCTCAGCAACCTGGAGCGAGAGGGAGACGGCTCAGACTACACCGCCGTGGAGATGCAGCCTGGGGATGTGCGCATTGAGACCGCAGATGCTGAGCTGGACTTTGTAGACGAGCGGGACGATGGTGCGCGTGTGTGCGTGTGTGAATGTTGGCTTGTGCATGTTGGTGCATGTGTGTTGGTATGCGAGTGCATATGGGTGTGTGAGTGTGCATACATGCAAGTGTTTGTTTGCATGTGCTTGTTTGTGCATGTGAGGTGGGCATCAAGACAGCAGATGCTGAGTTGATTTTGGGTATGTTTGTGTGTCTATTGTGTTTGTGTGTGACCCAAAGTGACTGGAAGATGAAGATTGGCGCTGAGTGTGTGAATTGAGTCATATTAGTGAGAACTTTTGAGAGGATGCTTGGCAGGGTAAGGATTGCATGCTTCCTTCAGTCCCGATCTGTCCAGGATCTGTCCAAACCTTTCCTTGGCCATTACCAAACAAAACCACTTTACCAATGGAATTGAAGCCTTTTTAATAAAAAACAGCAATCTGCGTTCTTCAGTATGCTATTGTGCGTGCCCTTTTCACACAGCAGCGGCAGATCTTTGTGTGGTTTTTAGTGGCTTGAGCGCAGGAAGAAAGTATAGTGATGTCCTTCCCTCCAAGAGAGACTGCCATAGCCAAGTGACGCAAACCACATACATAATTTTTCGGCTTCTGCAATTGAGCATCCGCATTTCGTAGTAAGAACTAAATATCCAAAGTAATAACACAGCTAGCGCTTGCAAGTATGCGTATGCGTACACAACAGACTGACAAATAAGAGCACGCACACTCTGATCAAAGTATTCTCACAAATACATATTTGCACGATCACAAACACTTGCACATAGGCGCACACACAAACACACTTGTATGCACACACACTCCTCTGGTGCAGGTGCCGCAGATGATGATGAGGCACCATCACCTGCGCAGAGTGACGATGGTGCAGTCATCGACCAGGGAGCAGCCTTTGGAGATTCAGGCCAGGTGGGGGGGGTCTGGAAGTAGCCTGGAGCTGCCTATTATGCACGAGATCCAGGATGATACGGAATGATGGATGTTGAATCCAGGGTGATACGGAATGCCTATTATGCACTTATGCACGATCCAGGGTGATACGGAATATGATGGATGTTGACAGCACATGTATGTTTTGATCGTCGGCAAGCTGTTTATGATGTGTTTGCTGTATGGGGCGTGGAGCTACCTGTCCTGCTTTTCCAACACAGCATGCTCAGCTGCAGCTGGGATGCTTTGATGTGGTCATGCGAGTGGTTATGCAAGCTAGAAAGAGGGGCTGAAATGATACTTCTGACCGACTGCATGAAGTGTTTGGATGGGTGTGGCAAGCATGCCAACAGGGCAGTTATGTTGAGAGTGTGTGTGCGTATGTCCGTCCATGGGTGTAAGTGGCCAGTTTGGTGCGTCCTTTCCAGATTGTGTTGTATAAAAACTTGTTATACTGTAGTGGTTCTATGGTTGAGGCGTGGTAAGGCATGTTGCTGGGTTTCTCTCCTTTATGCAGCAGCACAAAAGCATGGATTGCTCGCGCACACATACACACACACACACACACACACACACACACGTGGATAAGATAGATTTGGGCTTGCAGCAGGTTGTACATGAACAGGGTGGTTTGCATTCAGGCGAGAGCCTCTCACCAGGAAGCAGATGAGGCCAGGCCAAGGCAGAGGTGCAGGAGTGAAACTCACCTAGTGCACGCACACACACACACACACACGTACACACAGTTACACACAGTTACACACATAAAGCACGAATTCACGTGTATGCGGGCAGGTTGGACCCATCGGAGGTGTGGCACTCACCAGTGAACAGATGAGGCCGGGCCAAGGCAGAGGCAGAGGCAATGAGCCTGGCAGTAGGCCAGGGGTCACCGACAAGACCTCAGGTGGGTGCTCGTGGGTGCTCGTGCGTGTTTGTTTGTGCACGTGCGCGTTGGTGTGATGTAGGTGTGCGTGCACATGTTTGTGCGCATGTGTATGTGTGTGTAGATTAACTAAAAAAGGAGGGGTGTATGTAACTGGCCAGGGCATGGACGGCTGACACGACAGTTGGATGAAGTCTTTGTGCAGGCCGATAGCTGCACATACCAGAATATGTACCCACACCCTTGCATGCCTATCCCTCGTGCAGATGACGATGCGATGGGCAACGATGGCACGGATGTGTGCACCACCTCAGACCCTAGCATGCCTGCACTGGATGCCCTGGTTTGGCACGCCAGCGATGCAGCAGTGAAGCCCATCGTGGCAAACAGGCGGATTGAAAGGCTGCCAGAGCCCAAGTTTGAGCCCAAGGCCCTGCCATTCCCGGCAATGTCACTGCAGGTTTGTGTGTGGGGGGGGGTACGTGTGTGTGTGTGTGTGTTTGTGCGTGCTTGTTGCTCAGGGGTGGGCTGCAGGCGCATTGTAGGGTTGTGCATGTGTGTGTGCGCAAGTGTGCTTGTTACTGTGTGAACGTGTGATTGTAGCTTTTCAGCAGCAGGCCAGATGCACACTCGTCTTTCTTTCTACGGGTGTGGTCACAGTGATAGCAATAGTCTAAAGAAGGAAGGATAGTCTAAGGAAGGATAGTCTAAGGAAGGATAGTCCAAGGAAGATAGTCTAAGGAAGGATAGTCTAAGGGAGGATAGTCAAGGAAGATGGTCTAAGGAAGCAGTAGTATAAAGAAGAAACGTGAAAGTGCAAGAACAAAAGCAATGTACAACTTTAGGACAACAAAAGGGAGACCCTCCCTACAAGCATCTCACTGACACATCTAGGCAGGAGGGATGTCTTGCGTGTTTGCGTGTGTGGGTGCACCTCACATGCCGCCTTTGGGCGAGCGTTTTCTCTAAATGATGCATGCAAGCGTGCCAGAGGGCAAGAGTGCTCAGGCTTGCTCCTGGGTGGCAGCTTACGTGCTTGTGTGCATTCGTGAGCAGCGACACAGGAAGGTTGTGGAAGACATGACATGACGTGCACTGCATTGCACTTAATGCAAAGCAAGGACCTGAAAGGCATCACGTGCACACGCACAGCGAGGGAGTGTGGGAGTTTCAGGTCGCTAAGAAACCGTAAATGTTCTTAGCCAGTGATGTGCTGTGATGGAGTGCTTTTTGTCGCGTGCCTCAGCAACACGTGCCAAAACGATGGACATACATCACGCGCATACAAACAAACAATTGAGACAAGAAATGCGGCATGTAAAACAGGGGGGGCTAGAAATGCATTTGACACCTGTCTATCTTCTGAGCCATTGCCGGCCATGTGTGAGATTGTGAGTGTACTTTGTATGTAAGCGCCACAGATGTACGCACGCAATGAACAAACAGCACAGTATCACACACACAGCCACACACACCACAAACAACTGACAGGAAATGCTGCATGCGGAGCAGAAGGAGCTAGAGAATTTCCTGACGCACATCTACAGGGCCATCGCCAGTGCAGCACCACTCAAAGACAAGGTGGGACCCGCTCATGAATTTCTGTGGATTCAATGAGCATAGAGCCATCAGATGCAAAGCACCCCTCAGTTTGAGACTGGGCTGGACTCCTGCTCCAAGACTTTTAGGAGCTGACGCGTAACAGCATGCTCTGAGGGGAAGCCACGTCTCAGGCAAAGGGGGGCTTTATGTGCGGCTTGCAGATTGAGTGCCGCACGAAACAACAGGAATGAACGTGCTGCACGCACGCCAATCCTCTCTGCTGCCTCAAAAAACGTTTTGTCACACAGCACGTGAAAAGAGCACACACACATACACATATACGCGTGCTGAGGTGTACACACACACGCACACACACAACCACGAGCTTGCACACACAAAAATAAAGCCCATGCACAAGGCGAGCATCACATATCAAACACACACACACATAATATACACGCGCGCATGCACACACGCACGCACGCACGCAGGTCAACGTACTGTCCTACTTTGAGACGCTGTGTGTGGACACCAACGCCGCCAACGTGCTCATCAACTCCTCTCTTACCATCTTATTCATTCGTATGCTGCGTAACGCACGCGCCCCCACCCTCCGCATCCGACTGGCCTCGGTGAGTCTGACCTCTCATTGCTACCCAATGTGTGCCCTGACAGTACGTGAGGGTGTGCGATGCACCATATTCTGTCCAGAGCATGACCTTGTTATGTTCCCTCACCTGGTGAATCTGACTGGTTAGATTGAGTTCACTCTCTCGTGCGTCCTGACGTGCGTGAGGGTTGTGTGTGCATTATGCCTCCCAAGCATCACGGTTAAGTAAATGATCATGTGCAGCATATGCATCTAGCATTGGTCAATTAATTACCCCAACAAGCAGCTTGCCTTGTTCCAAATGTTGCCCTGCATAAGAATACCTGGTGTGGGTTATTCGCCTCCTCAGCTCACCCTTCACAAAAGGATTGCATTTCCCCCCCCTCCTCTGCTTACCCTTCACACAAGGACTGCATTTCCCCCCCCTCCTCTGCTCACAAAAGGACTGCACTTTCCTTTCCCCTCCTCTGATTACCCTTCACACAAGGACTGCACTTACTTTTCTCCTCCTAATTTGTATAGGTGTTGGGGCTGCTTGTACGGCACGCCACCTTCATTGCTGAAGAGCTCGCTCAGACGGGGGTGGTGGAGATCCTCACTGATGCCCTGAAGGACAAGATGGAGAAAGTCAGGTGATGTTCACTTTGGTGTGCTTCGACGAATCTCCCCACTGTTACTGAAGGTGACTTACGTCTAGGGTTGGCCAGAACCAAATATATTTATGGTGTATATTCGGTATTCATGGCAGGGAAATCACCAAACATACGGTCATATACGGTGCATATACATCATTCTAAACAACCCTACTCATGTCTGGGTGGGCGGCCGTCCATCGGTGCTGCCAAGGACTCAATCGGACATTGAGTCAGGTGACATTAAGTCAAAGTTGCTTACGGGTTAATTATGGTGCTGCCAAGGACTCGATTGGACATTCATTGAGTCAGGTTAAAGTTGCTTACGGGTGTATTAGAAGTGCCTTCAGATTTCGATGGTCCCAGGAAGGGATTTGAGAATGATGTAAGGTCGGTTGGGGATGCCTCAAGGTTTCGTAAGCAGTGCGGCGTGGGTCGAGATGCTTTCAGTGCCAAGGCTGAAAGCGAGTCAGTGTGCAGGGGGGTTAGTGTGGACAGTTGGTGTATAAGGTCATATTGGTGTATAAGGTCATGTTGGTGTATAAGGTCATGTTGGTGTATAAGGTCATGTTGGTGTATAAGGTCTGCATCATCTCAACATATCATCACCTGATGAACTACTGTGCATGGTTTACATTATATATAACCAGTCGTCCCCACCATTTCCTTCAGACCTGATGTTGGCTGAAAAGGAAAGCGCTTGTGAGGTTTGCGGGTGGCTATCTGATCCTCTTGACTGAGAGACTGCTTGTTGCAAGATGCTTGGTTGCAAGCTGAACCACTTTGTCATGTGGCGTGCGGGTGTTGTGCAAGTCTGCACAGCGTGTTGGTCATGCATGTGACCGTGCAGACTTTGCACACTATACACATGTTGGCCATGCATGTGATCGTGCAAACTATGCACACTACAGATGCACACACTTTCACCACACAATGCTTTCACACGGCTTACAGGACAGAAAGGCCTCTCATATGAGCACACATTCACAGCGCTCACGGAAACACACCCACTCAAGCTCATGCACACACGCATACATACACAGACGGAGAGTGATGGCGACCCTATTTGAGCTGCTATTCTACTTGGCCACGCAGCAGCAGGACGTGAAGAGACTACACTCACAACACACATACTCACAATGCACGCACGCACTCACAACACACGCACTCACAACACACACTCACAATGCACCCACACCTGCAAACAACCACACATAACTATGCAGACGGAGAGTGATGGCAACCCTGGGTGAATTGCTGTTTTATGTGGCCACCCAGCAGCAGGACGTGCAGAGCGGCACCACCGCACAGGAGGTGTCTGCTTGCTGGAGCATCAACAGCAGCACCATCAGTGCTGTCACCAGGTGGGCTGAGCTGGTTTGAAAGTGCTGTTCGGGTGTGATCGTGTTGTGTGCTGCTCAGAGAGGAGTACCCTGTAGGTCTCAAGACGTTTCCTGTTGACCCTTTTATAAGGGTCCAGTGATGAACATTGTTTCCTGCTTGTGTGCAGATTGCTTGCAACAGGTACGCATTTTACCAAGTTTGTGGTGCAGCCTTTTTCGGTGTTCTTTTTTGTTTCTTTCAAGGCGTTGCTCTTCCGTTCTGTTGTGCTCAGTGTATTTGTGCACATGTACGAGTGATTTGCTGGTGAGGGCCCCTGCAAGGACTGCATGCTGACAATAGATCTTGGATAGAGACTGCTGCAGAATGTTATGCTGCTCACAGCATATTTTTGCAAATGACAGGCGCCCAGTTCCTCCTTAGATCCATGATGACCATTAAAATTACACCTTTTGATGCAGCTTGCAAAAACACCTGCGCAGAGATGCTCACACGCTCATACCAAGTCATGTATCTGGCACACACACACACACACACACACACACACACACACACACACGCACACACACAACACACAACACACACACACACACACAAGCCAAGAAATTATGTGACCATGTGGGCTTCACACAGGATTGCGTACAACTGGAGACGTGTTGTTTATACGCACAGGTTACTCAAGCCCCAAGAAGACGAAGTCACGCAGCACTATGCTGTGAAGACCATCGAAAACATTTGCAGCCAAGGAGGCGACTGGGCAGCCAACTTTTGCAGGTGCGTGTGTATGTGATTAATATGTACTTAATGTCCACCTGCATGCTATAACAGGGACAGGTGTGCATGTCTTTAGTGTGCATGTCTTTAGTGTGCATGTCTTTAGTCTTTAGTGTGCATGCCTTTAGTGTGCATGTCTTTAGTGTGCATGTCTTTAGTGTGCATGCCTTTAGTGTGCATGTTTTTAGTGTGCATGTCTTTAGTGTGCATGTAGGTGACATTAATGGCAAGAGCTGATGGCAACCAGACATGCTTGCCAGCAGTGTCTTTGAATGCTCTGTCTCTTCAGACACCTTTCTAACGCCTTTGTTCCCCCGACAAATGTACACACACTCTCACACACACAAACGCACACGCGCACACATGCAAACGCGCACACACGCACACACACACGCAGCAACGAGGTCGCCTTCAGCCTGGTCCAGATCTACAGCTCCACCAAAAGTGAGAACCTGAAAGCCACCACCGCCTCGACCCTAGCTCGTCTATTGCGTCACAACCCCACATTGGTGGTGTACGTGGTGGACAAGTTTGGCACGCGACTATTTGTGGCAGGCCTTGGTGATCCTAATAGCAAGGTGAGGGATCTGGGGGTAGGGGGTGTGAGCACGCAGTTGTGCGTGTATATGCGTGTGCGTGTGTGTGTGAGCGTGTGTGTATGTGTATGTGGTGTGTGTGTGTGAACTGTCTGTGCTGCTGCTCCTGCTCGGCCTTCAGCTTCTTGTTCGCTTGTAAAATGCATGTTTGGCCATGGTTTGGGTTGGCCAGAACCGTATATATACATTGTACATGACTGTATATTTTGTGATTTCCCTGCCCAAAATACCATATGTACATCGCATATATATGTATATATGGTTCTGGCCAACCTTAACAATAGTATGATATGACTATCATGCTTATGTACATGTTCATTTGTACGCATGAACGTCTGCATGTATGTGAATTGATGTATATGATGTGCGTGACACATGTTGTATGCGCAGCCGATTGGTGTGTTTTTATGTGCTTTGCCTGTGCCTGTGCCTGTGCCTGTGCCTGTGCCTGTGCCTGTGCCTGTGCCTGTGCCTGTGCCTGTGCCTGTGCCTGTGCCTGTGCCTGTGCCTGCATGTGCCTGCATGTGCCTGTGCCTGTGCCTGTGCCTGTGCCTGCATGTGCCTGTGCATGTGGAGTGTATGCTGTGCCTTCATGTGCCTGTGCATGTGGAGTGTATGTTGTGTCTCGTGCCTTGGTGACGCATTTGGCAAGTGCGAGCATGCTGATATGAGGGGCGGCCACCTGCCAGCCAGGTTGCTTTGTGTGTATGGGCAGTGGACAACACACGCATTTCATCTCCCTTGCCTGCCACATCAATAAGCAATTGCCGCCAATAACATGCTGGACACGGGCGGCCACCTGCCAGCCAGATTGCACTGTGTGTGTGGGCAGTGGGCAACACGCACATCTCACGTCACCCTTGCCTGCCACCTCAGGTAGTAACAGGCGCCATCAACATGCTGAACATGGCCCTGTGCCAGCCGGACCTCACCGTGCGTGCGCGTGCGGCTCTCAGTGAAGAGCGCTCCTTGGTGCCTGGCCTCATGACTCTGTTGGACCACCCGCTGCCTGTGCTGCGTGTAAAGGCCATCGTCACCATCCTGCTACTGTGCACTAGGTGGGTGTAGGTGTGATGGAGGGGGGGGGGTGATGTGGGCGTGAGTGTGTGTTTTGGGGGGGATGGGGTGGGGCAGCTATGGGGATGGGAGGAGACGTGTGTGTTCGTGTGCATGATAGTGCGTGAGTGTAAGCATGTGTGTCTGAGTGCATGTGTGCATGAATGGGTGTCTTAAGCACTTGTGTGTGTATGAATTTTTATTTTTTGCAGGTGTGAAAGTACAAAGACTGGTGCAAAGCAAGGGAAGCAGGTGCTTTTGTTGGTGCCTGGCTTTGTGCCTCTGCCGGTCTGTCTGTCTGTAAAGACGATGCGTCATCTCAAAGCGTGCATCGCCACATCATTGCACTTCTGCAAGGAGGTGTACTTACATACATGTATGTTTTGATGTATGTAACATATATGTATGTCTTGATGGAACGCAGTCTTAATGCTTGCACATCCGTGTGCTCGTGCTCGTGCAGCTGTAAGTTGGCTGTTTGATGCAACTTTTGAAGCTCACACATTTAACATTTAACACACCCACACACAAATGTTCACGAACACACTGGTTGTCAGACATGGACTAGAGACAGACCCACACATGTTTTCGCCTATATCTAACCACATACACACACATGCACACACTCATGTCCACCTGCAGGCTGTCCACGCGCTGGCTATTAGACGCGTGCAAGGCCAAGCTCATTCCAACAGTGGAGCGACTCCAGAGGGAGAAGGACGATTACTTGCAGGAAGCAATTGGGGTCATGCGCACTGAAATGACTCGTTTAGTGCCCATCATATGCCAGCAGGTGCGCTCGCCAAAACCATGTGTATAGTTTTCTCGTTTTCTCGATTTTTATTATCCATTTATTGCTTACTGTATTCCCAGCAGGTGCGTATCATAAACCGTGCGAATTGATTTCTGCTATCCTTGCGCCTTGCAACAAATAAATGCTTGCTGTTACCAGCAGATCAATGCTGATGATGTGCAGGAATGTGAGTGTACGCTGTGCTGTGCGTTGGCATGAGCAGAATAAAAGGCCAAGAATAGCGTGAGCATAAAACAAGTCGGCATGAGCGAAACAAGGCCAAGAAGAGCATTAGCATGAATGAAAGAAGAGGCCAAGAAGAGCGTTAGCATGAATGAAAGTAAAGGCCAAGAAGAGCATCAGCTTGAATGAAACAAAAGGCTAGGAAGAGCGTCGGCATGAGTGCAACAAAAAGCCAGGAAAAATGCAAGGCTGTGCTAAACAAAAATGTAATATAAGTGGGTCAAGGTCCCTGTGCGCGCTGTCTGCTGGGAGGGCTTTGTCCTTCCTGTCTCCATAAAATTGCTTTCGCAAGGTCCCTCTGCCTCGCATTGTTTATAGCATGTCATCATATCATCATATCAGACTGTAAGCAGCCTGCAAGACTCCGTCCTCCTTCTAATACGATGACCTCGCTCTTGTGTGCCACACAAGGCTCCATAGCACAAGTGTCCATGTGTTGTGACACATGACCTGTGTGTTAGTTCGATTGCTGCCGTTGTGTGTGGCAGGTACCGCGTAATTTGATCTGAGGCCTGTGAATATCATGCAATTGTTCAAACCTGAATCCATTTGCGCACTGCTGTTATCTGACCTGAGCCCTCCCTTTCTCGTTCACACAAATATAGACACAGACACACGCACACATAAACACGCTGCAGATATCGGATGACTTAGGCAAGGCTGGAGCTCGGAAAGGTAGCACCGGCACTCCTGTGCGGGGTAACGGGACCAAAGTGCCCTTCCAGCAGTTCCAGGTGTGTTTTTGTTTTTTGTTCAAATAGCATGCATGAGGTTTGCTTCAGGTTTGTTACTTCTATGGTCCGAGTAGCCTTTCAGGTGTGATTGTTGTTCTGAAAAAGGTGTCAGGTGTGGTTTATAAAATCATCCTGCCTGATGAACCAATGGCAGATCTTACAGGGGGTTGGTTTATTGCAGTAGGGCCTGAGTACTATATGATCTTTAACAGGCGTGATCTGTGACAGCGCCCTTCCGGATAGCTTACGGAAATAAGCAAAAGCAGGCATGGTCTAAAGAATGATCCTGCCAAATCTTCCCATGGTAGATCCACGTGCGGTTTACGTTCCTTGCTGTTGGGTCTGGGATGCCCCTCTGGCATTCTCAGAAGGGCTGTGTGTAGGGTTGGCCAGAATTGAATATATACACCGTATATGACCGTATATTTGGTGATTTTCCTGCCAAAAATACCGTACATACACCATATATATATATATATATATGGTTCTGACCAACCCTAGCTGTTTGACGTGAAATGCGTGGCTGCCTTGGCCTTGCAAGACCATTGGGCATGCTTTCAGCCTAGCATGCTGGCAGGTCTGAGCACAGAAAGGGAGGTGACAATGTCCAAGTCTGCAACACCATTTGGCATGCTTAAGGCCTAACACGCTGACAGGTCTGAGTACAGGATGGGAGGTGACAATGCCCATGGCTGCAATATCACAAGCACTCCTGGTCTCTCAATAAGCCACTGTGTTCGTACGGATGATGAGTACCCTGTGACGTGTACGTACCTTACCTAATACCTAATTTGAGTGCCCTGCGATGAGTGAGTTCCCTGAGATGTGTGTGTAACCAGTTGTGCGTAGGAATCCTATGAGGTGTGTGAAATATATATCCTACGACGTGCGTCCTGTGAAGTTAACGCATACGTATTGTATGCCCTGTGATGGTGACGTTGGGAGCTCTGTGATGTGTCCACTGGGTGCACTTTCTGTGAGCCAATCTTCTCTGGACAGTCTGCGATTGCATCAATGACACCGCCATTCTCAAACACCGCCGCCAATCCCCATTGTGTGCTTTCACCTGTGCCAGGGTCAGTGCACTGCAGCTAGAACCTTCAATTCAAAACTCTTGGCAGTTCAATTTGCACGAGTGGGTGCTCTGCAGTGCACAGCTGATCACCAGCCCCCTTTCACCACAAGCCCTGCAAAGCACAGGCTGCAAAGCACAATCACGTCGAGTACATAGGGCTGGCTAGGACCGTATATATACATCATATATGGCCGTATTTTTGGTGATTTCCCTGCCAAAAATACCGTATGTACACCGTATATATATATATATGGTTCTGGCCAACCCTACATACACACGTAGGGATCGCGTTTGCTTATAGCACTATATAGCGCTATACTATTTTAGCGTGTGCCATTATACACGTAGGTGGTGCTGCACCCCATATCACCAGCCCCTTCTCTTTCGTAAGCCTTGTAACCAACTCAAAGGTGGCAGTTGATAATGCACCTCATATCATCAGCCCCTTTTCTTCTGCAACCCTTGGAACCTGCTTACAGGTAGTAATTGGTGATGCACCTCATCATCAGCCCCTGCTCCTTCACAAATTTCATAACCAAATGGAGTCGGTTACGCATGTACGGTGTATGTATGGTTTCTTAGCAGGGAAATCGCCATACATACGGTCATACACAGTGTAATGCGTATTCCCGGTTCTGACCAACCCTACTTGCAAACTGTTTGACGCTCAGGTGGTGCTGCACCTCATCACCAGCCCCTCCTTCCGCTCTGCCACCGTTACCCCTACCCTGCTGTCCGACTTGGCCAATTTCCTCGTGGCTTCCAGCAACCCTGCCATCGCCAGTAGCAGTGGAATGACAGAGTTCAAGGCCACACTCATGCACGTGCTGGAAGCCATTTGCCAGGTGGGGGAGAGAGCTCTGTTTTGGACCAGATGGACCAAAGGTGGTCATGTATGGTCATGCTCATGTGCTCAGGCTCAGCCTCTTCTGTCTTCTTTCTTACTATGGTGCTGAGGGGTAGGACGCCCTGCTACGTTTTTCTAAGTTGCAGGCGTACATACTCAATGCTCGTGGGTTTGCACTGTGTATATGGTCTCAATTTTTTATTCAGGTTACGATATGCGGTCAGTCGTTGCATCCGTGTTGCTCCACAAAATTCTGTGTGTGTCTGACATGGACTGGTGAGACCCATGACTCTCAGCCACATCCTACGGCTGCGTAGGTAACTGGAAAAAAGAATTTAGTAAACAAGGGGCGTGCGTCAATCGATGCCAAGCAAAAGGAAAAAGTGTAATTTTCATCACCCTTGTGCAGCAAACGGAGTTGGTGCTGCAGCACCACGAGGCCATGCTCAGCCAATTCCTGCCTGCGCTGTGTGCTACTGTGAGTTCGCCTCACGAGTCTGGGGACACACGCTTTTTCTGCCTGCGGATGGTCAGTGAGGTGCGTGCAGAATGCTGGAATGTCCCTGTCTACTGCTTTGGAAATGCTTGATGTGTGTTTGTATGCATGACGAGGTTTTAGAATACTTGGCAGGGAAATCTAGAAGTGCAGTAAACACTTATGGTGTATTTCAATCTATCTGGGATCTGTTTCGTTTCCCTATTGGGAGTGGGGGTTTAGACACATTTAGCTTCAGTTTATGATGCACTTTCTTCATTTTTCCTTCACTACACACACACACACACACACACACACACACACACACGTATGCGCGCGCAACACACCAGGTTATGCAGCTCCTTGTCATGGACACCGAGCTGTATGGCAACCCAGGGTCTGCTTCTCTTGACGATCAATTGGGCCTGGCCACCTCAGCTGTTGATAAGCTCATGTCGTCACACATTCTGCCCATGGTCCCCCACCTGCTTAGAGATGAGGACCCCATGCCGCTGTATGCGCTTAAGGTGGGAGTGGGTGTGCATGTGCATTTCCAAGTGTAAGTGCATGGATGTGCTTTTGCAAATTTTCTGTTGCCCCATCTGCTTAAAGATGAGGACCCCATGCCGCTGTATGTGTGTATGTGCGTAAGTGGGATTGGTGTGCATGTGCATTTTTAGGTGCAGTGTACAACTGTGCGATCGTGCCTTTGTAAATCTTCTGTTGCCCCACCTGCTTAGAAGTGAGAACGCCATGCTGCTGTACAAGCTCTGAAGGTATGAGCATGTTTAGGCACGGAAGGGAGGGAACCGGTGTGAAGTGTTTATGCACACATCCTTCTACTGGGCTTCACACACACTGCATGGTGTATACTGTATAAACATTTATAGGGTTGGCCAGAACCGTATATATATGCCATATATGACCATACATTTGAAGAAATCTCTGCAAACGATATTGTATACACCGTATTCACTTACAAATGGTTATGGCCAACCCTACACATTTACAGCAAGCATGTATGTCACATTTACACTGTTGTATACTTTTTTTTAAACAACATATGTACAGCAAGCTGTGCTTTTTGTCACATCTTTGCGGCTGCTGGGCGGCCTCCTGAATTCCAACCCACGCCGCTACCTGTCCACCAAAAGGTGCTGCAGCAGATGGTGCAACCCAGGCTTTTTGCTTAACACATGGTGCTACTCTCGCACCTTTGCAGTTCCTGTGCGGCCTCCTGGATCCCAGCCCAATCTATCCATGCATCCGATGGTGCAACCCAGGCTGTCTGCTAACCCGGTGCCTTCTTACACATCAGTGTACACACCTTACACACACATAAGTTTGGCCAGAACCATATATATACGGTGTATATACGGTATTTTTGGCAGGGAAATAACCAAATATACGGTCATATACGGTGTATATATACGGTTCTGGCCAACCCTACACACACACACACACACACACGCGCACCTTCTCCTGTCATTGCAGCTGCTGGGCGGCCTCCTGGAATCAAACCCAGGCTATGTACAAGCCATGGAGTCCATGGGCCTAGCCGCCCAGTTTTTCGAGTTCCTGTCCTTAGAGCACGCCAACAACAACGTGCACAACATACGGTTGTGTCGGCAAATCGTGGCAGCAGGGTCAATGCCGGTGTCAGACCTTGCTGACATGCAAGTGGGGGATAAGGTGGGACTGGCTAACTGTGTGGGTTAAGGTGTTGGGTGTGGGTGTGGATGCGGCTGTTTCATCTTGCTGATGTGCAAGAAGAGGGACGAAAAAGGGCTAGATTTGTAGCTGCCTGTTCTTACTTGGCTGTGCATACTTGGCTGTGCATACTTGGCTGTGCATACTTGGCTGTGCATACTTGGCTGTGCATACTTGGCTGTGCATACTTGGCTGTACATACTTGGCTGTGCATACTTGGCTGTGCATACTTAGCTGTGCATACTTGGCTGTGCGATAGTTACGCGAGTGAGCATCACCTTGCTGGCATGCAAGTGAGGTTTGAAAGTGTGTGGCTGTTTGGGAGACGGCGCCCTGCCAAAATGCGAGGCTGATGGGTAAGGCGCTTTGTCTATTTATTGTGTCCTCTGCTGGCATCCCTGTAATGCAAAGTGCAGGCACTCGTTGCTCAAGTACCCCGTACTAAATCAGTTGCAGCTGTGTGCATGTGCTCTTGGGGTGTCCTCGCTCCCTTTTGCTGCCTTCCCTAAAACGTTGCAGCAAAGCCTTCTGAAGCTGATCTGGAAAAAGGGTGCTTCTGCTCTGCCGTGCGCTCACTTCCTGCCATGCACTGGTTTTCAACATACAGGTGGCAGCGGTGCTGGAGTACGCCACGCACAATAATGTGGAGCCGTTCCTTGAGCCAGTCTTAGACCTATGTCATGCCATCGTACAGGTGAGAGAACGACCAAGAGGGCGTGCCATGACATACGTACATATATTGCCACATTATAGACGTCTCCTTTCCAGGTTGTTGGCATCCAAGTTTTGCCTTGACTTTGGTTTCACTCCAGTCCCTAAAGCAGCTGTGTGTGCTTATTTTCATGCTAATGTGTGTGTGTGTGTGTGTGTGTGTGTGTGTGCACTCCTTAAATGTCACACACAAGAAACTCGCACTTTGTAGCCAGTCAACATACTTTTAGCCTTTCGGCCTTTTAGCTGTCAAGCTTGATTGCGCATGCTTGTGAACAGCAAGCCTCACGTGATTGCATTCAATTTCAATCTCAATCAATCAGTCTGCTATGGCTAGGGTGTGGGTATTTGGTACAAGTGCTCTAACTGTGTGTGTACTTGGTACGAGGTAATATTTGGTACTTCTGTGTACTTGGTACAAGTACTTCAAGGCAATTCACACAGCAGGGATCCTGCTCCATCAACCAGTGATTTCCAGTGAGTGAGACCCTGCTCAGGCATGACTCATGCCTCATGAGGGTGATGCATACATGCAAATGCACGTGCACATACATGTAATATGTGCACGCACCTGCGCACACATACAAATACAAACAAGTGCTACCTCTCTCTCTCTCTTTCTCTTTCTCTCCCTATCACACACACACACACACTCACACACACAAACAAAATGTGCAGCGAGATGCTCGAGAGGTTGAGGCTGGTCGCAGCCAGGGTGCCCTCATGGCCATCCTCCTAGAGCAGAGTGGCCTGTTTTTGGAGCTGTGTGCTCAGCCTGACGGCCCTGTGTCAGTTGCTGCAGCCCTGTGCCTGAATGACATGGTGAGAGTGGATGTGTGTGTGTGATTGAGCGTGTATGATTGCATGTGTATGTAAGTGGCGCATGGGCGGGCTGAGCCTAAAGAGATGATTGGTTTCAAATAGTTTGTGTGGCAGCAATATAGAGGGATCAATGTTTGTCCTGTGGCTGACTCAAAGCAGTGACCTGTGTGTTGCGTGCCCGCGTATATGTGTCTGTGTGTGCATGCGCATGCGTGTATGAGAGATCACACATGGCTGCGCAAAGCAGAGAGCAGCATTCACTCCAAGAACTTTTCGTCATGTCTGCCTAGGGGCTGGTTAATGACTTGCGACTGCCTCTAACCAAAGAGTCGCTCGCACGCTCCTTGCGTTTGCTGTGTGCTTGATTGGGACTTGTGTGTTTTTGCTCGACTTGTAGCAACAGGCGTAGCAGCTGTGGCCGACCAAACACGGATGTAGTTGAACGGACACATTTGTATCCTTAATTGGCAAAGCTTCAGCAATCCTTAGAGCTGGCAGTTGTGTGCGTGGGCTTGGTTGCTCATGGGTGTAGCGACAGAGAAAAAACGTGGGTAGATCTGTGCAGGAGATGCACAAAATGTGGATCATCATTATTGCCTTGTACCTGCAGGCTGCAGCTCCCCAATATTCAGCAACACACGCACACATGCACTCTCTAGCTCACACGCACAATTTCACACACAAAACACGCCACCACCACCACCACCACCACCACAGGTCACAGTGTACCCGCAGCAGTGCGCTCCCTGGCTGCTTTCACCTGAGAGCGTTGCCATCTTGGCTCCTGTCTTGCAAGGCCAGCACTTAGAGGGCGCTGCCACCCCCCCTGCTCAGCTGCAGCAGCACTTGCTGGAAGCTGTGAGCCACTCCCTGCAGGTGCGTAAACAAAGCCGTCTTTTGTTTTGGGAGGGGGCCAAGCTGCTTCAGGTGTGCCAGGGCAGGAAACGGCAGCACTGCTTTCTGGTAGCACTTGTTTTTGCATCATTTTTGCTTCAAGCTGTGAGCTGCTGCCTGGTCTGGAAAACTATTGGGTGGGATGAATTTAAGCTCAGGTGCAATTGAAAGGAAAAAATTGTTTATGTTCATGTCCCTTTAGCATCTCGTAGCTCTAATTGCCGTCAACGAGTTTCATAATGGTGGTTATTCAAAGTGGAATGATTTAAATTAGCTGCAGGAGAGCTGAGCACCTTGTTTTAGGCTGCTTTTGTCCGCTGAGATGCAAACAATACGGCATGCAGAAAAATAGCAGAGGATGGGTTGCACAGCGTACACAGGATTATTGGTTGCACAGTGTACACAGGATTATTGGTTGCACAGTGTACACAGGATTATTGGTTGCACAGCGTACACAGGATTATTGGTTGCACAGCGTACATGTCCCCTGAACGTCCGTCCCTGCTAGAGCCTTTGCATGTAATTTGAGGATGATTAGGATTGAGATAATGGAACGATTGGAACATGCGATTTCAATACTTGTCCAAAATGAGGTTGGCTAAACGTGCTAAACGGCAGGTGCTGTTCCAACATCAGGGACATGATTTGATTCTCTCAGACCACCTCCCGTGTTTGCCTTCTTCAAGTGACTTACCCTGTCCTCCTGTGTGTGCCTTCTTCAGTGCCTTGCCTTATCCTCCTCTGTGTGCCTTCTTCTAGTGCCTTCCTGAATCCTCCTGTACATCCTTTTCTTTACACTATCTTTTGCTATTCTCTTGGTGTGCCCCATCTAAGTTGCCTGCATTATAGGTCTAGGAGTGTATACATGTATAAGCATAAGCATGCATGTACAGGTGCCGATGTTTTTAGGTTTAGCGGAGAATACATGTACATGTATCAGGCTTGTCGAGTTGTACGGTACGGTACGATTACGGTCTGTACGGTACGCACCGTACATGTTAAATTACGGCGTACTACCGTAATTTTCACACCGTACTTTACCGTAATTAAGGTAAATTACGGTACGGTGTACGGTACGGTGCCAAGCTGGCACTGCCAGTGCAAAAATTGCCTCAGAAAGGGCTCTCAGCCCCAACACCTCCCATTTCCACCTCCAGCATGCTCCTCTTACGTGCTGACGCCACAAAAATGCTACCCTGAGGCTGGGTTGGGGCTGCATCAGCTCGGGGGAAGGGCCCAGCAGTGGCTTGCATGGAAACTCAAAGTCAGACGCAGTACTTGATTCCTGGTTGATAATTTGTGTCATAATTAATTGTTGCAAAAAGACAAGGAATGTTTTGGGTCGAAATTGGAGCCAAACGGCCAAATTACGGTCAACATCGTGCTGTACGGTGGCACCGTACTGTACGGTCGGACACTGTCTTTTCAAACAGACCGTACTTGCAACGTATTTACGGCGTATTACGTACGGTACCGTAAATTACGGTCAAGAAAGCTGAAGTACGGCGTATCTCGACAAGCCTGACATGTATACATCAGGGATGTGTCATACAAATTCTTTAAAATAGTTCCTTACAGAACATTACGTGCTATTTACAACACAACCTATTGTAAAAATACGTCGTCTGTCACGTTTCTGGTACATATGCTCGAACAAGGTAGAGTATGCTTATACATGCACATGTATGTATACCCATGTGCAAGGTATATAATATAGGTTTATGTATGTTTGCACATGTGCCAGGCAGGCGAGGAAGGCAATCTGAAATGAAAAACCAAGAGTTGTTTTGACCGCTTTCAAGCGCAGATCCTATGATCACTGATTAGAATGTGGGGTGATGCCGCACGGCAATGACCATGATCAAAATGTTTTTTGCAATAATTATGACTGCAGGGTGGTGCTTGGGGATGATAAGGAGAGTGTAGCAGCTTGTTGTCCATGCGTACGTGAATGACTGAGTGAGCTTCCATGCACATACACACACACTCACACTTACACGCACGCATACACACACACACAACAGAGACACATAGACATACACAAGCACACAAGCACACACATATTTGTTGGCAGATGTCCACACTGTATTTTGTGCTGACCCACAGGTGCCTGACAGCCTGCAAGGCCCTGACCCTGAGTTGCTGAAATTGTATGAAGCCACCCAAGCCTTGGCTGTAGAGGGTCCCAATTCCCATCCAGGGGTAGTAGCGTTGGCCGCAGATGTGCTGGCTGGCCTCATGCCCTTCCTGACTTGATTTTAGTGCTTGCTTGCGTGCGTGTCGTGATGTGCAACAGTTGGGAGCTTCTGTGAGTGACCAGAGGCATTGCGTGCGGAACATCTGGCCTTCATATTTGATTCAGTTTGTTGCTTTGCAGTACTTGGCACCAAAGTGACTTCTATTTTTCTAATCGTGAGGAGTGCGCACTGTTTTAGTATTTTCTTGCTACGCCAATTTGTTTGGAGAAATGCGGGCCAAGATTGAGCAAAACAGACGTCTTGCACTTCTCATTGTGGAAGCGTTTGTCAGGAATATTAATAAGGTACGGTCTTAAGGGCTTAGTACAATCGCTCCTATGTGGACCACACAGCCTCCTCCCCAATTATATTTATGCTGACTGCGTACCGTAGGGTACCATAACCAATCCGAGGTTTGAAAAAAAACAATTAATAAGCCCCAATGCGAAGGGGGCACATAATTAATAAACACAATGCGAGCCTATGCGAGGGCCTTCTGGCCCTATGAGCTGCACCTGCATGCGTATGCACGCGCGTGTGCACGCGTACGTATGCGTCCGTGCGCGTACGTGCGTGTTTGTGTACGTGCATATGTGTGCGTGCGTGTATGTGTATGTGTGCATGCGCGTACGTGTGTACATGCACGTAGGGGTGTGTGTGTATGTGTGTATGCATGTGTGTGTGCGTGCGTGCACATGTGAAGGGAATGAAGGCGCCCTTCTCCTTGGTCCTTCTTCCCCAAGAGGACCAAAAATTAATAAATTGATTACAATGCGAGCTTCGCGAGGCCCTTGTAACTTAGATATTGAATTGCTCCCGACACACCGCGAGGGGGTCCAAAAAGTTCGCGTAGCGCGGTATACCCTATGTTCATCAAAACTTCTAGCAGATTCCCCTATTTTTGGGGCGCATCTAGCATGGTTGTTTTTACGCCAGCCTGATGCATAATCGCCGGAATAGTTTGCCAAAGAATTGTCGCAATCGTCAGAATATGCAAAACAGTTATGATCTGTATAATTACAACTGTATTGTGGCAGTTTTTATTTATCGTATATTCCTACGCGTTGCTGCGAGGATGTTTAGGCTCGCGCTCCGGCTCTCAACAACAAGAGTGAGGCAGCACACTGCTGGACAGGCAGCACAGGCAAGGACCCTAGGGCAATCTTTGGGAAATGTGTCTAGGCATTTCTCGCATCAAACCCAGGACCAAGGGTGGTCTCCTCATGCCTGCATGCTAGGCCTGGCCGTTGGAGCAGGTAAAAAATAACCTCACACTCACATGCGCACATGCACACACACACATAAACACTCACACACACACATACACACACACACACACACACACACACACACACACACACACACACACACACACACACAAACACACACACACACACACACACACACACACACACACA
>Ga0307968_1001253_pt1 | contig 20522 bp, 22 predicted proteins | sample OrgLakmetagen650_FD_201834 | JGI IMG/M metagenome (GOLD analysis project Ga0307968, IMG submission 201834) | Saline water microbial communities from Organic Lake, Antarctica - #650 | ecosystem: Environmental > Aquatic > Non-marine Saline and Alkaline > Saline | place: Antarctica: Organic Lake...
GCTTTTTCATAGTTCACACTTGCTGTGCTCACAGTTCACACTTTCTGTGCTCGTAGCTCTTTCATATTTCACACTTGCTGTGCTCACAGCTTTTTCATATTTCACACTTGCTGTGCTCACAGTTCACACTTGCTGTGCTCACAGCTCTTCCACAATTATAATATGATTTGCTCATTGCGTGATCTGGGCCGTGACTTGAGGTATGCAAGGAACAAATGAGGTGAACCCAACCCTGCTAAAAACACCATGAGGAGTGAGACGTCGGAATAGATATAGGGTTGGCGGAGCCATAACACACCTATAGGAAAAACATCAATTATCATCTGGCGGCCTTGTAGAGTATCCTGGGATGATACGCTTCCTAGCACCTTCAAAGGAAATATCAAAAGCAAACCTCAACAAGGGAACCCTCTGATTAAAACCAGGTACACACGTACACACACTTCCTTTTAAGTGCGGGTTTGGCTTAACGCAACGTATTTGAACATTGGTTGTCGCACCTTTACCTGACAAATTATCAGTACAGCACGTTTGATTAGTCGTGCACACTGCTTGCACACAAGCACACACACATGCAGCACAGCACAGCACATGCAGCACAGCACAGCACAGCACACAACACACACACATACATACACACCTCTACATCGTCCCAGCCCCTGCGCTTCCGAAGCTCGTCCTCCACTTCCTCATCACGTGCCTTGCTCCACCAAGGTGCTGACACTGGCGGCGATGCCTCCTCCCCGCCCACACCCACGCTCGCACTGCTATCAGACTCAGCAGCAGCAGGAGCAGTAGCAAGGCTACTCCCCAGCTGACTTTGCTGCGAGCTTCTCCCTCTGTCATCTTCCCCCTCATCCTCATTCTTCCCAGTCCTTACGTGGTCAATGGCAGCTGATGCGGTGCCTCCGCTTTTCTGCTTTTCAGTGCACAGGTGAATGCGACATTTCAAGCTTGTTTTGGGCGTTGTAAGGCACCTTTCCATGCAAAAGGGGGGTCACAAACAGTGCACGGATGAAAGCAGCATTCTAAGCTTGTTTTGGGCGTCGTGTGGCATTCAAACACGTCTGATAAACATCTCACCTGCTCGTAAAGGTTGGCTTGTAGGGGGAGGGTGGTTGCCATGCTGCCCCCCTGCATCATGTGAGGAGCAATGTAGGTTCAAACAGCTCTCAAGGCTTTATACAATACGAGCCACTGTTTTTGCTGGTAAGGAAGTTTTGTAGGGGCAGAGTGGCGGCCACGTCGCCTAAAAAGGACCTGAAGCTTTGTTTGGTGGGTGCGGCGGCGCATCCACCAATCGAAACTGCATTCTTCTTGGGTGGGAGTTTTTTATTGGTGGGTGCTGCGGCGGCGCATCCACCAAAAATGAAAACCGTGGTGCATTCATAGAACTGACTGCCGACGAGCACCGGTTTGGGAGTCAGTAGGCTATACAATCCTCGGAGCCAACACCATAAAACCAGATCTCACACAGCCAATATCATACAATCAGATCTCATACCATCGGATCTCATACCATCGGAGCCAAACGCATACAATCGTATCACCAAATCTACTAGCTCAACCTGCCACCCACAGCATTAATAACACCCTTGCGCTGTTGCTGGATCTGGGCTACATCCTCACATTGACAGCAACATTAACAACCCTGCAAGCACTGACAACTCCCACACTGCACAGCAAGAATACACAGGCGGCAGTGACCTTTCTGTGCACCCATCAAGGGGAAAGAAGCCAACCTGTTGCCCACCTACTGACCTGAACTTACCGATGTGACAAATGATTGTAAAAGATGTGGTTCACGTTACTCATCCACACCAGCATGCTGCTCACGTGGTTGATGTTAGCAATAAACTGTAGTGCCACAACACAAACCCGCATCAGCCCTACCTGTTCAACTTCTCGACGTGTCGCTTCCTCCTCTGCTTCCTCACGGGCAAGCTGCTTTCTGTAAGTGCGTGCATGTGTGTGCTTGTGTGTATGTGTGTGTTTGTGTTGTGGCACTACAGTTTATTGCTAACTGTGTGTGTGTGTGTGTTTGTGTGTGTGTGTGTGTGCACGTGATCATGGGCATGGGCATGCAAATTTGTACATGTATCTAATCGCATGTGTGCTTGTACGCGTATCTGACAGCATGTGCATATGTGTCTAACTACCTCACGCGTGAGTGAAATCATGTCACAAATCGAGACATTACGTGAGAAGCACAAACAAAAGCACGGGTTTTTGAGAGGAGAGTTATGGTACCGGCTGAGCCAAAAGGTGGCTCCTTATATCAGTTGATGCAAGGAGTAGGTTCACAACCATAAGTCGATTCAAAGAGTGGGTTCACTGCCATCAGTTTATGCAAGGAGTGGTTTGACTACCATCAGTCGATTCAAGGAGTGGTTTGACTACCATCAGTCGATTCAAGGAGTGATTTCACAACCATCAGTTGATGCAAGGAGTGGGTTCACTACCATCAGTTGATGCAAGGAGTGGTTTGACTACCATCAGTCAATTCAAGGAGTGGGTTCATTGCCATCAGTCGATTCAAGGAGTGGTTTGACTACCATCAGTCGATTCAAGGAGTGGGTTCACTACCATCAGTTGATGCAAGGAGTGGTTTCACTACCATCAGTCGATTCAAGGAGTGGGTTCACTGCCATCAGTTGTTGCAAGGAGTGGTTTCACTACCATCAGTCGACTCAAGGGGTGGGTTCACAACCATCAGTCGATTCAAGGAGCGGTTTCACTGCCGTCAGTTGATGGGAGGAGAGGTTTGACTACCATCAAGGAATTCCTTACTCTTCTGCAAGCACTCCCACCCTTTTTTCCGGGTGGGAATCTGTTTTGACCACCAAATTGGTGTGGCAATTGTGCTCTGCTTCATAAACCACAGCCATCTATTTTACCTTCTGTGTGGCATCTATGCACTGCATAGCCAAGCCGCATTGTGCTCTGCATAGTCAAGCCACACTACGCTCTGCACACTCCAGCCACACTATGCACTGCATAGTCAAGCCACACTATGCACTGCATATTAAAACCACACTATGCACTGCACAATCCAGTCACACTATGCACTGCATAGTCAAGCCACACTATGCACTGCATAGTCAAGCCACACTATGCTCTGCATAGTCAAGCCACACTATGCACTGCATAGTAAAACCACACTATGCTCTGTATAGTCAAGCCACACTATGCACTGCACAGTCAAGCCACATTATGCACTGCACAGTCAAGCCACACTATGCACTGCATAGTCAAGCCACACTATGCACTGCATAGCCAAGCCACACTGCGTATAAGTCTGCAGGAATGCGGGACAGGGGCCAAAGATATCTTCATGCTACGAATACATGTACACATGCACAGACGTACGTGCATGAGGACCAAAACGCAGCAGCCCAAAATTCATACCTGCACTGCACATTGGATCAATATTCTGCACTATGCAAAATTAACCTTTCTAAGAACATGTAAGAACACATACCTAGGTGCTTACACAAAAACAAATACACTCTCTCTTCCCCTCACTCTCTCTCTCTCTCTCTCTCTCTCTCTCTCTCTCTCTCTCTCTCTCTCTCTCTCTCTCTCTCACACACACACACACACACACACTCTCACTCAATCTCTCTCTCTCTATCTATCTATCACTCTCTCTCTCTCTCTCTCTCTCTCTCTCTCTCTCTCTCTCTCTCTCTCTCTCTCTCTCTCTCTCTCTCACTCTCTCTCTCTCTCTCTCTCTCTCTCTCTCTCTCTTTCTCTCTCTCTCTCTCTCTCTCTCTCTCTCTCTCTCACTCCCCCTCACACACACACACACACTCACATATACACACACGCACACACACCTACGGCCAGCATCATCCTGCTTGGACTGCACTATGCTTCGTCCTCCTCGGCGGGCCTGCAAAATGAACATTTAGAAAAGAAAGCGCCAGTGCTTGTCGTCACATGAGTTTTTACACACATACACACACACTCACATACACTCTCACACACACACGCAACAATTACATCAACGTTCATTGTTGCATGGATTTCAACACACAATCAGGGCGTGATTGCTTGCCGTTGCACAAGTTTTCACGAGGGCAAAGGGTATGGAGGCGCAGGAAAAACATCTACTATGCAGTGAGACTTTCCAGCGCCATCATCCTTTTGGGTGTGGGCGGCACCATCTACAAGACTCGCACTCTGAAGCCTTTCGAGGAATTGGGTCTTGATTCTCAAAGAGTTAAGGAGCTTGCCTCCAAGCTCCATGTGCACTCTGTTAACTTTGCTGCTAATCTTGTCCATACCTGACGTGCCCTTTCCGGTACTAATACCAACCGTCATCAGGAGCCGGTTTCAGGTCAAGCCTGCAACCTTCTTCATCCCCATTGATATTTTCTTTTCTTTTGGTGGAGGAGCTTCACGGAACCTGGCACCAAAATAGCTCCTTTTCCTTTAATTAATGTGAGAGTGGTTTGGTCTCCTAGTGAGAGCTGATAAAAACCGGAGTCTGTACATAGGCAACCACACAGGGTATAAATTAGTGAAGACTAGAGTTGGCCAAAACCGTATATGCACACCGTATATGGCAGTATGTGTGCTCATCTCCCTGCTAATAATACCTAAATACACCGTGCATATATGTGTATGTATGGGTTTGGCCAACTCTAGTGAAGACATGTGCACGCACACCTGGTCAGTAGGGTTGGCCAGAACCGTATATATGCACCGTATATGACCGTATATTTTGTGATTTCCCTGCCAAAAGTACCGTGTATACACCGTATATATATACGGTTCTGGCCAACCCTACTGAGGTCAGGGAAAAAGCCCCACTTGCCAGCCTCCTTCTACTAGGTGTGTTTTTTTATACTACCTTTCTTTGATACTACCTTGCACCCTTATGATCCAGCCCAGTCTGCTGCTGGCTGCGAACAGCTCTACACAAATATAAAGGGTTGGCCAGGACCATATATATACGATGTACACATGGTATTTTTGGCAGGGAAATTTTCAAATATACGGTCATAAACGGTGCATATGTACGGTTCTGGCCAACCATACAAGTATACTGTCACCATGACCTGCACTCAATTTCCAGCACCAACAGATCCAGCTAAAAAGTGGAGGCAGTCAACCAAGCACAAGGTCACGCACGTCTCCCCACTTCCACCTAGGCTGCGTGCAGCTCCAGATCATCGTGACATAACCCTGTCAAAAAACCAACACACACACACACACACACAGCTTAGCCGTTCCTGCAGCACCTACCAATTAACCTCACACAATCTCCATTACTACCCGCCCAATTCGAATCATCGTCTGCATAACCCTGTCATAAAACCAACACACACATGCAGCCTAGCCGTTCCTGCAGCGCCCACCTATAGCCTCACACAATCACCATTACTAACCGCCCAATTGGATTCTTTAGGCGGCTCCAATTAATGCTATACCCCTGCATAAAGATTCAAACAGAATTATTCCGCGAGCCGCGACAGCAGCACCCGTACCTGTGCCATACGCACCTGTACCTGTGCTATACGCACCTGTACCTGTACCTGTGCTATACGCACCTGCACCTGTGCTATACGCACCTGTACCTGTACCTGTGCTACACGCACCTGTACCTGTGCTATACGCACCTATACCTGTACCTGTGCTATACGCACCTGTACCTGTGCTATACACACCTGTACCTGGGCTATACGCACCTGTACCTGTACCTGTGCTATACGCACCTGTACCTGTACCTGTGTTATACGCACCTGTACCTGTACCTGTGCTATACGCACCTGTACCTGTGCAGCACCCGTACCTGGGCTATACGCAGCTCCATGTCATCGTTAGCACCTTCAGCTTGATCATGATCAGCATCCACAGAAGTGCTACTATTGCTATCACTGCTGCTGCTGCTGCTGCTGCTGCTGCTGCTGCTGCTGCTTTGGCTGCCCTTTGAACTGCTGCCGCTGCTGCTGCTGCTGATGCTGCTGCCATCGTTGCTGCTGCCTTGGTCGCAGAGCGGCAGCACCTCCTCAAAGTCTGCATTCTCAAGGGTGTTGAAGCCACTACCAGCTGCATGGCAAGCAGTTGGATGATATGGTTGAGCAGGAAGCTCCTCGGCGAAAGCTCATTCATTTGATGAGTTGAAACCATTGCCGGCTATAAGGCAGAACAGACTAGTGGTCGGTAGCTGGGTTGGCTTCATTGGTACACATGCACACCAATGTGCCTGATCGTGTACTTGAAGGCTACCCTGCTAGGTATAGTACAAAATTTGTGTGAGTCCAATCACACATGAGCATGCACGCCCACGTGGGCGTGCATACACACCCACATCTGCACTTGCATACATGAGTCGTACCCCCAACTCACCCACCCCCGTCACACACACACACACACACACACACAAACACACACACAAACACATACACACACACATGTATGCATGCATATAAGCGCACACACACGCACTCACACACGCACTCACACACACACAGTCACACACATCTACCTGGGGGCAGCTGGATGTGGCCATCTGGTGAAGGGAGTAAGTCCTTCAGCCTAAAGCCCCCCCCTTCCTTTGTGGGAGGACCTTGTGCCTCCTTTGGAATAGGCCCAAGCTTTGCTAGGGCCTCAGTCACCTGGCTGACCAGGCTCAGCATGCCAGCTTTTTCAGAGGAGTTCGTGGCCTGCGCGCATGTTGAACATGTGTGTGCGTAGGTGTGAGTATGTGTGTATGCGTGTTTGCAAGGGATCCTTCTGGTTGACCATGCCCACCATCTGAGCCTTAATGGCAATTGCACATATGCAAATAAGAGCATGCTCTTGTTTGGGTTCTGGGAGCCTAGGTATATTGTACGTGTGTATGTAATGCCTGTGAAGACACGTTGGACACATGTGCTTGCATGCTTGGACCGTGAACTTCATATGCGACAAATAATTAGAGTTGGCCCAATCCACGGCATATTTCCCGTGTTTTTAGCAGGGACATGTCCAGATAGGTCTACGGTGTATTTGCACGATTCTGGCCATCCTACAACAACACACTACAATGTATACTGCATACAATACACTACAATGTATAATGCATACACTACACTGCAATGTACAATGCATACAATACACTGCAATGTATACTGCATACAATTCACTGCAATGTATACTGCATACAATACACAATATTGTATACTGCCATACAATACACAATATTGTATACTGCATACAATACACTACAATGTATAATGCATACAATACACTACAATGTATAGAATGCATGCTCGAGCCTTAATTCATGCACAGTGCAAAGATGCATTTGCATTTATGACCCACAGAGATGCAATCTGCTGTGTGTTTCACTCAACCCCACCCTGCCCTTTTGCCTCTAAAGACCACCCCCACCCGCCACCTTGCCAAAACAGATTATCACTCAATTACTGCCCACGCCCTTCACCTCAGCTGCTTTTATCCAGCTATCTACCATAACTTGATCCCACTCATCTCTATGACACAAACACACACATACACACACACACACACACACAAGCACGCGCACACACAACCCCACCTGCTCTGCTGCCTCTAGGTACTCCAGCTGTCGCGCTATCAGCTGCTGCTTCCACTCCTCCTTATCTGTGGAGCACTGCGCAGGTATCGCTGACACTCCTGCCACAGGCACAGCCGTACTGCTACTGCTGCTGCTACTGGCATCGTTGTCTGAGTCTTTGGTGCTCTTGGAGGTGTCCCCAAGGGCTGACCCCTCGTCCTTGTCTGGAATTTCCATGTGTGTGTATTTGATGTGATGTGTGTGTGTTTGCACGTGTGTGTGTATGTGTGTGTGTGTGTGTGTGTGTGTGTGTTTCTGATGTGTATTTGCATGTGTGTGTCTGATGTGTGCGTGGGTGTGTGCGTGAGTGTACAGGTACGTGTTTGTGTGAGGACATCTTGGGGTACATCAATCATGAATCATAAAATAAGCAGACCAAGTTAAGCAGGGTGCAGCCTTGTATGAACGAAGCGAAGTGTAGGGCGTCGTGAGATTAAACAGGCAAGGCTGAATTGCAGGGGGGAGAAGCCAGCATGTTCACCGCTATCAGCCTTTAGGGATAATTGCCCTAAACTAGACGCTCAGCCCGTCCTACCCCAGTAAGAGCCTCCCTCACTGGCTTCTCACTGACAAAGATGATGCAAGGAAGACGCCAAGCCTGGGTGTTCACGACCAATGGAGTTGACCATGCCATCTGATGAAATGCCCTCACACTCCTTTAATCAACCTACCATCAGCTGAGTTGCAATCGGTCTATTAAGTGCCCACACTCCCTCAGCGTTTTAAAAACAGGAAAGTTGCCCGCGCTCTTTTTAGTCACTCTCACTCTCCTATAAACTCCATATCATCAGCTGCGTTGACCTCCCTCTCTTAAATCACCCTCCCTCTTTCATGAATTCCTTATCATCCTGTCGTAAGCTGCGTTGCTCTCCCTCTCTGAAGAACTCCCTACCATCATCTGAGTCGCTTCCGCTTTCTTGGGAGGCCACCAGTGCGTCACGGGCCATGTCCAGGAGCTGTGCGGTATGATACGACAGCATGACACAGTCAGGACTACAAGCACGTCAAGGTCACACACAAAGAGTCAACAATTTGACATATCGATGTTCAATGTTCAAGAAACATGTTGTTAGAGCCGCCTATTTGGTTATTTGGTTGCAACAGGAACCTACAAAGTTAAAACTTTGTAAGAACAGATTAGGAACAGGTTGCACATGTGCACATGTGGCAATGGCATGTTTCATTCATGCACATGCATCAGCGTTGCTCGTCCGTTAATCACTCCATGTTGCTCTATAACAGTTTCTTTGTGTGAGCAAAGCCTAGGGAGACCATTGCAGGAGTCACCCATTGTAATGGAGAGTCCACTGGGTTTCATGGTAGGACGCAATGCAATACGTTAAGAGTCAAGAGGGAGCGCATTATTGCAAGGTGAAGACATGTGTCAGAAATATAATTTACTAAGAACTTGCTCAAAAGCACTCAAAGGTGACTTTCAGCACAATGTCTGCAAAAAGCAACAGGTCACATTGGCCTGCCCCTCACCTGCCTCTCTACAATGTTTAGCCGCTCCTCAAAATTGGAATACCTGCACAACAGGGGAGAACGGACGAGTACGCATTCGAAAAACTTTGATGTTCAAATCATATTAAAAGTGAGAGCGAGGTGGCAGTGACCTTTTGGGTGACGGTGAGCAACGCTAGACATCTAACCTCTGATCCACATCAGGCAAGGTAATGCAGAAGCTTGACAACAAGATTGAAACAGCCAGCTGGAATTGAGAATGTTAAGACTTGTCCTTGCAAAAAGGACGGGCTATGAATCGTCGACCTCTTTTTTCTGTTGGCTGTTGGCGTTGCTCTTACCTTGCCGTACACTCTTTCATCTGGTCCTCCAAAGTTGCCACATCTTCCTGTAGCTCTTCCACGTCAGACTCCTCTCCTGCTATCTCTGCCGCCCCCTCTTCCTCTGTGGACAAGCTTGCCGTGGATCTCTGAGCTCCCTGCTGTATTAAAAGTGCTAAGCTTAAGTAGGAGTGCACTGCTTGGCTGCTAAACAACCAGCGTCATAACAAGAATACCTAAACTATTTCACAGCTGAGGAAACCCTAGCAATAATCACTATGCGTACTCACTCACTCTCACTCAAAGTAACCGTAGCATTTCCACGCACAATGGTGCCGAGCACCCCACACCAGCAGCAAAAGCACCACACACCTCTGGCACAGCCTTGGCCGTGTAAGAAGCAGGAGGACTGCGCTTCCAAAAGTCAATTGGAAAAGACCTTTTCTGTGGCGTGGAAAGAGGGAAGCTTCCCCGAGTCTGGATGCTGCTGAGTGAGGCTGCTCTGGGTGGTTTGCACACAAAGAGAATGGAGGGTTGAGATACACGTGTTTGCTGCACATTTTGCTCTGCAAGCCGGTGCTGCTTCTTTGACGCGAGCATAATATGATAATATCTGAATAATATATCAAACTGAATTATACCCGCACCGGAAAGAGAAGCTAAAAATTTAAGTTTCGTATCGATGTATGGATTAGCACAGCCCCTTGTTAGGAGCTCCTTGTTAACCTGGAGCCTAATTTTACCCTCTTTCTTTCTTTCCCCACGCTCTACCTTTTCTTCTAGACGTCAACCTGGTTGCCCCCCTTTCTTTCTTTTAATTCTTACAGCTGCTCCCCTTCTTGTGATTTGTAACTTTCGGTTGGTTAACGACTGGATACTTTCCGTGATTCCTGCTGGTGTAGCCAGCTGTTGTTATTGCCAGCTTCTAGACTTGATATTGGACAAGAAGAACAACCGAAGACCCCCTCTCAGTGTAATTGTATGTGCTCAGACAGCATGTCTGAGTAGTTTCCCCTAGCTCTTGGGAGGCGAAGGCCCGGCAGCCTGTAGTGTTTGTGTAGTTGTGTCAGCATTTTTTAGTGTTTAGGAAGGGTAAGCACGTAGGACTCCATCATCACAAAAGGTTAAGTTGACTGCATTCCTGTAGTGCACAGCTCGCTCCGCTGTCCTTGCTGAGTGCCGCTCACGCATCGACACGCAATCCTTCAATTGGTGGCGCTATCTGTACTTTGACTATTACAGCTGCTGGTCATAACAGTCCAGTCAGCAGCCGGTCAGCCATACCTTTCCTGCTGAATGTCATATTGCAACTATTATAACTATTGTATGCTGTGACATTAACCAGTTGATCCACAATGATCGGACAGATACAGAAAAGAAAAGTATGGGGTCCAACTTGACGAAGTTTCATCTTGAAAGGAAAGGAATAGAGTACGCAGGTGGTTATGTTAGGCATCGTGGATCCAGAGGAAAGGAATCTATTTTGCGTCCTTTACCACGATAAGGGTCCAGAATCACAAATTAAACGACCTTTTAAACAAAAGAAGTGGAGGGCTATTCAACCCCGGTAGCACAATCGGCTCTACTCCAGATTTAGCCACCAAATAAAAACCTGTTGTAACATGGTACTTTGGGTGAGCAAGGAGGAAAAAGACACAGGCAGCAAGAGTTACTCTCCCCATATGAATTAGAGCCACTCCGGTGCCCTGTACTGGCAATCTCCTCCACCCTATAGCAAAAAAAGTACTTTAATCTAACTCCTTGCAATCATTCACTATTCTATCATATATACTTATCTATCGCACTGTACCACAGCAAAACCACTGTATACTGACGTCTGCATGCGCTACCCTGCCAGCTTCAAGGGTGGCTGCTTTGCTGCACCCAGCTCAAGACTTGAGCAATGATAAGCAGCAAACCGGATGAACCAGCAGCAACAACTCCCTTCTGCAACCCGCTCGTCCGGTCCAAAAGCATGGCCATTGATACAGCATCCTCTGGGATGAAAGGTATGTGTGGAGTACGTTTTCAGGTTTGAACTTGTACTTTGTAGGCTTTAAACAATAAAGGGAACTAGGCTAGCCCCAGATTGTGTGCACAATTCGCGATATACAAAGTTTCAAAGTCCAAGACATACAACCATGTTCATTGATAGCCCAAATTACAGGGGGACAAACTGGATTGTGTGCCAGTGCAACCTAATGCGAAGACGTCCTACGACCCCTGACAGGCATTATAACTATTAAGCAGGTCATTGCATGAGCGGTAGCAGCGCTTACCATAAATTACCATAGGGATGCTGGTAGTAATACTGATGCTTATTTATTACTTAATGCTGTACTAGATGCTTATTTGTTTGGGCGCCGCACAATATTAATGCGCAAATTGAATTTAGAATCCAGGCCTTGCAAAACTTGGACTTTGAACAGCCTGCTTGTGGCTGGAGCCTGCAGACTTTGCCCAAATGCTCCATTTTGCTAATCTCCAGAAAATTATGCCGTTTCCGATGTGGGTGACCAGGTGGCTTGTAATTTCTCCTCTTGCGACACAACGATGAACTTTTCCCTTTGTACCTGAGATTATGTGTTTATTGTCGACTGGCAAGGAACCAGTCACAGATTGATCAGACGAACAGTCTGGCTGAAGGTCCCCCCTTGTAAATCTAAATCTGATGTGGGTGACCAAAGAAATCGCAAATCCCCTTCGTTGACGAAGGCTTAAACAGAGAGCAGGTTACACAGAAATGCCTAGGATTTGCGAGAACTTTGGTTGCCCTAAGGAATGATGTTTACAAAAATAATTCCTTACCTGGGATAAACATTGAGCCGTCTGGAATCTGCACTTCCTGTTGCACATAGTACTTCGGCCCCATGCCGAGCGTTAAGAGAGCACCTGTGGTATAGGACATACAGGCAGAAACAAGTGTTGACTCCTTCAGTCAAACAACAGCAACGAGCTACAAAGGTTGCAAAGCTGCTTCTAAACAATGCAAGCAGAAGACGGGAAGGGAGCACAAATTGAAAGCAGCCAGTTGCAATGTCGGTTGCCTAGCGCACAACTCTTCATAAACAGTGCATGGCACTTGGCAATTACTTCCTATGCCAGCAACTAAACAGTGCATGGCACTTGGCAATTACTTAATATGTTAGCGACTAAACAGTGCATGACGCTTGGCAATTACTCAATATGCTGGCGACTAAACAGCTTCACACTCTGGCCAATAACTGGGTAGGCCAAGTAAGAAAACCCTAGCCCCTTCCAGAGTCAAAAACTTCTCGCCGCAGGCAACAGCAGGCCTTTGGGACACACTTTGCAGCAGTCATAAGCAAGAGGAAGAAGAAGCCAGAGCAGGAATGACAGGCAGGGCAGTACACATACGTGATGGAGAGCGCACCTTGTGCTGCAGGGTGTTCCAAATTTCACAAGGTGACCCCAGTCAGGCAGAAGAGGGAACATCATCAACCATCTCCCTTGCATGTAATTTCCAGGCTCTTACTTTGCATTTATTTCTATGCCATGCAGCCACGCATGCAAAGTCTGTGCAGTGCTTCTACTTGATGGGATGAAATGTCCCATAATCCAGTAGTGTGTCATTTTTCAGCCGCACTCAATTGCTTGCTTGACAGGTATGAGGTGAGCTATCTTTTGCTTCCTTTTATTCCCTTTATCATATTTTCACCAGTTCATACCGCATTGGTCACTTTCCTGTTTCAACTTACATCTTTTGCTTCCCAAGGACATGAACCTTCCTTGCAGCATTCTGACTTTTGACAATTTATAATGGTAGAAGCAAACAGAAAACCCTGGTGTCCTCCTCCCTTTGTCTTTAGCTTACCGACCGACCCTCCCTCCAGCCCATTACACCAACGTGCACCTTGTGTAATAAAATACACACACAAACAAAGATATATACACATGCCCACCCACACCCGCACCCATATAAACAACACACAACACACACACCTGTTACACCTCCTATCAATACACACACACACACACACCTACCTGTTACACCTCCTATCAAGGCAGGCCCGAAAGAGAGGGGGGCTATCCCTGGCAAAGGACCTTCATCATGGTACGCAGCCAACGCTAAACTTGCTACCAGCACTCCAAACGTGTTAAATAGCAAGTTTGTTCGCTGCTGATTTTGTTGTTCGTGCTGGCTGCTGCTGCTGCTGCTACTTTCCATGTTTGTGTTGCTGTCAGAGGTCCCTCCTTGCTGCTGGGTGCTGCTACTGCTACTGCTACTGATTTCGTTTGCTGTTTCCAAATCCTCTACATGGGAATTTTGAGCATGAAAGACCGCTAAACTAGCCACAAGTCCTAAGATGCCGGCTGCCGCCCCACACTGCATGCACGCACATATAGCAGGAAATACATGGAGCAAGAACATTGAAAGCGACGACAGCGAGATGTGCAAATTGCGTAAGAAAGGCACAAAGGAAAAACACAAATGTTGTGTGTGCTCAACAAGTAAGGATGGCTAGAGGGAAACACTCGGTACATGCACATTTTTGTTCCTTTCTGTTAAAGTAAAACCCAATGACTAATGTATGACGCTAGCCAGCCCAACCTTGCGCGCAAAAGATTGTTCTGGAAAGAATTCAAAGCAGGAAAATGTTTGCAGCGCAGGTATGACACAGACAGTCATCATAGCTCGGCATCACAGCAGGCAAGGGCAAGGCGCATGCGTTTTTTGCCATCATGACGTTTGTTTGGATTTCTAAAACAATAAAGGTAATTGTAAAGAAAATACACAAGGAGCTTGTAGCGTATAGGAAGGGAAAGTGAGGCTTCATTCATAAACCATGGAAAGTGGGCTTTTGCCAGGCATTTTTTCACCAACAAAGGGTGTTCACACATTTCAAAGGCAAAAAGGGGCATTGGTGATATCAATCCAGGCATCCAGGCACGCACAGTACGTGCACAGTGCAATACATGCACATCACACAGCAAACACACACACACACACACGCACACACACACACACATCACACACAGTACCTACACACACAATACATGCACAGTAATTAAGTAAACAAAGACCAGCAGCTCGGGTATTTAAAAGTCAGTCGTACCCACTCACCGAGGCATCCGATGGGTTAGTAAAAGACGATCCTGAAGATATGGCGTACTGCTGGAGTGTAAGAAACGTCAATGCGCCACCGTACCTGTGCAAGAAAGAGGCACACGGGTTGTAAATTGCGGATATTTGTCATGATTCAATGACTCATGAAGTAGTTGCAATTCTACACTGTACGAGTTGCAAAAAAGCCTTCGTCACAAACGTGCCGTCTCCTTTAAAAGTTGCCTCTTATTCACGTAAGAGCGTGCGCATTGCCATACAAAGAAATCGGTCGTGTGTGCCTACCAAGCTTTAGCTCACCCAGACAGTAAAAAGACTGAGGCAAAGGTGAAAGTGCCAAGAAGTGCCTCCACCCGAGGAGCAACAAAAGCCAATGCCCACATGGCCACACCAAACTCCAGGAGTCCTGCAAAATCTCAAAGGTCGTCATGGATTGCGCTGTATGAGTGATGATTATTTTCAGAGCCTTGCTCATATTGAAAATCTGAATAAGGCACCTGGAGCTTGAAAGACCGACAAGAGAGGATGCAGGAGTCCTCCGGAAAGCAGTGTGGCATTACTGTTACTGATGCCCAGCAAGTACTCGTACGCTCCTTCAGGGCCCTGCAGAGGGCAACACACACAAAGTAGAAAGCTGTTGGTGCGACAGAAGGCGGAAATTATTTAGAGCTGCAGAGAAGCAATACACAGAGGTTAACATGCTTTTGTTGCGATGCAAAAGGGGGGAGATATAGAGGAGCATAACAGGCACAGGTGCACGCCCCCACGTAAAAGCACTGTGCCCTCGTTTTTGGATAGGCAGAAGATTCTCACAGTGTTTCTGCCTGTCCTTTCATTGCTCATTATTCATGTTGTCATGGCCTAATAGTATGAGTGCCCACATTTGTGCTCCAAAAAGCCTGCAACACATGCAACACACCTGCAAGGCTTGCACGTTCATGTACGTCCCGGCACACGAAAAATTCAGGAGCAGGAAGACAAAACTCAGCACTGGTTGAACCTGAGAGGAAGGGAGAAGGTGTGCAGGCTGAACGTGGCATAGCACAATTGTTTGCACTGCAGAAAAATGGGTATAAAATTTTGGGAATACGTTGTATGTCAGGTTTAATGGTTGCACGTCTCTTAGAATTGTGCTTTCAAGGGAACAAGGAGGTATGCAGCAAATGTGCTTGCATCACTTTGTGTATGAGCTCAAGTATTAACTGCCTGTTTAGGAAAGCTGCTAAGGTGAGCAGCACGGTGTTATTAAAAGAGACAGGATGACAGGGCACTACTGCAGTTGCTTGAGACTGAGGGATGCAATTTTAAATCACCACAATAATGTTGGCTCGTGCACATTAACATGGAAAAGATCGCTAAGGTATACATACGGTCGTGGGCGACTCTTGAAACAGTTACACCTGGTGGGCAATGTCCTGCGCGTTACTGAGCGCAATACAAACCTTGGGGATCTCCAGCTTACTGCCCAGCTCTGTTTTTCGCCCCACACGCAGCTCCCCCATAAATTCCTGAAAACACAGTTTCAGCTCACGAGTGAATTCACCTGTTCTAGCGCAGATCAAAACCCCCCGCAGGTGCCTCCTACCTCGCTCAACACAAACCGCCCGGACCCTCCTTCAGGTGACATGCTACTGGTGCGGGGGGTTGCGGATTGTTTCGGAGGAATCTTCCACCACTCAATGAGTTTTTCATCATCCTTTTTGGGCCCTGTAGGGAAGAGGGAGGGAGCAAGAACACTTGCTGCTGCAACTGGCCAGCCAAACCGTATAGCAATCACGATTGACATGCATTCACCCTCTTCTTTTTCAGCTGTCCTCAACAGAGAATCCAGTGAGTGTAGCGTATCCCTGTTCTTTTCCCCAGCTCTTAAGGATGGGAGTTTTATCCTTGGGAACTTTTTGCCTTGTGGCAAGCCACGGTTCGGGATACTGCTACATCTGGAATGCTGCATTATTATAAATTGCAATAGTGAGCCGAGCAAATTAATTATCACACTTCAGGAAACTGATTTTCTTTTTTGAGTCATTTCCAATAATTAATACAATATGCTGGCCACAAAGCAGCTCCACAACGCCGCTAGCAGGAGAGCCGTAGCCCCTCCCAGCGGTGTCCTGCACCACCGCAGGCACACCGCAGGCAACAGCAAAGCATTTGGGACACAAGTTGCAGCAGCAAGGAGCAGCAGCAGGAGCAAGAGAGGAGCCAGCAGGAATGTGAGGGGGCGGCAAATAATGCGTGTAGAAAGCAATTTGTTCAGCCGATTCGCCCGGATCGTAAAAGGTAACAACGCAGCAGAAGAAGGGGTTTTCTTTGAATCTATGTGCAGCCACCACTTGACAGGCTGAAGTAAGGCTGGCTAAACGTACATTTCCTCATCTGTGCTCTCGCTCATATCCCGCCGCCCTCCTTGCAGCCACACTTGACAGGGTCCTTGGCACGTACGAGGTGAGACTATTCTCTTGGAACTTGGAAGGTTCCAGTTCGTCCAGTTCGTGCAGTCAATATGAGGTGTTTTAGCTTCCTCATGCTTCCGTTCACACACACACACACACACACACACACACACACACACACACACACACACACACACACACGCACACGCACACACACACACACGCACACACACACACACATACACACACACGCACACACACACGCACACACACAATCACGCACACACACGCACACGCACACGCACACGCACACATGCACGCGCACATGCACCCACACACATATACACATATACACACACACGCTTACACACACGCACACACAAACACACAAGCACACACACAAACACACATGTTCACACACACATATACACACACATATACACACACACATACACACATACACACTCTCACACATATACACACATATACACACACATATGTACACACGCATAAACACACATACACACTCTCACACATACGCACATACGCACATACATACACAACAGGATCCCGAGCTGCTACTGGACAGAGTTATGCAAGAAATGAACCAGGATGTTGTACGGATGCGGCAGGCCAGTGCACAGGTACAGCAGGACCACATCACTGCACACTATTTATGTGTGATCCTTGTACAACATCTGCCTAACAATCCTTAGAGCGTTGTTAGTAGCGTGTAGTGTCACCATTACTTGCGTGCACCGTTTCTTGCAGCTCGTTCCTGCAACTCCTTTATTGTCGTTAGCAATCAAGAACTCTTTTATTGTCGTTAGCAATCAAGAAACATACAAACAGATTGTACACTAAACACACACACTAAATACACACACACGCACAATCGCACGCGTCCGTCCTCATTTTAGGCCATTGCATCTCAGCGACAAATGGCAGCACGGGCAACAAACGTACAGGATGCTGCGGACAAATGGCTGAAGCGTGCCGAGCTGGTGCGTTTGGATTGTGAATTTTTGTAAATATATGTAGGGTTGGCCAGAACTGTAAATATATAAACCGTGTACCGTATATGGCCGTATATGTGGTGATATCCTTGCTAGAAATATCGTATGTACACCATATGTATGTACCGTTGTGGCCAACCCAAATTATATGCGGTATGAATGTGAAGGAGTGCGAGGGATATGGTGTGTGAGGGGGGTTGGTGCATGCTGCTGAATTGGTGGATTCAGCTTAAAGAGTTGTTGTGAGTTTGTTGGGGGTGGGCATGGGGGAACAGGTGCACTAAATCGGTATATATAGGTGGGCGATAAATGCACGATTATTGAGTGCTGAGTGCGTATGTAGAGTGCGTATGCCAGTATCTGATCTCAGGCTTGCACTTACGCACTCTAAAGGTGGAGAGATACGCTCCCCTTGTCACAGAGTGCAGGTGTATGCGAACAAGTGCCTGCCCCTTACTAGAGAGTCAGGGGCACACTGTACTTGTCTGTCAGATCATCCTTGTCTGTGTTTGTGTATGTGTGTATGTGTGTGTGCATGAGCGTGTGTGCATGAGCGTGTGTTTATGTGCATGTGTGTATGTGCGTGTGTGTATATATGCGTGTGTGTATGTGCGTATGTGTATGTGCGTATGTGTATGTGCGTGTGTGTGTATGTGTGTGTGTGTGTGCGTGCGTGCGTGCGTGTGTGTGTGTGCTGTGTGTGAGGCACAGTAGGCGTACACAGGCGGCCAGGTTCCAGGTATGGACGGTGTGTATTTGAACAGAATGCAGGAGGTCCTTAAGTCTTACATTTGATGGTGATACACAGAATATTGAATTGGATCTGGCCGATACGATTGTTTCATTTGGAAATTAACTCACACAGTAAATAAAAATTGGGTCTGGCCATTTCAGTTGGTGCTTCTCACAAGATCAGGCTCGGTTGTACAGAGTGTGAGAAATATTTCTCTTTGGAACAGATAGGGGCCTGAGCTCATCACACCGAAAAAGGCTTGCTAATGCAGGAGCAAGGCGTTGGCATGCGATGCAACGTAGAGAGACAAAAGGCAGAGAGTCAAAAACAAGGCTGGGGACTTTGAAAAAAGGTGTATACAATCATGGCAGAAGGGACGTTTTTATTCGCATGAGTGCAAAGACAGACACTGTCGAATTAAGGTTGTACCAGCTACGCGTGCTTGTTTGACCCTTTCAGAAATACTCCGGCAGCCTTGCTGAAAAGGTGGGTAGGCTCAGGATTAGGGTTGGCCAGAACCATATATATACACTGTATATGACCGTACATTTGGTGATTTCCCTGCCAATAATACCGTATATACACCGGATATATTATTTATGGTCCTGGCCAACCCTACTCAGGATGAACCACGCTGTGTATAGCAAACCTTTGCTGTCAACGTCAATTGCACACGTGCACCAGGACAAAGGTTTTTTTTCTTGAATCGTTGACTGTGGGACGGTGGATGGCCAGGATCCAGGCAAGTGCCTAGGGGTAAAGCTTGTTAATGGGACTGATCAGGCTCTCCGCAAGGAACTCAGCAGGTGTTCAAATGTGTGTGGATGCAATTTTAACATGTGCTTGTGGCACAGGCAGTGGGCCAGGGCCCAGGAATGTGCCAAAGGGTAAGGCTTGTTGATAAGTCTGAATAGGCCTCCACAAGGAACTCACAGCAGGTGCTCAAATGTGTGTGTAATTATGAACGCGTGCTTGCGGCACAGGCAGTGGGCCAGGGCCAGGATGAGCTGGCGCGTGAGGCCCTGATGAAGCGCAAGGCCTTACAGTCTGATGCAGGCAAGCACTGTATGTGTGGTGTGTGTGTCTGTGCGTGCGAGTGTGTGTGACTGTGGGTGGGGGGGTGTATAAGTTTTGGTGGGTGTCGGTTTGGACGGGTAGGTGGGTGGATTGTGTTGTGTCATGCTTAAGTCAAAACAGCAGTCATTGCACTCTTCTTGCGTCCAGTGCAGGAAACAAGTGTATCGTAGGTGCACGTTCTTGTTGACATGAATACATGAAATTAGGCACGTCCATAAGTAAGACACACGTCCTTGCGTGTATGTAAACACACACACATCCCATGAAGCAGCAGCTTGTGGCCCATTAGGTTTGAGCACAAGCGAAATGTACGCGCGTATGTAACCGTGCCCACGCAAATTGCGTGACGCACCAGCTTGTGGCTCTATAACCATATGCAAACGCACATACCATAATAATGATAATAGATGAATAATAACGACCATATAACCATATGCAACGCACATACGTGCTCTCATGTACGCCCCTTTGACCATACGTAACACATGTGCACTCATGTGATCATACACACGCAGATCGCATGAAGCAGCAGCTTGTGGCCCTATAACCATATGCAACGCACATACGTGCTCTCATGTACGCCCCTTCAACCATACGTAACACATGTGCACTCATGTGACCATACACACGCAGATCGCATGAAGCAGCAGCTTACAGCCCAAGAAAAGGCCACCGATCAATTGCGAGCAAGCGTGCAGGTGAATGAGCTGATGTAAAACTTGACAGGTGCATGCGTGGCTTGTCAGATGTGCATGTGTGTTACGTGTGTGTTGTATGGCTTGTCATAATATTGCGTGACTTGTGCTGTGTGTGTGTGTGTGTGTGTGTGTGTGGAGGGGGGAGGG
>Ga0307968_1001254_pt1 | contig 20519 bp, 23 predicted proteins | sample OrgLakmetagen650_FD_201834 | JGI IMG/M metagenome (GOLD analysis project Ga0307968, IMG submission 201834) | Saline water microbial communities from Organic Lake, Antarctica - #650 | ecosystem: Environmental > Aquatic > Non-marine Saline and Alkaline > Saline | place: Antarctica: Organic Lake...
GGGAGAGGGAGAGGGAGAGGGAGAGAGAGAGAGAGAGAGAGAGAGAGTGAGAGAGAGAGAGAGAGAGAGAGAGAGAGAGAGAGAGAGAGAGAGGGAGAGAGAGAGAGAGAGTGAGTGAGTGAGTGAGGGATTTATAGAGAAAGTATCGCAATTTGTGAAATACGTAACTTATTCTTTGCCTTATGAATTGATGACGCTTTGTCTGTTTGCAGTCCAAGGTGGGGGAAGTGAGGGCCAGGACAGCGTGCAGTGGGCCCCTAAATCGATTCCAGTAGACAGGTGAGGATGGTGGGACGACGGGCTGAGTCCTAGACGTTTGCTGTCAGCATCCCAGTGCAGTCCAGTCTCCGATTCTACTGGATCCGCATTAAACCCACTCTAAACCTTTATGTTGATAAACAAGGTTAGCATGCAGTAGGGTGTGTGGTTCCCTGTATTGCTTGTTATTAGGATTTAGAACGAGCATCTATTGTTTGGAGCGGGAAGACGTTGCTTGTGGGAATGGATTTGAGGATATGATGATAAACGCACGGCTACAAAATAATGAAAGTAGGAAAAATGACAATGGTAATTATATGCTGCGGCTGCACAACGGAAAAGGCATTGCGTATGTAAGTTATAAGTTAAGCTTTTTGGCGAAGCCCCAGGGGGGGCGTAGCCCCTAGGTTTGCCCTCTTCCCACCCAAATTCACAGTAAAGCACGGGCGCAACAGGCCTTGCGGAGCGAAGCCTGCAAGCACCAAACCCCACAGAGCCCCTTCTGAGAGTCTTCAGAGGGGCCCTGTGAAGTTTTGGGGCGGGAGGGTGTCCTGGTGTGCGTGCGGTGGGGGGGAGAAGACCCCCCAAATAGTTTTTGGAAAGTTCGAAAAGTTTTGCTGGCCAGAGCCACACAGCGCACGCCTGGGCCTGACACTTGCCAGGCAGGCCAAGAAAAAAGTTGCGTCAAGGCACACAAGTTTTGGTGACCTGGGGTGCAGTGAGTGGCGTGTTTGGGAGATCACGTGAAATGTTTGGTAGCTGGAGGAAGCTGCCCGACGGAGCCCAGCCCAGGCCACAGGAACATCATCCGAAAGGACAAGCGTCGTCAGCTGACTTTCCTGAGTGTGTTTGCCGTTTCCGAGGCCTAGAGGTGTACCGGAGCAGAGAGTCAACTCGCAAGCTGCAAGCATGGTGCATGGGGCTGGCTTTCAATGTTTAAACTAAATTCTTAATTGTTCAGTTCCGTTGTAGTAAGACAGCATGCAGACATGAAGTGTGTGCGCGGGATTGTTGCCTGCTGTGCTCTACGTCGGGTCTACGTGCGCCGGGATTGTTGCCTGCTGTGCTCTACCTGGTGTGGTGCGTTGCCTGGAACTTGCACTGTTGTTGCTGTGCAAACTGGACTGTCCAAACGTCGTTTAGACGAAGCACTCGGTGGTTTTTATTATTGTTGCCTGCTGTGCTCTACCTGGTGCGTTGCCTGGAACTTGCACTGTTGTTGCTGTGCAAACTGGACTGTCCAAACGTCGTTTAGACGAAGCACTCGGTGGTTTTGATTATTGTTGCCTGCTGTGCTCTACCTGGTGCGTTGCCTGGAACTTGCACTGTTGTTGCTGTGCAAACTGGACTGTCCAAACGTCGTTCAGACGAAGCACTCGGTGGTTTTTATTATTGTTGCCTGCTGTGCTCTACCTGGTGCGTTGCCTGGAACTTGCACTGTTGTTGCTGTGCAAACTGGACTGTCCAAACGTCGTTCAGACGAAGCACTCGGTGGTTTTTATTCTGTGACGAGTGTTCTGTGTGGAGAGATGAGAGTCAGGGCTCATGCACACACACACACATACACACACACATACACACACAGAGAGAGAATGCAAGTGAGGGCTGGATTTTGAAAGGGGCATGGAATTAGAATAGATAGAAATGACAGGTGCAGAGTAGGCAAACATTGCGGCGTGGGTGGGCTTCGCCAACTTTTCAGCGTCGCGTGCGACGCTTCCCCCCACTTGTCACTCTGCGCAAAGCAAGCATAATGACAAATTATCAAGAAAGCCATTGCCAAATTCTTAGTCCAAATGTGAGCATATGCTTGTATGTTAGCACTGTGGCTTGGGGCCCAAGAAAACCTTGCAAGCTGATTCGGCCCTGCTCTCCTTGGCGCAAGGGACCCGTGATTTAATCATGCGCCGCAATTCTTTCTGTGATGAATTTGCACTCCAACGCTTGGAGGTCGCATGGAAATGCTGTGCGTTGCTCTAATAACCCTTGTATTCATCAAATAAGACGACTAAAGCAAGAGCAGCTTATCCACTGGTATAAATGGTGACAAACCTGCTCTCTTCTCAAAGGCACGGATGTCATTTAAACAGCGCCTTAAATTTGCTACATTTCCTTGTATATGCATGAACAAGACACAACCAACTCTCTCGGTCGCCAACCTGCTCTGATTTCATAGGCACGAAAGTCACGTGGACAGTGCTGTAGGTAGTAGACCCGGAGGGAATGGGGGGGCTGTTGTGGTGGGCAGCATGGCGATCCGAGCCGCAAGGGAAGCACGTGCAAGGGCACGGGCACTTGAGCGGCAGCTGCAACAGGCTGAAAAGGTAGGTGTATGGCTGCTTTGCTTTTTCTATTTGTCACCCATGCTAGTGAAGATTAGAGAAGCACGTACCAGGGCACTGGCGTTGTGAGGCAGCTTCAGCAGGTCAACAAGGTGGTTGTATTGTTGTGACTGCGCAAACAAAGTTGGTGTGACTTGCAAGCAGGCAGACGGAACCCTGCCTGCCAGCAAATAAACACGCATGCAGACAGGTGACAAATCCTGCACTGCTATAAGATCGAACATACATCCACGAAGCGTCACACCCACGCTCGTGCACACACATCTGCATATGCAATCATGCACACATACTCTCAACACACACACTAAACACACTATCCCTCAGGAGCGTGCACAGCTGCAGCTGCGTGTGGAGGAGCTGGAATCCAGTGCATCAGCTGCATCAGCTGCTGCGGCAGCTGCAGCTGCCAAGCGCCCAAATGCAGGAAAGCCTCCTCCCTCCCCGCTTAGGACCGCAGGGGGGCAGAAGGGTCCTGCAGGCAAGGAAGGGATGGCAGATAAAGGGGGTGCGGCTGGAGCTCAAAAGGAACATGCAGGGTTAGACGAGGCTGAGGAGGTGCCTCCCCAACAGCAGGCAAGTCGTGGTCGCAAACTGATTTGGCAGTACCTAGCTGACTATCAAATGGTGGTGGCAGGAGCACAATTTTGTCCACACACCCACACTTAGCATACACCACACATGCCCAAGCAAATGGCACGCGCAAACACTTGCAAACACACATATGCACACAACACCTAGACAAGAATAATATTGCACACACACTCTCCACACAGTTTGAGCGCGCCAAGGCAAGTGTGATCTCGCTCGCGCGCGAGGTCTCTGCGCTCACTCGCGAGCGTGACTCACTGCTTGGTATAGTTCTTGACGCAGCAAACCAAGCACGCTTGCACGGTGCTCAGAGCACCAATGGTGAGGTGCCCCTGCATTTGCCTACCAGCCTTGCACAGCGTCTATTGGAAGGTGAGAAGGTGCAAGATACGATCTGTCCAAATGGTTGCACCCCTCTGACGATGCGTCTGCAAAAACCATGCGCTGCAATAAGAACCTGCAATTGCACGCGCGTCTGCTTGCCTTGCTCGGTGCCAATTCGATCAGACGGTTGGGCTGATTCGATTCAAAGTTCAGGGTGAAGCAAGCACAAGCAGAGGAAGGGCCAGGAACCCCTTCAACTTGTGCAACCACCACCCCTTGAACATATGCTACTGGACCCTTGAACAAGTGCAACCACCACCCCTTGAAGACGTGCAACAGCTACTTAATTCATCATCCGTAGCTTTCTCTACTAGCGTGACTGCTGCCAAAATTGACGACTACCTCACCTCTTTTTTTCCTGTACTCTCTCCTCCAGGAGAGATACCTGGGGGCCACTCTATGGCCTCTAAGTCGCCGTCCGTGTCCCAGAGCTCACTGGCGACAGGTAGCCTTAATGGAGATCTTGGTAGTGGTGGTGCCTATCGCCCCCAACCTCCTCAATACGCCAGGCAATGTAGTCAAGACAATCCCTCTGGGTTACAGGTAAGCAAGTGTGAGTAAGATAATGTATGCACATGTGAGTGTGAGTGTGATTGTGTGATTGTGTGTAATTGTATGATGAGCATGTGCATGTGGGTGTGTGTATGCATGTGTTTGAATGTGTGTGTGAGTTAAGTATGAGTGTGTTTTTAAACTTGTTTGTGTTCGAGGGTGCAGAATCAGTGGCAAAAGGAGAATTGGTCAAGAGGGGGACATGCCACATTCATCAGTGGCAAAAGGAGAATTGGTCAATCAATCAGTGGCAAAAGGAGAATCAGTGGCAAAAGGAGAATTGGTCAAGGGGGAGACATGCCACATTTAGGGGACCTCGCAAAACATGTTCCACTTTAAAATGCTCAAACGCACCAGTTTTGCCAACGGGTGACCTCCAGCCTCGTTCCCGAGCCTCAACATCTGTCCCTAATTTAAAGCACCTGGTGACATCGGAAAGGAGCGGCCATATGAGTTGACTTTAATGAGTAGGGTTGGCCAGAACCGTATATATGCATTGTACAATACCGTATGTTTTGACATTTTCCTGCTAGATTACCAAACATACACCGTATATATACATGGTTCTGGCCAACTCTATTTATAAGCAATGAGCAGTTACTAATTGACTCATGCACGTTGCAACTGGCCCAGGCAAAAATGTTAAGAGCTCCTAGAAGAGGGGCTGCAGCACAGAAGCAGGCCGCTGTAAGGCATTTCTGGGCTGGAGCCAGCCAGGATGGTGCTCAGGCTCTCAGGTATGTGCATAGTGATACAAGCATTATGTGGGATCACTGCTGGTTAAGAGCCAGCCAAGCAATCCGTGGGATCACTGCTGGTCTAGAGCCAGCCAAGCATTCTGTGGGATCACTGCTGGTCTAGAGCCAGACAAGGCAGCGTTCAGGATCTTGGTGCACTTATACAACACAGCAATTAGCACTCAGATATTGGACGCTCAACCTGCTTAGGAGAGCAACCTGGCCTAAAACAATGCTCTTAGCATGTATTTGCAGGGGCTGTTTTGCGTGTGGCAAGGTCCCGAGGGGCATTTAAAATCAGGAGCTTAAAAGTTGCCTGCAACATCTTTATACAATTGGTGTGCAAGTAGCAGCAAATATTGTGCATTGCCAATGATTATAAACAGGTGTCTATGTTCTGAAGTCCTGAAACGACAGCAAGAAACGACAGGGTAGGCCTTACTTGTCTGCAAACTTTGCTGTTGCTTTTTGCTAAAGCTACCACCATTACTACCCTGCTCGCTCTCCTCTATTGCTGCCCCTCTACCTTTAAGCCACGGGCGTAAATTTGTAGTATTAGAGCTGGTTACTTTTGTTTTGACCTTTACAAGCTTTGTCTCATTCACACAAAGCCCGTGCACCATGAAGGAGCTGCCCCTTAATCCTTAGTGTTTCCAAAGTTGCAGACACGATTGCGTTCCTGGGCCTCTATTGTCATTTAAGATTGGCCAGAACCGTATACATACACCGCACACGACCATATGCATGGTAGATTCCCTGCTTAAAATTCCGCAATTACACCGTATATACATATGTATGTGTAGCTTTGGCCAACCCTACTGTCACTGCGCAGGCCCTCCTGTAATGCTGTCCTTCCACCTTATAAGCAGTACGCTCGAAGCTATTATCCTGTCCGTCCACTTCCTTTGTGATTACTGCACAGGATATATTTTGATGCCGCCCCTCCACCTTAAAGCAATACCTATGCTCAAAAATATTTCCTGCCGTTTGCTCTGTCTCCTGCACATGACCTTTGATGCTGCTCCTTTTATTTTTAAAGAAATACGCTCAAAGATTTTGTAAGCAATCCTGTCCTACCAGCTCCTTTGTGTTTCCTGCACAGGACCTCTTTTTATGCTGCCCGTCCACTTTCTACGGAAGCAGCGTGCCCATAGCAAAGGAATTGCGTCCGTCTACTTCTGTTATGTTTACTGCAGAGGCCCTCCTCTGATGCTGCACCTCCGCTTGTAGAGAGAGTGCTCAAAGCTCTCTGCAGAAATAACAAGAAACTACCTTTGTCCGCTTGCTTCATCTGTGTACACTGCTCAGGCCTGCCTTTGATGCTGCCCCTCCACCCTTAGAGGCACGAATCAAACTTCAGAAGGTAGAGGACCGGGCTGTGGTGCGAGGGGAGCTGCCCCCAATTTCAGGAGAACCAGGAATTCGAGACAGCTTGGCTGCATTGTCGGGCCCAGGTGGGTTGCTACTTCTGCCCATGAGAGTGTGCTAATGGCATTAATAGACAAGTGCAAACGCATCAAGCTCTTTGGAATTGCCTTTGATACTTCATGAGAAGAATACACTTGTTTATTGTAGGTTGAATTGTTTTCCAAGTCTTGTGAACTACAGAAGAAAGTGTGGTGACAGATTGTGGGTTGCCAAGGGGCTTTGCTTGCCCTTAGTAACAAGTTATGGCGTTCGCTTTGGCTATAAAAAGCTACTTGTGGGTGCATGCTGATGTCAGCCTTGATTTGTTTATAGGTGGAATTCTTTTAAATGCATGCATGTATGTGGGTTTCTGATGCTGATCTTCAATTCATCTGACAAAGTGCCATAAGTTCTTTAACTAGTTTTGAATCCAAGACCGAGTCATTGACACAACCAGTGGCAGTTCAGTCGATTACACACCATGTACATGTGCTCAATTGCTGCAGGAGGTGCAGACTTGGTGGCCCTGAAGCAGAAATTAGTGCAAACGGAGAAGGCGCGGCGTCAGGCAGAGCTTAAAACAGCTCAGCAGATGAAAGATACCGAGCAGCAGGTGTGCATGCTGTGGCTGCGATGGGTGAAAGAAGAGTAGCACAGTTGACATGCTAGGCCAGGCGCTTAAGAAGTATCTTTTATCGTGATCATACATCAAATAGCACACCTGAGCAGGACTTGCGCGTTTACGGTCTAAAACTGCAGCTTTGCGGCTCAGCAACACAGAAAGAGGGGTTTGAGTTCAATTTAGCATCAATTAAGGGTGCACTAAAGGAGGTATGATGCTGCATTTTTGCCAATCCTGCTAAGCGCTTGGCAACACCACACCACAGTGTTGTGTGGTGCAGATGAACGTAGCACGTGGCATGAAATCAAATGAACAACCTGTTATTGGTGCTGTGCAGGTGTTAGCTTATAAGAAAAAAGAGGCAGCAGCTTCCTCTGCAGCAGCTGAACAGATAGCAAGGGCAGAAGAAGCGCACGCGGTTGAGCTGAATCGAATAAAAAGTGACGCCACTGGAGCTATCACTACTCTGATGCAGGTGGGGGCTGGGCGCATGATGCAAGTTCTTGCGCAAACACTTTGTGTTGGCAACTTTAATTCCGCGTTCAGTTGCTGCACAGAGATTCAACGTACCGCTCCAGATGTAATACACACTTACTTACTTACTGCTTTGTGACAGAATCATAGCAAGAAGGGGCACAGGTGAAGTGTTGTTCTCATCGCTTGAATAAACAGATAAGGCCTTCTTCTGTTGTGCAGGAAAATGCTCGCTTACGGAAGATGTATCAACAAGACCAGATGCTCAATGCAAAATTGGAGAGAGCTGCTTGATCTGGTCCTTGTTGACGTTATCTGCATAAATAATGATTCCATTCTACATGTGGGTTTTCATTAAACTTAGCAGGATGTGCTTTTTTTAAAGGTATGTAGGGTTACAAGGGGTTACAAGGATGGCCTACAGCCCGAGTCTCTGGCTGATGGCAATTGGCTGGTGAAACAAAATCAACCAGTGTCGGAAATTGAAACTAAATCTGACGCAAACCTGAGGAGTCTGTATGAGTCTTGATTCAGGAGTGCATTGATCTCAAAATCAGTGATACTGTGATGACAAGTTAAGAAAGGAAGAAGTTCAGAGCTCGAAGGAGCAAACACACGCAGGGTGCGTAAGACTTCATCAACTTTATAGTTATAGAGTTACAGATAAAGCCATCATCAACTTTATGCTACTTGTACACTTCTCCTTTCTCATTGATGTATATGTATATAAACCTTTTTCTGCAATGCCATTTATCTTTGCTGCTCATTGATTACAACGATGCTTGTTTCAGTTAAGTCTGCAGTGGCTTGGAATGTAAATATGAAAAAGGGAGTGGAAAGGCCATGCTGGTAGTTTAAACAAGAGAGTGCGCAGCCAGCATCAAAAAGCCCCTTGCAGCCACAACTAAGTTTCTAAGCATATTCTTAGGAGCTGGTCTAAGGAATTTCTTCTTGTAAAGATATAAATACCTAAAATCACTCACGGTGTGTCTGAGTGAAGTTTGACTTCACGTACGGCGCACAGACACATGCAGCATATGGATCCATCTCGTGCTACAACTACAGCCCTCGCGTTTAATTTACAAATGTGCCCTCACTAGTTCTGGATTCAGAAGGGCGTCCCAGGCCGAGGAAGGTATACTATTTCCCCTCATCTTCTGATGGGTGGGTGAGCAGGGTGTCTAAATTCGTGTGTTACATAAAAACTAGAAATGATGGCAGTGAACAATTTCCTGGCGCAAGATTTTTCAGCATCTCAAGTTCAGTCAAAAAAGTCACTTTAATTCGAATGTTTTTTGCAAGAAGATGCAAATTTTATCGTAAAAATTTTCAGCGATGATTGTGGAGGTCGTCTGTCTCGAGCTGTCTCTTGCCCCTTAAGGTACGGTGCGGTCCTTCCGCTTTTTCGGTCTCTGCCGATAATGCACAAGCCAAACATCACCTGCTGCCCAAGAGCTAGCTCTTGCATCTGGCAGCTGGAGGGGAAGCACCTTACCAGCTGTCTGATGCAAACAACGTCATCCTCCCATTCCCACAGCCTACTGCTGCCCATCCACACATCCTTAATTGCTCTCGCCAGTCCTGCGTGATGCACAAAACAGCAGCATGCAGCCATGATGGTGGCACAGGCAGTAGACGAGCTCCACTTACCGCCATCCATGCATATCTAAAATTGTTCCACCTGAAAAGCCTGTTGTATGGTTTTGATCAGAGCCTAAAATGCTTCAAACGACTTAACTGCTATGCAATGGTTCCAGGTTGAAGCTGTCCAACACTCCTCCTAGGCAGCTCTGCGATTGCTAACACACTCATCAGAGGTAATATGTCCGCATCGTCATCAAAATGACGACTGCCGCCTGTCACTTCCTTTGTATTATTGCTTCAGGTTACAATCTAGTCAGTAAAGAAAGGCAAGGAAAGAAAGTAAAAATTCATCGTTATATGATCACTCATCATCACTCGCAATGTGTAAGGGCAAGCAGTGCTTGAAAGGCTTGCACGGCTTCTTTGTTGTCGTATGGTGTCCTGCACGCCACCTTATAATTCCCTAATTTTAACAAAATGCTAAAGTTGATATACCTTTTTCACATTGGTGCAGGGCGTCACCAAAATACCTCATTCTCCCACCACAGACAAAGGAAAACAATGTTTGCTCTGCTGCTCGCACTGGTGCCGCTGGTAGGAATTCATGCAGCAGCCTATCCCAGTAATGGCAGCACGCTTGTGCTGTACTCCGGCCCAGCAATTGGCTGCTCTGGCAGCAAGGCAAATATCTACCACCATAATTTCCTCATGTTCCTCACATACGGGCTTCCTTGTGATTTCCCTGACCTAGACCTAGATGTCATACTCAGCCTGACCAATGAGACCTATGGTCTATACAATGACAGCATAAGCAGCTCATGCAAAATGCAAGGATCACTGTCTGTTGCATTACGCCCTAATAAGTGCAGGGATTTAGGTGCAGTTCATGGAATGCTGCCTTTTGCTGACGTAGCACGCTACAGCTATTTTGTATTCTTAAACTGTGGGCTAGCAGGACCGTTTTTGCTTAAGAATGCAGGCATGTACTGGACCCAGTACTTTACAAACCAGATCCAGGGCAAGGTGAAATTGACAGGACTATCAGTTAATTGTAATGGAGCACTTGGCACTAAATCACCACATGTTCAGAGTATGTTGTTTGCAACTGACACGATTGGTCTCCCCATAATAGCTAAAGATGCAATATATGACTGCGGCACCCAGCTTGAGACGAAGAGTGGAAAGGAGAAACTCATTATAAGGTGAGTGCAGCATGATTTCCATATGTTATAGGGATGTATAGGACTTCTCTTGTTTTTATATGCACAGGCATTGTCTGCAATCAGTAAAGTGCACACAACAGCTGGGGCCAAGGCAAGCCTCCAAGCTTGTGGCCTCCTGCTTCTTGGCAGGAGGCTTGATGTAAAATTGGCCCCAACTAGCCAAATTAAGACAACATTTTCACTACCGTACTCCCCCCCCCTCCTGGAGTTTCTAAAAACACCCCTAGAGTTTTTTATTCTACAGTAACATTCAGCAACCACCCCCCCACAAAGGGGCTTTCGGAGCCCTGGGGGGTTGTGTGTGGCCACCTTCACCTCCTCCCACAAAACTCAAGGAGGAAATAAAAGCTGAAAAGGATGAAAATGACCCAAGTTCAGGACTGCAAACTTCAGTGCAACCTATTAACTTGCGTGTTCACATTCCTCTATTCTATATCAACCCACTACGTGTCTGCCAACCTTCCCCTCCTGCTGCTCCACCCTCTATTCGATCAGCCGCTGTCATCACTCTTGCTGTTGCTGTCACTGCTGCTGCTGCTGCTACACGCCTTGCTTGTGCTTGCTTGGGCGCAAGCTGCTCGGGTGCTAGAGCTGGTCTTGCGCATTGTCGCAACACCTGCTTCTCTGTCAGCCTTTCAGCTGCCTTAGCTCGCCGCACAGATGCCAACACTGCAGCCTGTGCTTGCACAGCATTCACGCCTTCATCCCACAACTCCTCCCCCTCATCCTCTACACGCTATGCTAATAGGGAATGCCCTTTGGGCACCTCGGCCAGCCGCTGTATCAGCATAAACAGAGGGACGTCATCTTCGCCAATGCCTAGGGGGGAAAGGGGAGGGGCAGACAGAGCGGTGGGGGCATCCTGACCACTCACTTCCCTGCTTAAGAGTAAATATATTCCACGACCGTCCCCCTAGAAACCTGAACAGCTTCCCCTAGAAATAAATATGTAATCTACCACCAGTTCATGAGTAATCTGTCACTACCCCCACCAAACGCAATAACTAGGGGCGATGCAGGAGGCTGTAAGTATCATGACTTTTTGGCGGAGGCCCAAAATTTACACGTGACTGTCAGGATTTTTTTAAACAGTCTCCTTGGCGGTGATATACTTTATGTACGGTAAGCATTCCTATTCAGCACAAACTTGTTATTGCAAATGTGCCAAATCATTCTGCATCGAATTGTATAACTGGAGCGGGTCCAGAAGCAGCCATTTGGGGGCCATTCTTCACAGAGGGGAATATATTATGCCACTTCTTGTCATGCAATCTCAGGTGCAAGATCTACTTGGTGCTTTACAAATTGCAACCTTTAAAATTTGATATATCTAAGACAGATGGAGTGATCCGCTGGTGGCCGTGACCTGTAAAAATGGCATTACACGCCACAACAAATGGATCATGTTGTCTGTTTTAAAACCCACAGGCATTAATGTACAATTGAGAAGCTGATCAAATACTATATAGGGGGGGATACAATTGAAATGCTGAATCTAGTACGCTATACCTGTGCTGCATTTGATCCCCTCCAAGGGTACAGTCAATTATCATCTTACCCACGGGATACCGAACAAACAAAGTGAATTTCATTCCTCCAGACAAGCATTAGCATTCATAAGTTCATAAGGCCACCTACGCACAGATAGGGTTATGGTGCCACTACACACTGCCCCCCTAACCTACATTTCATGTTTGTTTGTGCTATTCGTGTGGCAAGAAGGGGCACCTGGTGTGAGCATGGACACGTGCTCCCCACTTTGATCGAACTGGCTATGTTGCTCTACCAACGTACAATTTCATTTTTTACCATTCTTCATTACCTCACAACCGTTTTTGTTCACAGGTTTGAGCTGGGGATGTCTAAGGCAATCATGAGTGAAGGATATGAGATTGCTGCTAACTCAAAGACTCAAAGTCACCTCGTCTTTTCAAACACCAGCTCCCAAAAATGGCCCAAGAAGTGCAAAGACCCCTGGCGCCCCGCTAACTTTCAATCCAAAAACTTCCGTGATGATTTTCTCTTCTGGAAAAGCAGTCGTATTCCGTATAATGTGTACAAGTCCTACTTAAAAACTGACCATCCTGATATGGCTGAATTGAAGAGCGTTTGTGATCAGACACAGTGATCTGCTCGTGATAGACATGCTTTTTTTTCTTCACTTACTCAATCTCCTCTTCTTTACCTAACACGATCATGACAATCTTGCTATCTGTTTGTTGGGCTTCAGCTTGCCATATTTTAACTTGGTAGGCTTGCATTTTTCACGCTACTCTTTCATTTCAACTTCAGTTACTATGTGTCAGATAAAATTGATGTCTGCACCAGGCATCAGACTCAGATCATTGGAAAATGGAAGGAATGTGCTAGAGGGGTGGACTGAGCAAGTGCACAAGTATGCTCCTTATCACAAGTATGCTCCCTATCACGAGGGACAACTTGCCACACACCACACCATCAGATAAAAACAGCAAAGTTTCGACTAAAGCTGACATTGTAAACTACCTCAGTACTTGCTCATATTAACGTACATTGCTGTGTGTACAGACTGACAGGACAAAACGCACATGTAAGGCGCTTACACCCTAGACAGGTGCTTTTCAGGGAAAATTTTCTGATTATTTTGTTCGTATATTTAGAGGCAGAGGTTTACGTGCAATGAGGCCTACAAGTTCTGATGCAAAGCGAATGGGAGGCAGGAGGTTGGATGTGATCGTGTAGACCGCTGCATTTTGCCCTGTGAAAGGCCTTTCGTAGTATGTTAAGGTGCTCGGGAGTAAGCATACCTTTACACTTTCCGTCGACATTGTAAATACAGGCTACTGTGTCAGTGTACACTTCAGGAAGCATAGTGTCATCTGGGAAGGATAGGGTACTCTTTTTTTGATACCCCATGAGATCAATGGTTGTAGTCCAGTACTCACAATGCCCTGTGGCCGAAGTAATGTCAGCCTGTGGGTTGGTGGGTTGGATGTCAAAGCTAACTTTGTTCCGAAGATCGACCTTGTAGGGTTGGTAAGCATTGCCCTCTTGGATGGCAGAGAACCCTTGTTTTTGAAGATCATTTAGGTGTTCATCTGGTACAGGCTGAGCTTCCTAGTAACTAGTCATACATAGCACGTAGTAAAACATGTTCTTAGAACACTCTTTTCAACTTGTTTTCCATTAATACAGCACACTGGTTGAAATAGACTGTTCTTTGCTAACACGCCTGATAAGTTTACAGATGTTACAGATACCATCAGTCAAAAAGTGCGACTGCTAGGCTGCGTATGTGAAACATTGTAAAAATTGTTGAGTATTTGTTGCAGTATAAAACTCGTAACACCTACAAGGTTTACAAGGAAAAGGCCTTTAGTCAAGAAGTATGACTGCTCGTAACACCTGCAAAAAAAAACTTGGAAATAAAGGGGAAAAAGGCACAACGCTGTTTGTGACATTGCAGCATTAAATGAATCCAATTAAAATCAGTTAGAAGCATCTGCCAGGACCAACCAACCGCATTAAATCAAAGAGGGAGAATCATCACCTGTGTGTTTTGGGCACATAAGAACATGGATAAATTTACAACGTGTGGCTTTATTCAAACTCCTTCATCTTGGTTTTCTTTTGCCTTAAATTTACAGATATTAAAGGTTAATCGGTCAGTCTCAAAGTGCGACTGCCAGGCTGTGTGCACTTGACCTTACATTTCCTCCGGTGATTTCTCAGTACAGCGGATTTGTGTCAACAAGTCAGTGCCACCAGGTGTTTAATGGTTTCCTCTAGCAACAAACTGCTGAGTACTCTGCAGCATGCAGACGTACTCTAGTTCTTGGAGGCAAGTGCAACTGAACGTCAGTTAGTACTCTCTTGGCACAGCTTGCGCTGTGCTAACCATCCTTTTTATGCTTGTGCCTTAGATAGTTAGCAGCCTAGTTTTAAGCCCTTACTCTCTTTGACTTCAGCAACTTGCCCTTGGCCTGTTCCTTCCTGTTTTGTGTGGTTTCAGTGTGTTTGTATCTCCTGCCCCTTTTTGTGTGGCAAACTCAGTTTTTGTTGGTATGGGTGTCAACGGCCCAGATGCTTTTCTTGTTTCTCTTCTAGGAGGGCTCTTTTAGGCAGTTCAGTGTCTCTCTTGGTGTCGGCACAAGTGTAAAATCCCCCTCCAGCAGTTCGGTGGATACGAGCCGGAATAGAACTGTATTATTGTGTCTGAGCAGCTTATGTACTTACTTATTGTTGTCTGGCGAGCAGTCATACTTCTTGACACGCATGCCGGCTTCTATTTTGTCCATTATTCAAGACATGCATGACGCTCATGAATACATTTTAAAGGATGGAGGGTGTACCACAGATGTGAAGCAGGGCTGCCCTTTGTCCCCTTTGCTTTTCGGGGTATATTAATGACGTGATGAGATTGCAGAGGGTGCTCAAGGTGCTGCCACAGGCACAACTGGTTCCTCTGTGACGCACATGTTGCATGCAGTATGATTCGACTCTGATGGCTAAGGATCCTGATGCGATGCGGACCATACTCAATGTTCACACTCAGAGAAAGCACCTTAATATCAATACTGCAAAGTCTGAGGTGGTTCATTTCAATTATCTGTTTCAAATGTGCCTGTGTTCAACGTTGGGAGAGTGCCGCTTGCACACGCACAAAGATTCTATCAAGTATTTGGCTGTGATGTTTTACAGGCGCACGAGCATAATCTAAGTCCTAAGTCCTCTAAGCACGCAGCTGGCCCTTTTATGGCATCTGCATTTCGGGTTCGTCAGTTTGTACGTGAGAACTCTCTGGTGACTAGGCCATATGTGTCTCTGTGGCTTGAGAAAACGTATGTGCTACCAGCCGGTATGTATGCTGGCCAGGTGTGGGGCACTGACTTTATTGAAGAGGATACATTTTTCACCGTGACAAGGGATTTTCAAGTGCGACACATGAGATTTTTGAAAGGGACGCTGGGTATTAAGCGTACCATCACAAATTGGGCTGTCTTGAGGGAGTGTGGACACGAGCCACCGCAGTTTTACTAATTCAGCTCTGTTGTCAAGTTGTATAATAGCATGCTCAAGTTCAACAGTGAGAAGTTAAGCAGGGTGCTGAAAGCGGATCTGAGCATACTTTCACGTGACCCCCCCTGCTGGACTGCTTTTAGGTCTTAGATGCTTTTCATGGGTTGCGGCGTTGCAATTCATTTGTGCAAGCAGTGCGGCAGGGTACTTGCAATTCTATACAAGAGTTCACTGATGATCTCAGGAACATATTGCAGACAGTGTGGAGAAATGTTGAGGGATTGAACCCACAAGAAGACACATATAGCAAGTTGGCAATATACCAATCTCTTTTTGCAGTGCCATTTGATCTCAATGTGCGTACAACCTCTTCGTTTGCCGAGACATTTGCATCTGGATCTGACTCGACATGTCTTGCGAAATGTCAGCTGTTTCAGGCTGAGGGCGTATACGACCCTCAAGACGGAGCATCTTGGGAGCATGACAACTCTCTTTAGTGCTTGTGATGAGATCCTAGATGAAGCACATGCATGCCTCTTTGACGTGTAGAGTCGCAGACGTTTGTGCTTTAAGGAGAAAGTTTGCTTACCTATTTAGGCAATTTTCGGATGCTTTTCAGTAAAGCAACCTATTTGCGACAACAAGTCAGCACCCAGGTGGTGCATGATTTCCTCTTGCATCACAACAACAAACAATTATCTTTTGTGCCTAAGCCTATGGATTTATTGTTGACTGGCGAGGACCAGCTGGCAGTCACAGGCCGATCAGCAAATAGTCTGGCTGAAGGTCCCTTCATGTAAATCTTAATCTAAATCATACTTCTTGACTGAAGTCCTTTTTTCTTGTAAAACTTGTAAAACTAGACGGAGCCCAGTTACAATTGATCAACCGAACAGTTTGGCCGAAGGTCCCCATGTAAACCAAAATAATCTTCATTGATCCAAGTCTGCTGGTTCAAAGGTTTACAAAGGGTTTACAAAGGGGGTAACCGGCAGCCACGTGTTGGGCTGATAGGCATTGCTGGATCAGTCAGCGTAAAGTCAACATAAGTTTGTAAAAAGGAACTGGTCTCAGCCAATGCCATATTGTTCTTTAGGAATTCCTTTAGGAGAGTGATAAGTAAGAGGTGATGAATGAATGATGAAAGGCAAATCCTGAGACAATAAAAAGAGCCTGATGGAGAGCCACAACAAGCAGTCCAGGCATGCTAACTGAACACCAGAATGTATTACCCAAGGGGAGGAAGGGAGCGCCACATAAGAGACCCATGACTGTTCATGCAAACAAATTGGAAGGTAAGTTCAAATTTAGCATTTGACTTAACAATAGTGCACCAGCATGTACGTTCTAAGAAAAGCACAGAAATTTGTTGGAAAGAAAAAACCTTCACCTCAAATTGTTAGGTTGTTCGAGCCCCATCTTGGCCTAGCTGGTTGCTGCACATACATAGAAACTCAACCATCTCAGTCCACACTCCCGTGATGTTCAAGCCACAGCAAGCTAGCCAACAAACACCACAGCGTTTTTTCACCCTAGAGGTGCAACTCACAGCAGGCAAAGGCACCGCGTAACACAGCCAGCTCAGACTGCTGGTTCAGAGTTCATCTAGCAGCAGGGCCCGCAGCAAAAGAGTGATTGAACCAGACCATGTTTGATGTTCCAAACCCTCTCGTTGTGCATGTGCTGCTCCTCACACATGAGTTTATATATAATAGCCGTGCACTTTCTTGCCTTCGCCTTTCTGGCCATAACTTTCTGGTCCAAAGGATGCGTCATTACAGGAATAGAAGGCCTTATGAGCTCAGCATCTGTGACAAATGTGACTGGCACTCTGTTCAGGATGAGGAATACATTTTGCTGGACTGTCCGCATGAACATCTTGTTAGCCTTCTTCACACACAGCACCGCCAGCTGGTCTTCCCACCTCAATATGAAGATAGCCCAACTCGTGAGGACTTTTTTGAACCAGCCAGATATATATGGTGTGGCCTATTTTATGGCTGAGTGCCTAGCCCTTTTCCCTTGATTTTTTCTAGCGCCTTTTCGGTTTGGTTACAGGCTTTTACCAAGCTTTCGCTCAGATGCCCCCCAAAGGCATATATAACGATTGAACCTTACCTTTATCACGATGAATCATGATACCAGCTTAAGCATGGATTGCGAGTATGGGCCATATGCGAGTCGTTACAAGAGTACCATCTAAACTGGCCAAACAACCAAGGAACCGTAAAATCGTTGCTTACATTATAGATCCCAGGGAATACAAATGACTCGCCCATGCCACTCTTTAAGCATGACACCTTACCTTACCTTATAAAAATATTTGCCTCCCTCATTCTTGATATCCTCAGTGTGACAGTCCATGTTTTCCATGTGCCCAAAACACACAAATGATCATTCCCCCTTTCATGCGGTCGGTTGGTCCTGGCAGATGCTTAATTGTTTACTGGTTTTAATCAGTGCTGCAATGTCACAAATAGCGTTGTGCCTTTTTCCCCTTTCCAAGGGTTTTTTTTAGGTGCTACATGTCTGGTGCTATAAAACCAGGGTTGTTCAGTTCAAGTTTTTGGGAGCAAGGGTTTAGGGTGAAACATAATTTTTTACATTTTTTACATGCGCAGCCTAGCAGGCGCACGTTTTGACTGATGGCTTTATCTGTCTGTAAACTCGCCTTACCTTGTCTATAAACTTGGTTGTAATCTTCTTTATTCCAAGTCTGGTACTACAACAACAATTATCACAATTTTGCATGTTGGAACCCTAGGACACAAAGTGTCTAGAGCTTATGGATTGTTTTACATATGTGACATATGCGTTGTCAGCTGGCATGTATGCTAGTCAGATTTGGTGTACGCAATTTCTGAAGCATGACAATGTTTTCAGCAATCCTTTGCAGGTCGCACACATGGCGTTTTTAAAGAGAATTTTGGGAATTAAATATATTTCTGCGAACTGGTGTGTGCTTCGAGAATGCGCGCAGGAACCCTTGCAATTTTATTGGTTTAGGTCAGCTGTTAAATTTTGGAATAGGATGCATGGTTGATTCAAACAGCAACACTTTACGCAATGTGATGAAAGCAGATAATTCCCTTGGGTATTCTGGTGCATCTCATTGTTGGACTAGACAGATGAAGGATGCTGTTGGTGATTTGCTGAATGACACTGTATACAGAAGTGATTTGTTACAATGCAGGAAGCTGAATATCTCTAATTTGCGCGTAGACTTGAGTTTCAAGCTTTAGGCAATTCAGAGAGAGACACATGGTCAAGACCCTTGCTCTTGTTTAAAAAAGTCTGTGGCTTATCACAATTGGTTTGCTTTGCCTGAGAGACCAGTTTCTGATGCACGTGCACTATTTGTCTTGCCGGAGTATTTGGAGATGGTTCTGAGGTGTGCTCTTCCTACCAAAAGGGCTCTGGTCACTCATTCGCCTTTCGCCTTACATCCTTCCCAAATACATGTTTGTCAACCTGCCTCGTGATGTCATTTGCAGTACAGCTCGTTTCAGACTTCGTACGCGTGTTCACATTCTACGTGTTGAGACAGCGACATGGATTTAAGTTAACTCCCCCACAAGTGACCTGTGTGATGCTGATGATATCCAAGATGAGCAGCATGCATGTCCTTTTTCACTGTGCCAATTTTCACATGATTTCTCTCCGCAGGAAATATGCACCTCTGTTTCCCCAACAATTTTTTGTGCATGAACTAAATGCAGTCGCACGCTTTGATTGAAGGCCTTTTCTTGTAAATCTGTAAACCTGGATTGTGCTTTGCTGTGAGGTGTTGGTAGACAAACAATGGGAAGTGCCAATTTGCTTAATATCTGATTTCAATTCATTCTTTATACCCGATTATTACAGTCTTAGCCAGGCAAGTGCTGGTTCAGAGTTCATCTAGCAGCAGGGCTCGCAGCGCGCAAAAGAATGATGAACCAGACCATGTTCGATGTTCCAGACCTCTCGTTGTGCATGTGCTGCTCCTCACACATTAAATATAATGTTATTTGCCTCCCTCATTCTTGGTATCCTCAGTTTTACGTGCCCAAAACTCACAGATGATTCCCCCTCTTTAATTTATTGCGGTTGGTTGGTCCTGGCAGATGCTAAATTGTTAACTGAATTTACACACGCACGCTCATATCTGGCTCCTCAAAACTTACGCAATTCCTGCTAGCATGTATGCGAGTCAGATATGGGCTACTCTTACGACAAGGTTGAGAGATGGATAACCCTTTACAGAAACGGCTTTTGGCAGTGCTGAAAAGGATTCTTGAAATCAGAGACACCACTCCTCATGGTGGGTTGTGCGAGAATGTGGTCTGGAGCCTCTGCAATTTAATTGGTTTCGCGCTGCAATGCGTTTGTACAATTCCCTTACCCAATGCAACAGTTCCACGATGAGGAAGGTTTTGCAAGCTGACATGCAATGAGCACCAAGACTCCTGAATGCTGGTACTCCCACATTCTTTCAGCCATGGAAGGCTTGACACAATCCTACATGTTTAAACAAAAGTTTTTGAACTGTGAGCCTAATGACCTCAGTCGGTTTGTCGTCGACCTCAGGGACAGACATCTAGAGTTTTTGACACCTTTCTCTGATAGCCACCCTAGAGAGCGCAACAGCAAAACGGTGCGCACAGCCTGCACAAAGAGCTATAGTTACATATTCTCCCTATAGGCTTCCCAGGTACATGTTTCTTGACCTTCCTCGTGATGTTATCCGCAGTGTGGCTCGTTTCAGACTTCGCGTCCACAACCTATGCGTTGAAACCGCAACTTGGAGTTCTACCTCTTCCCCTACTTGCGACTTATGTGAGGCTGATGATAATGTCCAGGATGAAAAGCATGTTCTCTTTTACTGCACGCACCCTCAGATGGTGTCTCTTCGCAGGAAGTACGGGTCGTTATTTTCACAGACAGGACAGGATGTTTCTGCTTTTCTACACCAGGACAACGACAAACTCCTTTTTTCATTCATGAACACATTTTACTGGCGAGCAGTCATACGTCTTGACTGAAGGCCTTTTTCTTGTAATCTTAACTGATTTTAATCAGTGCTGCAATGTCACAAACAGCGTTGTGCCTTTTTTCCCTTTCCAGGGTTTTTTTGTAGGTGCTACAGTAAATGTGCAGAAATCCTACATAGTTAATTTTAATGCGTATCGAAATTCCGCAGTTCCTGTTTTTCGTCTCCACAATCAGGAGCTTGAAGAGAGAGATTCTTTTACCTACCTGGGAATGTTATTTGATAAGCACATGAACTTGCACCATGCTGCGACCCATGCTTTGAGGCCTTTTAATGCAGCTTTACGTAGAGTGAAAGAGTTTGGTATTGAAAAGAGGATTT
>Ga0307968_1001255_pt1 | contig 20515 bp, 27 predicted proteins | sample OrgLakmetagen650_FD_201834 | JGI IMG/M metagenome (GOLD analysis project Ga0307968, IMG submission 201834) | Saline water microbial communities from Organic Lake, Antarctica - #650 | ecosystem: Environmental > Aquatic > Non-marine Saline and Alkaline > Saline | place: Antarctica: Organic Lake...
TCTCTCTCTCTCTCTCTCTCTCTCTCTCTCTCTCTCTATTGCTCACTCTCTGTTCCTCGCTCTCTATCCCTCACTCTATCTCTCACTCTCTATTGCTCGCTCTCTGTCCCTCACTCTCTGTCCCCCACTCTCTATCCCTCACCTGCAGGGGGTTTGCCTTCTCCGCGTCCTCATCAGAGTCTGGGATCATGCTGCTGGCAGTGAGCAGGAGAATGCCCTGCAATGCCACATGCACGACCACGTGCTTGTTAATCACAAGAGGCACTCGCTCGGTTAAACAAGCAGCTATCGGCTGATTGGGAATTGCTGCTGCTATGCCCTCCCTTCATTTTCACCACTCCGGCCTCTATTTAAGCCAAGCAGGACCTGACAGAGTTGAGAGGCAGGACGGAGGCCTCTGAGGCAAACAGAGGAAATGAGCAACGCGTTGCTGGGCATTTACCAGAAGGACAAGGGCACTGTGCTTAGAGGTAGGACAAGCCTCCTGCACAAATGCACTGATACAAACTTGCAAGCTAAGCAAGTAGCTGCAGGGCTCATTTCCCGCACCGATATTAAAAGGAGCCTTCAATTGAGACCCTTCGCTTGCCAAAACACAGGCATGACAGTGTCGATGAGGTTCTAAGTACTGGTTTCTCACTCTCTCCAAGTCTATCTCCAGTTCAAGTGACCAATTCACTTTTGTTCCTCGTCTTAAAGACTCAGCCGTTCTGCTCACACATGTCTGCCGCTCACCACTAGATAGATGGAGGAGAACACAAAGATGGTTTTGTAGCGGCCCCACAGCGAGTCGGCCAGCAGTGCCCCGATGATGGGGGTGGTGTAGCACACGCCTTCAAACATGGCCACCTGAGAGCATAGTGAAGCATTTACAACGCAACCCATCACGTGCAGAAAGAAAATGCATCCACTTTGACCTCTGAGAGCTGAGTTAGTAGGAACATTCAACACGCGTTTGACACATGCCCCAATTGTAGCGGGAAACGGATCACACTTGAAATATGGGTGGTGCAGCATGCAGTGAAGCATGCCATAATGCCATAGATGTCGGAAGGTGCACAGGCATGAAAGCAGACAAAGCAACAAACATGAGACCAGGGCTCTGCCAGCGATATAATTTCTTATTATACCAACGCTTGCGTGTAAACGGTCAATTGAGAGCTGCAAACTCCTATGAATGGAAGGATGCCCAAACAATACACGAGGTACAATTCCAGGTTGCGAAGCTCTGTTAAAAATGCAATTACATTGCCACCTTCACCACTCAATTTCTCACCAGGATGGCAGCAAATGCTGGGTCTCCACCCATAACTTGTGTGATGTACGTAACCAGGTTTGTGGCCAAGCCGTAGTACGCGAGCCGCTCGCAAAGCTCGTTCCCTGGAGGAGGGATGGAGTTGCAAGGAAATGGAAGACATTGTCCCTTCTGGTGCTCAGGGCGTTTGCACATTTCTGTGGTTCATGGCACACTTACTGGCAAGTATGCATGCATATGGTGTGCTCGTTTGCATTCATACGTGTGTTTCCAAGTGTGCTTGAATGCACGCGTGGGTACGAGCGACATGCAACTTGTAATTCGGTGCAAGAATGTTCATTCATACCTCATACTGTCTGCCTGAACGAAGTGAAAAAGTTTCTTACCCAGAATGAAGGGGCAAACTGTGAGCAGTGTCGACCGTTTAATTCGGGCCTTGGGGGTGAGCAAGCTCCTTTCCTCCACATCCCCAGCCTCTTCGTCCCCCTCTTCTTCTTCCACCTTCCTCATGGTCTTGTCTCCAGTTGGCTGTTGTTGTTGCCTGCTGGGTTGCGTTCGGCCTCCAGGAAACAAGAAGGCCTGCGCTCACGTGACCTGTAAGATGCCCACCAAAACTGAACTAAATTTAGTGCTTTAAATTATGCAATGTAATCATGGATGATTGAATATGATGGTGCTCAATGAGTCTCAAGCTGTCACAAATCCAAAGCGCCTTTCCTTTCTTAAGCGTGTTGTTGATAGTACGGTAATATCAGATCCCTCATCCCCTGTGAACGCCCGTACGGGTTACGAGAATGTAAGCGTTGTAGCATGCAATTATGTGATGATATTTCCTAGGCATAACATATTAAAGATACTTGAGGCATCAAGTATCAGACGCACATATCAAACCATACGAGTGCAACCTTCCAGGAATGATATGACGTGGTATGACTGAATTGTATTTGTTTTCTAGTGCCATGACCAACCTCAGCTACCATTTGTAATACTTGTTAATAACTCTATGTTGCATTGCAATAATTTATTATGGATTCGAGAAAACGTAGGCGCAATGCGCTGAAAATTGCCAAGAATGCCATTTTTGCTGGGCTCTCGAACAAGAAGGTGCTCGTTCCTGCTCATGCCGTGCCAGGATGCTCAAAGGATGATGAGAGGCTATTTCATGGCCGCATCAAGGTAAGCTCAATAGGGCAAAAGCTCAGGTGCTTGCACGCAGGCGCGCATGCTATGAGGTGAGTGCAAGATCTTGGAAGACCTGCTCCAGCAGCAGGTCTTCCGCTGCAGTCTTCCGCTGCAGTCTTCCGCAGCATATATGACACACCATAGCTGCTGCTACAGTTCAAGTTTGTATAGGAACTTGGGCACAGGTGGCGAACAGAGAAATAGGTTTGCCATCTGATTCTTGCATAAAATGTCATCTCCTTGGAGCCTGCTCTGGATTACGGGTAATTACGCAAGCCAGGCGGGTGGAATCACAGCCTGCTATCTAGGCTGGATAGTTGCCTCGCTCAGGCTTCTTTTCATGGCAGCGTTGCGTCGCAACTGCAAATACAATGCCCTACTGGTAGAACCATCACCCGAGCACAAGCTGGAGGGAGCGCTCCCTCTTTAGATCTGCCTCATGCTCTAGAAATTTCTGCTGAGCACCATGTCAAGCACAAGCCACCCTTGTCACTTCCTCTTTGGCTCGCTATTGTGCTCACTCGCAGGGCAGAGACACCTCCCATAAAAGCTGCGTCCTCGTAAAATGCCTGGAGGATCCCCGCACATTTTTCTTTGACGTGCATCTGGTAAGTCTGTGGCAGAGCCTAGGGGCACATGATCCTCTCTTAATGTGTCTTCAAAATGGAGCAAACTCTGCTGCATTGGAAGTACAGTTATCTGGTGCAGTGTTGCTTGCTGTGCGTTTTGTTCTCTCTATGGTCCAGCGCAAATGCTAGTGTGAGTGCATGCAAAACGCAGGTGCGCCAGTGGCTGACCAAATATTCTGAGCACCCCGAGTGTGACCAGCCTGGAGGAGACGGCTCAGAAGCAGGGAAGGAAGAGGACACCAGCGAAGAGTTTGAAGAGGAGCTGGCTGCGGGGTGGGACGAGCAATTACCAGCAGGTAGCCTGCGTAGCTTAGCCAAGCGGTTTATGCGACTGATCTTTGCCCCCAGCCGGCATGATGTGCTGTGTGCAATCAGCACCTGTAAGTCATCCAACAGCGCATGCTGTGCCTCCAAATCACAAATGCACGTGTACCGTGAGTTGTACACACCCACCGCAATTGCACACATATGCACATATGCTTGCATTTCTGCCATCGACTACACATGCGCAAAAGCACTCTACATATACGTTACGGGGCTGCAGCCTACGGAGGAAGGAGGGCATCTTCGCTTTCTCCCCAGGGCATGCCAGGCATGGAGTTTGGTGCTGGATCCTCGTGGCACACCAACAACAGCAGGCAGCGTCCAGGGAAGGAGAGGGGACGTATCAAGGGCATCGGCGATGGTGCTGAAGGAGGCCTGCAGACTAACAGTGGGGAAGACGTAGTGCAGGACAGTGCAGGGGGGGTTTTGAGTGCGGGAGGCAGTGGGAGCACTTATGTACCAGCGAAACGCGCGCGTATCATGCACAGAGGGGCCTCAGACAAGCTGAGGAGCCTGTCACCCATGGGAATTTCGTCACTGAAGGATGCAGAGGGGGAAGGGGGGTTGTGGGCAGGAGCTTTGGGGAGTGGGTGGGACCCAAAACCCCCACGAGATGGAGCAGGGCACTCAGAACGGAATGGCAGTGGTGCAGAAGCAACAGCAGCCATGGCAGCTACTGCTGCAGTTGTTGGGGGCAGCTCTAATGCATCTGCCACCCTGCTGCCCCAGAGGTCTTCTCTTGGCCCACGCTCCCATTCCAACCTGACGGCCCCTCTTGTCGCCCACCCCCCTTCTCACACTCAGTCTCCAGAGCTGCAGAGCCTGGCCACCAGAGCCTCACCGGAGACCCAGCTGCAGCACCAGCAGCACCACTTGCTGGTACCTACGGCTACTGCTGCGCGTGCCACCTGCCGGCCTTCTTCCTTTCACACGGGAGCACCATTTAGCGCTCCCCCTTCCTCACAGCAGGGCGCAAGCCCAGCCCCCAAAGCTACCTCAGCCTCACCCGCACCCCTACAGCTTCCGCCCTTGCTTGTCGCGCCTTCTCACACGACCACCAAGGCAACTCCTCAACCCTCCTGCGCTCCTTGGCACCACAGCTCTGTACCAGTATCAGCTGCAGCATCTAAAACTACAAGGCAGCCCTGCAGCCCCGCAGCACCTCAGCTCAGACAAGAAGGCGCAGCTGGCCTCCGCCCTCCCCACTCGTCTGCAGATGGCAGGCAAGCAACAACACCCGAAGCACGGCAGCCTCAGCTGCCGCAGCAGCAGCAAAGCTCTCCTCCCCCTGCCCTCGCCCCTGAGGCCCTATCTGACGCACTTGCTGCTGAGGTGCTCGCTGCTTTATGTGCACGCCCAGGCAGTGCCACACCTGCCACACGCTCCCACCCCTCTAGCCCCTCGCGGACTCCAGCCCCCCCTAACCCTAGCCCCCTCCCTCCCCTTTCAGAACCCGATGCAAACCTTGCGGCCAAAACCAGTACAAAACAACTGCCGCCGTCGCAGCAGCAGCCGCAGCAGCAGCAAGGCAGTGCCCCCCAAGGAGGCACGCAGCAGAGGAGTGCCTCCCTCCTTCCTGCTGTATCTGCCGAGGACCACAGCTGCCGACCGGCCCACATAGCCACACACAAGGCCCATCGCCGGCCCCTTTCACGCCCACCTGCCTTCTCTGCTTCCGTGCCCCACAGCTCCACCTCCATCAACCTCAACTCCTCCGCTGCTCCCAAGGCTGCGCCCTTCATGAACAACGACTCTTTGCCATCCCCCACGCTCATCCAGGAGGCTGGCTTGTGCAACGGGAGAGAAGGGGGTGGCCTCCACTCCCACCCCTTCCTCCCAAGGCTGTCATCTGGTTTTAACTCTCTCTTGCCAGCTGCCTTGGGTGCACAGGTGACGCACGGTAGATGCTCACCTGGAAGTATGTGTGTGTGAATTGTGTGATTTTGTGTGCAATGTGTGTACGTGTAATGTGCGTATGCGTGCGTGCGTGCGTGCATGTTTGTGTATGTGTGGTTGTGTGGTTGTGCATGCGTGTGTGCGTGCGTGCGTGTGTGTGTGTGTGTGTACATGCGTGTGCGTGTGCGTGTTTGCGTGTGTGTGTGTGTGAGAGAGAGAGAGAGATAGAGAGAGAGAGAGAGAGAGAGAGAGAGAGAGAGAGAGGGAGAGAGAGAGAGAGAGAGAGAGAGAGAGAGAGAGTGTTGTGCAAGTTTGTGTGCCAGTTCTTTTTCCCTCAAACTTAAGTCGAGTGAAAACTTCACAACATGTGAAGGGCATGTCTGCATGGTGTAGGTCACATACGCAGGCACGACTCCCTATCTTTCCCGCTCTTGCACACCCCTTCGCAGACTCAAACCTATTTACGTACTCACATTCATTCCCAGCAGCTCCCTCCCTTAGCCAGTCAGCTTCCCCCCCCTCCCCTCCCCTCCACCTCTTCCTTCCTGCGTCACATACCTCCCCCCTCAACGTCATCTCGAGGTAGGCTTGCGTGTTTGTGGGGTCATGCACTAAGGAGAGAAAAGGCATGCATGGCCTAAAACAGCGCGAACAGCCAACGCGCTCCTTACTTGTTTTGTTAGATAAACAAGCCTTGCATAGATAACAAGCCCTTGTTACCTGATATAGATAGCAAGCCCTTGTTACCTAGTATATATAACAAGCCCTTGTTGCCTTCGATAGACAGCACGCCCTCCTACGTACACACAGTACACGTCGTTCTTGTCACAAATTAGGAGGCATACACACAGTACACGTCATTCTTGTCACAAATTAGGAGGCATACACACAGTACACGTCATTTTTGTCACAAAGTAGGAGGCGTACACACAGTACACGTCATTATTCTTGTCACAAATTAGGAGGCATACACACAGTACACGTCGTTCTTGTCACAAATTAGGAGGCATACACACAGTACACGTCATTCCTGTCACAAATTAGGAGGCATACACACAGTACACGTCATTCCTGTCACAAATTAGGAGGCATACACACAGTACACGTCATTCCTGTCACAAATTAGGAGGCATACACACAGTACACGTCATTATTCTTGTCACAAATTAGGAGACTTACACACAGTACACGTCGTTCTTGTCACAAATTAGGAGGCATACACACCTGCTTTCTCCCCCACATCCCACTCCCACCTGCCTGCCTCCCCACAGCGCAACACACAGCCGCTGCTTCGGTGGTGCAGCAGCGAAGGGCGTCAGGAGGGGTCCCCTACAAGCCCAGCCCCGCACAGCGCCGCATCCTGAAGGAGCAGCAGAAGCAGGAGCAGCACTCGAGCATGCAACAGCAGCAGGTCAAGCGGGCGGCGTGGGGTTCTGCTCACACCGTGAAAAGTGAAGCGCATGCGTAGGGTTGGCCAGAACCGTGTATATACACCGTATATAACCGTAAATTTGGTGAATTTCCCATGAATTTCCTGCCAAAAATACTGTATATATATAGTTCTGGCCAACCCTTCGCATGCAGTAGCTGCAGATGCAGGGCGGGGTGTTGGGAGTGGGGTGTGAGCATGCGTGCATGTTGGCAGATGTGCGCGCGTACTTTCTCGTCATGAGCAAGCCTGCAGGAGGGATGATTGCTGTGTGCATACATATAGATGTATTCATAGGGCTGGCTAGAACCATATATGTACGCCATATATGACCGCATATTTGATGACACCCCTGCAAGAAATACCACGTACACCATATATATATTTACATGGCTCTGGCCAACCCTACGTATTCATCATTGGGTGCAGGACTGGTCCTTCAGAACTAGTTTAAAATGCCAAGTATTTGTATGCCTTTGCAAGCCGTGCATGCATCCAGAACACCCCTCAGGCACACAGCACAGCACAAGCACACACACACATACACACACGCGCACACACGCACATGCAACACATACACTCACACACATACAGACATATACACGTAAACACACAGACACACACGCACACACATATACCCCCCCCCTACACCCACACCCACACACACACACACACACACACACACACGTGTGCACAAACACACACACACACCATTCTCACTCCTGCTGTAGGATCAAGAGGAGATCCGGCGCTTGCAGCAGCAGCCTCCCTACTTCATGTGCCCCCAGCACTGGCGGCGCAATGATTTGGCCCTGGGCATCGACCACTCCCCCCCTCCATTAGAACCTGGCTGGGAAGAGTTACAGCAGCAGCAGCAGCAGCAGCGGCAGGATCACGTAGATTTAATGGCAGAGCTGCAGGAAGAGTTTGAGCAGGCCATGAAAGGGGCATATCTGCCGGGTAGGTGCTGGAATGGATGGCATTCGTTTTATGTGTATGTTTGTGGACCAGGGTGCATTGAAAGGTGTGTGTGTGTGTGTGTGTGTGTGTGTGTTGGAGAGTGCTTGCATGGATCCGGTGCTTGTCTATTGTGTCTGTGTTTGTGTGTGTGTGTATGTGTGTGTATGTGTGTGTATGTGTGTGTCTTTGCATTTGAAAATAATGCACCAGGGTTGTTCAGTTCGAGGTTCGGCCAAAAGTTTGGGTTCGCGAGCTTTCACGCATGCTTATGAATTTGAAAAGTGCCGTTAAGAATTCGGTCAAAGTTCAACGAACGTTTAAGAGTTTGTCGAACTTTACAGCATGCGTCTGTCAAAATTGCAAGGGACAGCAGCCCCCCCCAGTCAGTCCCAATCTTTCCTTGCAGTAAAAGTACAGAGGGGAACGACTGACCCCCCAAATAGGGGTGTTTTTCAAATGTTCCCAGTCGAGCGCAACAATCTTTCATTGTAGCACACGTGGGCTCTTATGCCTTGTTGGCCGCGGCGTGAACCCTACTTTTCAGGCACCCGTGTTCTGGATCTGACCAACCGCTGCACCAAATCATGTCATTAATTAGGTGACCCACTTGCACTGCACCTAAAGGTTATCCTTTTTCTGCTATACAATGATGACATAGTCCCATTCCGGCCCTTTTTCCCTCTATAACTATTTATAAACATACACAACTAATTGGGAAGATTTGAAGGTGGGGGGAGGAGCCCAAGGGCCCGTTTCCCAAAATTGCACATCAAACCCTTCAAACAGTTTGAGGGTTCTAGAACTTTTACGATCTTTATCAACTTGCTCCCAAAAAAACGAACTCAACAACCCTGTAATGCACATAATACATATATGCTTGTATAAATTTTATGTACGTACATTTTGTAATATATAATTATATGATTAAGCTGCCAGGCTTATAGGTATGGATGTATTCCCCTCGAATCTCTGGATTAACCCGTTATTATAAGCATCCCCTGGATTATTAGCATCCCCTGGATTAACCCTGGGTATTCCAGGGGATGCTAATAAGGAAGGGCATTAAGATGTGGCGGTACAAAAGGCGGTCGGGTAGGGCTGTATCCTTTGTTAGTGATGGCATGAAAGATGTTCAAATGGAAACAGGACAGGAGAGAGGTCAGAAAAGAAGTAAAATATAAAGTCATGATAAGGCACGATAAGGCACATGTTCACGCATTAAAATGGCACAAACATGACATGGCACACAAACATGGCACACAAACATGGCTTAGCACACAAACATGGCTTAGCACACAAACATGGCACACAAACATGGCACACAAACATGGCATGGCACACAAACATGGCACAAACATGGCATGGCACACAAACATGGCACACAAACAATATTGCAGCTCTCTGACACCTGGCATGGCAATCTCTGGCTGCCTGTGTCTGAGATCGGTTTTGACACAACCGAATAATTCCTGCTTGAGAGGAGGCTTCTGTGTTGGATGAGCCGTTCTTAGCTTGCCCTGCTTCAAAACTGCATCCCCTCCAAACTCCTTCCAGCTCAAAAAGAAAGAAACACAAGCAAGAAGATCGTGGCGCATTACTGGAACCCTGAATCCTGTCTCTCTTTTTTGCATTGAAAAGGTTGTACAGTTAAAATTTCTACCAAAATGCTCCATTTTCATGATTGATCAGGGGTGTATTAGAGTTGGCCAGAACCATATATATACGGTGTATATACAGTATTTTTGGCAGGAAAATCACGAAATATACGGTCATATACGGTGTATATATACGGTTCTGGCCAACCCCGGGTATGCTTCCACTGCCTGCACAGCTCCTTTGAGTCTTCTCCGAACTAACTTGCTACTTATGCAAACAGAACCCTCCCTCATAGCAAACTTCAGGGTTTTCTCAAGTACTGTAAGTACTGTTACTGCCCGCATTGCAGTTTATTTTCATTAAAACGTGACAAATTGCAATATTGCGCTGCACCAAGCTTCCCCTTGTATTTGAGGTTGAATCAGGGGTTCGAGGAGGGTGGTGGGCGTGCATATGTTTGTATGTGTGTGTGTGCGCGTGCGTGCATGCGTGCGTGCGTGCATGCGTGTGTGTGTGTGTTTGTGTGCGTGCGTGCGTGCGTGCCTGTGCATGTGTGCGTTTCTGTGTTTACGCATGTATATCTGTGCATTAGCATGTGCCTTTTTTGGCCAGGACGTCACAAGAGCAGCTTGTCTCGCCTTACTCTCATAATTTCACAATGAGCTTGCTACACATATACACACACTCACACACACACACTCACTCACTCACTCAAACACACACATACATACCCTCATTCTCTCTCTCTCTCTCTCTCTCTCACACACACACACACACACGCTTACACGCGCATGCACGTGCGCACACACGCTCGCACGCACTCACACACACACACACACACACACACACACACACACGCACACACACACACATACACACACACTTTCAGCTACACCCAAACAACCACACAGGAGCAGCTTATTTGGGCTCAACTGCCCGCTTGAGCAGCCGTCGCTCATTAGGAAAGAGGCAGCGAAGTAACAACGGTTGCACGTCTCTGCCTGTTCCCCCCCCTGCTGTGCCGCGTGACAGTGCTTGTCAGCAGCCTTGCAGGTCCATTCACACGCTGGTACGTACACTTTTTTAGAGGGAGGGAGGCAGAGGGGATCACGGGTGCTTGTGTTTTGTTGTGGGTACGGGGGTCAGGATGTAAGTTTGTGTCTGTGGTGCGCTAATGCTTGTTTGCACTGCTAAAATGGCAGCTTCGCTCAGAGATGCCCGTTGTTGCGAGCTCACACTGGCAGGGTCTCATGACTGTTTAGGAATGCTGTGGTAAGGTGATTGCTCCTACATACAGGCCCCTCCAAGCAGCTCCATTTCTGCTGGCATCTACTTCATAGGCAATCGAAGGCTCCCAAACGTACACCCAATTGCTCAAACCTTGTAGCCTTGTTTGTAATGCGTGTTTTGCTTGGGCCAAATCGGTTATCAGGCTGGAACTGTGTCGGGTGTCTCTTAGCCCTTGACATATGAAAAGCCACTTGCGCCCTTCAACGGCTCTGTACCATATTCCAATCATGCGACGTCTTTCTGCATTTGCCAGCTCGAATTAGAGGCATACTCTGATGTATTGCCACCCCAAATCTTAGCCATAATTCACCAGGTCTCCAACCAATAATACTCGACACTTTTGCATTGAGAAATCACGGCCTGCAATAAGGCATATGGCAATGTACTGTGTGAAGAGTAATGGTATCACGCCTTAAATCCACAAACATGTTCCAATCAAGGGCTTGCGCTGGATATTTGCAATCAATCGCCACGTGCAATGCATTAGCTTCAATAGAGCTTTTATATGCCTTCCCTAGAAATTGATGCAGAAGAGATAGGGCGATAGCTAAGCTCATTAGAAGCAAAGGGACCAAAAGCCACCTATCTTGATGGTAGCTTGATTGCAGCATTGGCCCACGAACGGGGGGGTTGTGTGCTGGAAAATCTGTAGCTCTTTCTTTTGATGGCATTAAGCATGACATATTCTAGCAGCGTGCCTTTTTAATGTATTTTCCACTACATCAAGCGCAACGCACAGCATAGGCTCCTTCTTGCGCCTTTGCACGTGCACATGCACATGCATACACACATATACACACACATACTCACGCCGAGACACATGCATTCACACTCGCACAAACATATATGCACAAGCACATACTGCATTCACGCGGCGTGCAGAAGTGGTTGCCTGCGGAGCTCATTGCACAGCGTCCCTCCCTCATACCATTGGAGCTAGCTGCCCAGCTGGCTAGCATCAGCGAGCTTTCCACCCTTGTCCTCTAATAATCGGATCAGGGTTTGCAGCTGCAAAAAAGCGCTCAGAGATCTGCCTCTACTCGATCTTCATAGCAAGTTTAAAAATATTTTGACGTGGGCCACCACCATTAACTATCCATTGTCTGAGCAACAACTGAGTTTGGTTTTTATAGCACCTGCTTGCGCTTTCCAAGGTTAAGTTTTGTAATTCCTTTTTCCTTTAATAGGAAATAGCTCTTAGGGAACGAGTGCGCTGATGCCACAGCAAAGTGCTCTGCGGAAAATCAAAGTGGCCATAATATCCACATTAACACCGACGCCCATCCCCACTCATCCATCTTCTGGCCAGAAAGGGTGGGAGACCCTCCCATAGCTTGCCTACCAGATACTCTTAACAAGGTACAAGGTTTTAGAATAAGAGTCCTTCAGTCAAGAAGTGCGACTGCTAGCCTGCTCATAAAAAGCAATTAGTTTATGGAGTAAAAAATAAGCTTGTTGATTTTCTGGCTTAAGAAAGTAGACACATTCGTGGGCTAATGTTGGGGGAAACAGGACGCATATATCCTGCGGAGAGAAACCACGTGGGGATTGACGCAGTGGAAAAGGACATGCTGCTCATCTTGGATATCAAAAGTATCACACAGGTCACAGCCTGAGGTGGGGGAGTTACTTTGATCCCATGTCGCTGTCTCTAAACGTAGAGTGTTAACACGAAGTCTGAAACGAGCTGTACTGCGGGTGACATTACGAGGCAGGTTGAGAAACATCTATTTGGGAAGGACGTAAGGCGAATGAGTGACCAGAGCCCTTTTTGTAGGAAGAGCACACCATTGGTGATAATAAGTACTCTACGAATATAGTCTTTGCTGTTGTGTACTCTCGGTTGAGTTTCAGAATGAGGTGCCCAGTACTCCAAGTGTCTCTCCCTGAGGTTTACGACTCAACGGCTGTGATCAATGGGCTCACAATTTTGCAGCTTTTGTCTGAAGATATATGATTGTGTCAGACCATCCATGGCAGAAAGAATATGGGCTGAACAGAAATCATTGGACCGTGAGCTCAGCTGCATGTCACCATGTAATAAACTCATTGTGCTGCTGTTAGATTTAGTCAATTAATTGTACAGCCACATTGCCGCGCAAAACCATTTGAAAAGAAAAGAAAACTCCGCAGGCAGCAAAACACTCCCTGCACAATTGAACTGTAGAGGTTCCAATCCACACTCGCGAATGGTACACCATGAAGGCATGGTGTCTCTATACTTTTAACACCTGCTAGCCAGGGCCTCCAGTAGACAGGCTCTATATTTTCTCAGATCTTGATGCTCACAAATGCACGTCCAACACAAACTAGGTCCTAAATCAAAAAAGGTTTCAAACCATCAGTCCATAAACTGCCACACAAAATACCAACAATTGATCAAGGAAGACATTGTCAAGAAAGACGTACGTAATATTTTGGAAGAATGCTAGTGTCACCTCTTGAGAAAATCAAAATGTCATGCTCAGCCGCACAAATATGATACACAACCAAACCCGTGTCGTTTAGTGCAACCATACAAAAGGCCCACCAAACTGCCCCATCTGTCAAAAACTTGACGGCACCTTCCACATGCTGTCAGGCTGCAGTCAATTATAAATAAATTGATTATTAACAGGCACAGCGCTGCTGGACAAATGATTATAAAAGCGATTTAACAAGGTACACAGGGTGCATGCCTGCTAGGACAAGCAGACGTTAGCAGTCGTGAAAAATGGTACAACAAGGCACTATACGCCCTTCAGAAGAGACACAGATAGGAATGATTCCAACCTGCCAGTGGCTCTTACCTTCCAATCTCAATGCACAAAAGCGGCGGAAATTTAACAAGCCAGATGCAACCATAGTTACTCCGACCCAGCAACCACGCCCCAAACAAAACCCAACAAATACGTATCACACTAGGTCTCCTAATAATGGAAGAAGAGTTGCCCCTAATTACCTAGCAGATGGCGCTGCCGATCCATACCCCCTGGCTATGAATTCAAAAGACATACAACCAAGCAAACGCGATTTACAATTTATCCAAAACTGTGCAGACACTTCTCCTACCAAACGAGAAGAAAAGGCACAAGACCAACGTAATTTACTGACGTCTTGCCTAAATTCTCCACACTATCCTACTAGGAGCAACAGGCATCATTTACAGCAGCCACACAAGGAGCCCACTCCACAGCCTCGGTGTTACTGCTCTAGAACAACTACACTTAAGAAAAATAAACCCTACATGCAATCATATCCGCATCAAAAATCTTACAGATGAGACAAGACACTGAACACTCCTTCCCCAAGGAAATAAGCAATACCCCTGTCGGTGGGTAGCTGCCATGAAAGCCTAGTGGCCAGTGGTCAGGCCAGACACTTCGTGGTCACGGGTTCGAATCCGCCTTGTAGCTTGAGTGCTTCGCTGTCCGACAGCTCTTCTCCATTTCCTTAGTCCATGCTTGTGGTGTTATCACCCCTTGCGTAAACAATTTTCGGTGTGCAGGCCTTTGCCTCCAAACCACCTGATCCCCACAATGCACGTTGCACATTGCACATTCCACCCTGTATTGCAATCAATGTCACCAACTTTGCACCATCTGAGAGGCCGGCGGCGCACCTTGCCCCTTGATTACTTTTTGCTGGCTGAGACCACCCACTAGCCTGGTCAACCCCTTTACACATCATCTGTGGTAAACAAGTACATGCAAGCTGGCAAGTTTTGGTCTTAAGCTCTTAATGGCCATATAGCCATGATGACGCATGATGACGCACCACACGCTCACAAATCACTAGCCACAACCACCATGCAACACAAGCATTCACACAAATAATCACTCCTCTCACCCAGCATATCAATACCATCAACCCGATAATTTACCAGATACACAACAACTCAACCTTGGAGATTTCAGACCACCCAGCATTATCATTTCAGCGCAGACCCCAAAGGAAAAGAAGATGTGAGATCCTCGATATACCCCATAACCTCCCTAGCCTAAACCTGACCCCCTTGGGCACCACACATATTCAACAACCTCGTCCAACCTCCTCCCAATAGCTTTGCAACAGAACTTGTAAGCCTCATTGCACGCAAAGCCATCTCGGCCTCTAAGCATACGAACAAGAAAATCAAAGGCTCTTTTGCACGGATACTCCCCTCCCACATCGCCACCGCCTTTCAAAAGTGGGCCTGGTCCAGCCTGCCTGGTCACTAAAGAAAGAATGGCATCCCCCCTTGACTATGACCCCAACTTTTCCCATTACTGGAGTGAGCACCTAAGGGACAAAGTGTTTGGGGCAAACACCAATGCCTTCTCCTCCCGTTTCTCTGGTTTCTCCATCTGCCATCCCATTTACCATGAAAACACCATGCTCTTAGCAACAAGACACGCCATCTACTCTGCTGCTGTCAGCACAGAGGAAACAGCCACATTCATGCTCCTCCCTTCTTGGAATAAAGATATGACCACAAATCCCTATGCATCACTCTGCCGCAAATACCCACACATGTGTAACTTCCTGGGCACCATCCCAATAAACCAACTCCAGTATGCGAAAGTGCCCTTCTGGAACAACATACAAATACCACTTTCCAAACACTCCTGGGAATTGCAAATCATTGCCATATGGAACATTAAGGGCAGGGTCTGCCTCAATGCTCACAACAAAGGCTGGCTAAAAGAACTTGCCAAAGAAATCCCTGAGGCAAAGTGGGAAACTCAAAACATACATAACCATCCCTACCAAACAGCCTTAGGTTCCGGACAACACTCAGGACTCAACAAATTTAGTAAGCTACCCAATGACCACCCTCAAGCCTCAGAAGGCCCAGATAACAAGTGCCCTGATTAGTACTGACCAACCCCATAATTGTACCAAAGAAGTACCCCAAAACAGCTCCAGTTAAAACCTAACCCGTAAGGTAAAAGATTGGCGGGATTGGACCTACACTGATGGCAGCCTCCAAAAGAATGAAGTAGGGCAAGACACCGGATCGGGCGTATACCACCCTCACTTAAATGTTTCCCACTATGTAAATCCAAAAGGCATGGGTATAACCAACACCATCTCACGGGAAGAGCTAGCAGCTATAGCATCTGCATCATACACGGCTACTCACATATAGCCACTGACCGCCTTACATCACTGCACCAAATTAAAAAGGAGCTCTAACACCCGAATCTCCATCGCCACCACACCCAAGGAGATGTCCTTCAATCCATTGCTAAAGCAATCCGCCAATTACCATCGCCCATCCACTTCTTCATAGTAAAGTCCCATGCCGGTATTATCGGTAATGAGCATGCCGACGCCCTTGCTAAAATGTCAGCCACCACCTACGCCGACATTGCTGACACCTCCATCAGATCAGCAGGCCCTGAAGGAAATCCCTTCTACAACATCCATTGGCTTGCAAACGAGAAAACCAAACACAAACCCATAATCATACCCATACAATAAACATGGCCCATTCTCCTCCCCCAAAGCTTTGGTACCTACCAAACCACCGTGACGCCCTTCAAGCACACATGCATCTTCTCCATAAACTGGGAAATGCCAAAACTGAAGCGAACTACCATGCGTACTACCAGACCCTCATCAAGGACAGTACTGCCAATGGAGCCGCTAGCAATGCTTACCTAACATCATCCAATGTTTCCTTTAAGACCAAATGTATCATTATGAAATACAGAACAGGCACCTTATATAATCAAAAGTATGCGGTATTGTTCAAACTCTCAACAAGTCAAACTTGCCCCCTCTGCTCACAAGTAGACAGTGCCCTGCACATCCTTTCTGGGTGCCAACACACGCAAATAAGGAACGTGATCACCGAAAGACACAACTTAGCATGCCGCATGATCTTAAAGGCTATCAGCAAAACAGGTTTATTAGGATCATGCATTGTCTCCAAAGATATAGGCAGCAACGAACGGATGACCAAGCAAAATCTCCAGATTCCTGAAACAGCTTGAAGTAAAATTGTTCCCAAATGGCTCTTCCCACCCCGCTTCTCAGATTAAGACAGATTTACCTCCAGACGCCCAGATTTTGTGCTGGTTACACCCATCGCTGCAAAAACATAAAAACAACAAACTAATGTAGGGGGGTGGGTTCTTCGGAGCGGCAGGGGGCAATTAAGGGAGACTGGGAGCACCTCAGCAGCACCGCCAACCACCAGTAGAGCCACCAACCCCATACAGCACCGACCTAAAGACCTCAGCAAACCTCGGCGTGACATCCACCTTGTCGAGATCAAGTACTGTGAGGACACCAGACCTCAGAACCAGCTGAACGCCGCAAAGGAACAGCACAAAGACCTTTGCAACATTCTCCAAGGAGCCTCTATTACTCTCCACATCATCCTTTTGGGTGTGGGCGGCACCATCTTCAACACCCACACTCTGAAGCCTTCAGAGAACTGGGTCTCGATTCTCAAAGAGTTATAGAAGCTTGCCTCCAAGCTCCATATGCACTCTGTGAACTTCGCTGCTAAACTTGTCCATACCAGACGTGCCCTTTCCAGTACTGTTATCAACTCTCATCAGGAGCCAGTTTCAGGCCAAGCCTGCAACCCTCCTGATCCCCATTGATTTTCCTTTCCTTCTCACGGTGGAGGAGCTTTATGGTACTCGGTACCAAAGTGGCTCCTTTCCCTTAATTAATGTGGGGAGTGGTTTTCACTGCCTGCGTAGTTTTTTCTTTTTTCCCCATGATCCATGTATCAGTATTAACACAGATTGCATACAAATTAGCAACTAGAGGAAGAAAGGCCCCCTCGAGTCTGAAGAAACATGCAACATTTTTGCTATTAAGAAGTACCTTACATTCACAGCTGTTCACGCTGTTGTATGACAAGGTCTGCATCTCTGCGTGCTAGAAGTAAGCTAAGCCTAAAGCTGAGCAAATAAGAACATGTTTCAGGGCAATCCTGCTCCGCATTCATCTTTTTTCTTTTTTCTTTAATGACAAAATTTTACAATACCCGGCACCAAAGTGGTTACTTTCCTAAATTAGTCATGTGGGGAGTGGTTTTCACTGTGGGCATCGTTTTTTTGGGAAGGAACCCATTCTAAATCCAAACAATTATTTTTTCTGGCTATCAGTGGCACTATGTACCGTACGCCTGCCATGTTATTCATTATTTACTTACTGATTGACATGTAGAAAGCTGATCAAATTCCAAACACTCTGGTTTTTGTTAGGCCGTAACACTCAACACTGCATACTCTCAAGTATACGGCCCTGACTTTTTGGACTGTGGCAACCCGTGTTCATACTCTAATTTGTCACTCTTCAGGTGTTCGTTCTTCGAATGAACACCTGCAGCATGCTGGACTTGCTGTTAAACCTGGTTGGATCAATGATCTCCCTGGGCAAAAACACTTTTTATAGTCTTGCTGGAGGTAACAGTTTTGTTCAGGCTTAGAGGTATTTCAGAGCTCGGTTTCAATGTTCTACCAGCATTTGCTTTCAAGCTCGCTTGTTTGTCAGTTTGTAATCTGTATTCTCAAAATGGTTTATTAAGAGTCTGGCAAACAGTTTTACATTGCCAGAGTACATATAAACAACACCAAGAAGGCACTATACAATAGAGGCAAAGAACTCGATCCAACGACTTTTACAAAAAAATCTTGTTACTGTGGATCAGACAAATTGACCATTCCTAGTGTGTCTGATGTGGGGAAGGCCTCATTGGCTTTGGCACAGGAGTCTTGATGGGCTCATCCTGTTTATCCGTTGTACCTGAGTAATGTATGGGGGTCACAAGGATATAGTTCATTCAGCAGGACGCATACTGCTCTCATCCAAGATCTTTCAGACTAAAAACCTCAGACAAAGGCGCAAAAACCTTCTCCTCTAGATTGAAGGCTGAACTTAACTTAGTGCTTTGCACAAATGCCTTTTTACAATACATGTCAGCAAGTTTTTTAGGTCAGGGTTTCCTAGGCGGCACTATTAAATAAAAAGGGGTCGCTCATATCCTTACCAGCATATCTTGGAATGTCACTGAACTCTTGGTCTTCTCGCTCCTGAAACATTACAAATGCATACATCCTTCAGTAAGAGTTGAAGGGACATGTTATTGGGCATACATCATCACCATCAGAGCATAGATGCACTGATAAATATTATGCTGTTCTCTCTCACGAGCACTGTTGGTGGACACCAAAGTCCTTCACAATATGCACGACTTGTCGCCATTAAAGTCCATGCACAGCACAACAATGAAAACACACGCACACACACACACACACACACACACACACAAGTGCAGGTTCAAAAAGATGTATGCATTAAACATGCTGCAGGCGTCAAAGCAACTGATGCAGGATATATCCTGTAGGGAAGAGCAAGCTCGCCCATTGTCTCTCCAAGATTGCCTACCTTCTCTCCAAGAACAGAGGCTGATTGTACTCCCACAACATGGCGCTGCCCATCATTGAGCTCAGAGTAAGGCTTCCTGCACAAATAGTTCATACAAATAAACAGGAAACCAGGATCTGCCAGACAAAACAGCCAGCCAAAAAGAGTCAAAAAGAGTCAAAGAGTCTCGGAATGTACATGTTCTAAAGTGTCCGGGGTTGGCCTGTCACCCCTCCACACACATACACACAAACACACAAAACACAAACACACACACAAAACACACACACACACAAACACACACACACACACAACACACACACAACACACACACACACACACACAGACACACACACACACACATAGACACACATACATGCATATACACACACCTTTAACAGCATGCTGACAGACAATCTTTGCAGATGGCTTGATTATGCCCTAGTCTATCTAAACTGAAAGTGAATTGGGTGTGCTGGTGGCCTTTGCCCTTGAAATCAAGGACCAGATTCATGGTATTAGCAAAATAAATTACACCAATTAAATCAGGTGGATCATGGATCATGGATCATGGATCATACAGTTTGAAATCAAGCCGTTGTGGGAAGAGCAGAAAGTGTTCTGTTAAGGTATGGTGGGAAGGACGTGATATTTTTGGCTTTCTTATGATGAGCCCAGACAGACTGCTTTACCTGTACAGCTCTCGACTTTTCTTCTCCAACTCCCCTGGATCGATCCCTGGATTTTTTTGATCTAAAGCTTCCGGCACCTGCGCTAGATAGAACAGAGCAGCAGAGGAGGTAGCTAGCGGCAGTCAAGGCTTTAGCTTCACTTCATGATCGTTTCTGATCATTATTCTATAACTTGGGTTGTCCACCTGCTGCAAATTATGAAGTCTTCCCAATCCGTCTGCTGGCCAGATGTACAACTATCGCTCATGTAGTGTCACTCATTCAAATAATCTACACTGAAGCCTGCTTGCATTGTATTGTCTGAAAGACGTAAGGCCGCAACACCTCCTGAGAAATGCTGTAATGTAGTGTGTGTCACGCATAACTATCCATAATCACCTTGCTGGGTGCAGATCCTGCTGACATTTCCCCCATGCTCGCAGGCTGTCAAAAGGGTATCATCATTATTATTAGAGCGTTTCACAGTTCCAGCAGAGATCATTATGCACGATGAGGAGGCACTAAACATAGTGCAGCATTTATCAATCCACGCAAACCTTTTGTGCAAGAGGATGCGGGGGGGAACCTGCTCCAGTTTCGTGCTGATCTGAACCAGAAGACATTTCTTCAAGCTTGTCTGTAAATATTAATGCTTAGTAAATTCAGTTTAAATTAAAATTTACACCGCTCGTGATGTAAAAGGGCAATTGTGAGTTAGAAATGCCTTAGAATGGATCCATTTTTGGGCGTCAGACTTCGTTCATTCACATCCCAGATAGACAAGAACAGTGGTGAGACAGTCCACACACACGCACACAACCACACACAATCACACACACACACAAACACACACACACACACACACACACACGCACACGCACACACACACACACACGCACACGCACACGCACACGCACACGCACACGCGCGC
>Ga0307968_1001256_pt1:0-15000 | contig 20494 bp, 16 predicted proteins | sample OrgLakmetagen650_FD_201834 | JGI IMG/M metagenome (GOLD analysis project Ga0307968, IMG submission 201834) | Saline water microbial communities from Organic Lake, Antarctica - #650 | ecosystem: Environmental > Aquatic > Non-marine Saline and Alkaline > Saline | place: Antarctica: Organic...
TCTTTGTGATCCACGTGCTCAATCACAATCTTTGTGATCCACGTGCTCAATCACAATCTTTGTGATCCACGTGCTCAATCACAATCTTTGTGATCCACGTGCTCAATCACAATCTTTGTGATCCACGTGCTCAATCACAATCTTTGTGATCCACGAGCTCATTCACAATCTTTGTGATCCACGTGCTCAATCACGTCTGTGCATACACAAGCTCGCAGGTCTACCTTTCTGATTATATTAGTTACTTTGTATTGTGTACTGTGTATAGTGTTTAAACGAATACACACGCCGGGGGCATATGGTGCGCACGCACGCAAGCTTGCACGCACACACACGCAAGCATACACACAGACACGCTTCACGTGTACACACGCATAGACACGCAAACGCACACACACACACACGCACACAAACACACACACACACACACACACACACACACACACACACACACACACATGCATTCACACACGCAAGTGCACGCGTGTAGAATTTGGGTGTACTGTGGATAACAATGACGCACGCATTCTACGCACAACACAAAGCTTCATTCCTCCAATTGTTTCCATTCATTCCTGCATGCACCCAAGCAGGGATTGCAGCAAGTGGGTCGTGGATGGCTGGCTCATTCTGCGTGTGCATGACGGCACAGGCCTCAAGGTATGCCTGCCTACGTTGTTTCATGCTTCTGTCTGGCTCATGCTGCGTGTGCATGACGGTACAGGCCTCAAGGTATGCCTGCGTACGATTGCTGCATGCGTATAGCTGGTAAGTAAGGTTTGTTCGTCCTCAATGATATGGGGAGTGCTTTCACTGCCTGTGTAGTGTTTCTCTCTTTGTGTTGTTTGTTCTTTCTTTTCAGTGGGGAGTGATTTCACGTAGTGTGTGTCCCTTTTTCATATTGTGTGCATGAGATTGCGGGGGTGTATTTGACCATGCACAGATTCAAATAGGTAGCGAAACAGATTCAAATAGGTAGCGAAACAGATTCAAACAGGTAGCGAAACATATTCAAATCGGTAGCAAAACAGATTTAAATAGGTAGCGAAACATGCAAGCACAGGGTAACAAAACTACACAACCATGCATGCACAAAGGCCCACACAGTTACTAGTGACATATATAAGCACATGTTACATAAATCACACACCTACATGCACTCACACACACACACACACAACACTCACACACACACACACACATATACACACTCGCATGCACTCACAAACACACACACACACACACACACATACACACACACACACAGTTACTAGAGCTGGTAGCCCGTCTCAGGCGGTCTGTTGCTGCCCTGCTGCAACGCCGCCTGACTCGTGCGCGGCTACCTGGACTGCCCGCACAGAACCAGCCTGACACTGTCCAAGAAGCAACCCCTGCATTAGAACCAGGAGGATCTGAAGCAGCAGCAGCAGCAGCAGCAGCAGCAGCAGCAAAGCCATCACCACCACCCCCATTGACAGCACCATTATCATCCCCCCCAGCGGTCGCAGCACCATCATCATCAGCCGCAGAAAACGGGGGTTTGGGGTTGAGGAACCCAGGGAGGTTTGAAGATGATGATGATAGGCCTGAACTGCCTCCTGGAGTTTCTGATCCTGGGAGTCTGGCCAAAACAGCATTAGCTGCAGGGTTACCTGTGGAGGTAAAAGTTAATGAATTTGTGCATGGCTGTCTCTTACAGTGATCTTGGGGGTTTGGCAAGGGCAGTGTTAGCTGCAGGGTTACCTGTGGAGGTAAAGGTTAATGAATTTGTGCATGGCTGTCTCTTACAGTGATCTTGGGGGTTTGGCAAGGGCGGTGTTAGTTGCAGGGTTACCTGTGGAGGTAAAGGTCAATTAATTTGTGCATGGCTGTCTCTTACAGTGATCTTGGGGGTTTGGCAAGGGCGGTGTTAGCTGCAAGGTTACCTGTGGAGGTAAGGGTTAATGAATTTGTGCATGGCTGTCTCTTACAGTGATCTTGGGGGTTTGGCAAGGGCGGTGTTAGCTGCAGGGTTACCTGTGGAGGTAAGGGTTAATGCGTCTGTGCATGGCTGTCGTATTTAGTGATCTTGGGGGTTTGGCAAGGGCGGTGTTAGCTGCAGGGTTGCCTGTGGAAGTAAGGTTGTGTATATCCTGCTCATACCATCTATGATTTGTGTGTGTGTGTGTGTTTGTGTTTGTTTTTTTCATGTGTGTGTGTATGTGTTCATGTGTGGTGTCAGGTGCTGGCTGGGCTATGATTTGTGTGTGTTTGTTTTTTATGTGTATGTGTTCATGTGTGGTTTCAGGTGCTGGCTGGGCTATGGTTTGTGTGTGTGTTTGTTTTTTATGTATATGTGTATGTGTCCATGTGTGTTGTCAGGTGCTGGCTGGGCTATGATTTGTGTTTTTTTTTTCATGCATATGTGTATGTGTCCATGTGTGTTGTCAGGAGCTGGCTGGGCTATGATTTGTGTGTGTGTTTTTTTCATGTGTATGTGTATGTGTTCATGTGTGTGTTGTCAGGTGCTTGCTGGGCTTGGACATGGGCCCCCTCCTGAAGCCAGCATGATGGAAGAATGGCCTCCAGTAGCTGGTTTATCCGAGGAAGAACTAGCAGAGCAGCTGGCGTTGGCAGTGGAGTGGCCTGTTAGGTGTGTGTGTGCGTGTGTGTGTGCATGTGTGTGTGTGCGTGTGTTTGTGTGCATGTGTGTGAAAGAGTGTATGAAAGTTCTATGTAGGGCCAATCTTTTGTACTTGCCTATAATAAAATAGGCACTCCTAGCTTATTATGATTCGTCGCCCTCACCCCTTGATTTTTCTTTTCCTGTGTAAGGGTATAACCTTCAGCACTTACAACCACAGTCAAGCACAGAGTGTGCTCTCATGCGCTTTTCCTGGGTATGCACTTCATATTATATCGGGTATATTACTAAGTGAATATATTATCGGATATATTATATGCATATTCATTATCTTCACCTGCGCTTTTCCTGTTTCAGTAACTTTAAGCGCGCATAATCACAGGCAAGCACAGAACGTTCTCACGTGTGCTTTTCCGTTTTGATGGGTATGCACATATTATATAATGCATTCGCCTGCGCTTCTCCTGTTTCATTAACTTTAAGCGCACTTGACCGCAGGCAGCCACGCGATGTGCTCACACTTTTCCTGTAACTTTAAGCGCACATGACCGCAGGCAGCCACGCGATGTGCTCACACTTTTCCTGTTATAATGGCCACAATCTGCAGCTCCTCAACTAGGCACATACCTTAAAAACCCCTTGCGCACTATTTTACAAATTCCCATAAGAATTCAACACCTTGATTCCCATTGCCCCTTTCCTTTCTCACAGGTATAGTTTGGAGCGACTCCAACCCGGCACACGTACAACTGCCTTGTATGTCCTGCCTGCGGAAGTTGACGAGGCCACGCTGCAGGGCGCAGGAATCGCAAGCTTTCAGGTGCTTCTAGGGTTGGCCTGATTGTACTGGCATACTGCGCACGACTGTTCTATTCCGGCTCGATTTCATTGAATGTAGAAGAGGCACACTGTGCATGATTTTTCTGATCCAGCTTGATTTCATCGAATGTAGAAGAGGGAATTTACGCTGGCCAACAATCTAAGTGTGAAACATTCCCGCTCATACATTCAGTCGCACTCGCCTCCAAGAACTCAAAATTACTCCTGCATGCCGCAAAGAACTCTGCAGTTTTGTTACATGCAAGCTCAGCTATAACGACCGTGTACCCCCCCCCCACACCTGTCATCTTTATAAGCTGCTCCTACTCGACCTTACGGTACCTTTTTCTCACTCCTAGACCTACAGAATGGCACAGAGGTATCGACTCAAAGTTTGAACTTCCTTGATCCAGACTTGTGATCCTGTGTTAAAATTTCCTAAAACCACTGCTGTTATAGTTTTGCCTACAGACTTATGATCCTTTGATAATATTTCCTAGGATTAGTGCTGTAATAACTTTTCCTAGGACCAGTGCTGTTAAAATTTTGCCTACAGACATGTGATCCTGTTATAATATTTCCTAGGACCACTGCTGTTATAATTTTGCCTACAGACTTGTGATCCTGTTATATTATTTTCTAGGACCACTGCTGTTATAATTTTACCTAGGACCGGTAAACACACTACAATCTCAGTGTCATGACCTTTTTTACCTATACTAGATCCTGGAGTAGACTGGACCAGGTCCAGTTTATAAAGATGACAGGTGCGGTGGGTACACGGTCGTTATAGCTGAGCTTGTATGTAACACAACTGCAGATTACTTTGCGGCATGCAGGAGTAAATTTGAGTTCTTGGAGGCGAGGGCGACTGAATGTAGGAGAGGGAATGTTTCACACTTAGATTGTTGGTAAGCGTTAATTCCCTCTTTTACATTCGATGGAACCAACGCTACAATCTCAGTGTCATGACCTTTTGCCTATTAGGGTTGGCCAGAACCATATATATACGGTGTATATACGGTCTTTTTGGCAGGGAAATCACCAATTATTCGGTCATATACGGTGAATATATATGGTTCTGGACAACCCTACCTATACTAGAAAAAATGTGATGTCCATCAACAGGGGTATCACTACCTGCGTAGATCAATTTCCTTACGTCTCTCTCTCACACACACACACACACACACACTGCTTTCAGGGAGTAGAAATGGACACCAACGGTGTGCCCCGCCAGAAAGTGGGGGGAGTACGCCTCACTCCATGGCTGACGTGGGGCAGTTTGCGGGGAAAAGACTCTGCTCTACACGCACACGCTCTGACCCCAGCTCTGCGTAAGCATTGGATCTGCCCGGGCTGCAAGACAAAGATCATTGGTGGGTGTGATCTTGTGCTGCAAGACAAAGATCATTGGTGGGTGTGATCTTGTGCTGCAAGACAAAAATCGTTGGTGGGTGTCATCTTGTGCTGCAAGACAAAAATCGTTGGTGGGTGTGATCTTGTGCTGCAAGACAAAAATCATTGGTGGGTGTGATCTTGTGCTGCAAGACAAAAATCATTGGTGGGTGTGGTCTTGTGTGAGTTTGACAGTATGTTGTTGGTGTTTACTGCAGGGGGCCTCCTCCTGGACATTGTATAAGTGTATAAGCTGTACAGACTGTGCCATTGTATATGGACTGTATACACCGTACGTGCTTAAGACACTGTATAGGCGTATGGACATCAATGAGATGGAGGTGAATCGAAAGAAGGAAAAGAGGAGCTACGCAGGCAGGGTAAGCAGCTTCCCACATTGGACAGGGAAACATAATCATTTTGCTGCCAAACAGCACTGTACCGTACCTTTGCATAAGTACTTAATACCAAAATAAGAGGAGGAAGAGGAGGTACGCAGGCAGGGTAAGCAGCTTCCCACGTTGGTTAGGGAAACAGAGCCACTTTGCTGCCAAACAGTACTGTACCAAACCGTACCACAAGTAATGAATACCGAAAATAAGAGGAGGAAGAGGAAGTACGCAGGCAGGGTAAGAAACTTCCCACATTGGACAGGGAAACAGAGCCACTTTGATGCCAAACAGTAACATACCGTAACGAGAATTTTATCACCGTACCGTGAATTTCATTAACGTGCCGTGTAATTGCTGTACTGTAAATAGTGCATACCGTGATGTACTATTACATATACCAAAATAAATAACGCAACGGGGGTTATGAAGGGCTTTTAATGGAGTGTGTGCCCCAAAAAAGGTTGCAACCAAGACACATCACTTTCTGATACCTGATCTAAACATGTCTTTTTTTAAGCCTACGCTTGAAAGAAAGGGTGCGCATAAACAATGACACAAACAGGGCAGGCAGCAAGGGAGCTGCTCTTCTCACTTATTAGATTACGTCTGGCCATTCTGGTGCCGCAGATAATTGCTTTGAACAAAGCGTTACATCCATCTTTGTAGAAAAATATGTGTGGCCACTTGGGTACCGCGGAAAGTTGCTTTGTTACTTCTATCTTTGTAGGATTAGAATATGTTTTGCCACTTTGGTACCGCAGGTAATTGCTTTGATAGTGCGTTGCATCCATCTTTGTAGAAAAATATGTGTGGCCACTTTGGTACCGCAGGAATTGCTTTGTAAGTGCGGTACTTCTATCTTTGTAGAGTGCCCATGCATCCATCAATTCGGATCCCTATGTACTTTTTATCCGGACCCATTTTCAATAGCACGTGTACAAAGGAAACAATGGCTTGCAAGCACAAAAAGCATATGACTGGGGTTGGCCAGCTCTGTTACGTACACCGTGTATGACTGTGTATTTGGTTGTTTTTCTGCCAAAATTACTGTGTATACACTGCCAAAATTACTGGATATACATATGGTACTGGCCAACCCTACGGATATTATGCTTGCAGACACAGGTTCCAGATCCTGGGTCCTCGTCAGAAAAGATAAGGCTGTGCTAGTGATGTCAACTGGTCCAGCGTGATTCAGGGAAGGAGAGCAATTAGGTGCCAGCACCAAAAAGCCCCTCATTGCCAAAATGAAGTCAAAAGAAAGACAAAAGGCTAGACTGGCAGTGTTGACATGTCTAGCGTGATTCAGGGAAGAAGCACTTTGGTGCCAGCATCGAAGAGCCCCTCACCGCCGAAACGTCAAAAGAAAGACGAAAGGCAAGACCGGTAGTGTTGACACGTCCGTCGTGATATTCAGGGAAGAAGCACTTTGGTGCCAGCATCGAAGATCCCCTCACCGCAAAAAGTTATAAGAACAATAAAAGGCTAGACTGGCAGTGTTGACACGTCCAGCGTGAGATTCAGGGAAGGAGAGCGATAAGTTGCCAGCACCGAAGAGCCCCTCATTGCCAAAATGAAGTCATAAGAAAGACAAAAGGCTAGACCGGCCGTGTTGACATGTCCAGCGTGATTCCGGGAAGAAGCACTTTGTAGAACTATCTTTGTTGAATTTTAAATTTGCAATGTTAATTACGTTCATGAGAATTAAAAGTATGATTCAGGGACGGAGAGCACTTTGGTGCCAGCACCATACATCCTCTCATAGCCAACCAAGCAAAATGTAATTTTCAACTCTTGTTTCATTGTGCTGGTGCCTCATTACACTGGTGCCCCATTGTGCTGGGTGCCTTTTCAGGGACTTTCGAGGACATCAAGCTCCATGCAGACGCATGCGCTCCAGCTCTTATGCTCGGACAAGAGGTGTGTATATAGGGCTGGCCAGAACCGTACACATACACCGTATACGACCGTATATTTGGTGATTTCCCTGCCAAAATAGCGGTTATTATACACCGTATATATTTCTGGTGCTGGCTAACCCTACATGTATGACCGTGTATTTTTCTGCCCAAAACATCATATACTGCCAAAGTACCGGTTATACACCGTATTCATGTGGTTCTAGCCAACCCTAGATGTACGCCGCTGCGCTTGGCATGTGGTTAAAATTGTACATTCTTGTGCACGACTGCAAATTTAGGTGAAACAAGTTTGTGTGCAACAAGAAGTATTCTAGACGGTCACGAGTTGAATTAGATGTGTAAAAACTGCCATGAGCTGCTCCTGATTGAAAGATGATGTAGTTTTTGGCAGGTTGGCGATGACCAATTTTAGGTGAGCTCCTTTACACATGCAGTGGAATCTCCTTTACACATGCAGTGGAATCTCCTTTACACATGCAGTGGAATCTCCTTTGCACATGCAGTGGAATCTAGAAGTGGAAGCTTGTTAAATTGCCTGTGTTAAATTTGTTATCACTTGTGATGGTGACGTTTGTTATTAGACGTGATGAGAAGGCAAGGGTGTAAAGTGCAAGGTGCTTCAGATCAGGCTATAGTTGGCGTACATAAATCATCATAACCTGGCTTGCCGTCTTCTGTTATTCCATGCAAATACATGCGCACACATATACACTCACACACTCACGCACACAATCACATACACGTACGCACAAGCACACGTACGCACACACACTTACACACACAATCGCACACATCCACACACAATATCACACACACACACACAGACACACACACACACACACACACGCAACTGTAGGCCCTTGGGGCTGAAGACAACTATGTTATGCCGGCAGCCAAAACTGCTGGAGTGCGCGGACCACCAACAGCAGGAGCTGATGTCAGTACCGGTGGCAAAGCTGGAGCAGCAGCAGGGCAGCCCAGTCCAGATGTCGGGCAACAGCTGGATACAAAAGGTGGCAAAGCTGGAGCAGCAGCAGGGCAGCCAAGACCAGATGTCGGGCAACAGCTGGATACAAAAGGTGGCATCGATGGAGCAGCAGCAGCCTTGCAAGCAGCAGCAGCACTGACGGCAGCCCCATGGGTCACACAGGCAGCATGCTCACGGGCAGAAGTGCAGGGGGCAGCCACGCAGACAGGTGCAGCACCACTTGTGGTAGCCCCACAAGAGGCAGCAGCACATGCAGCAGCCCTACAAGAAGAATGTACTGCACAGAGATCAGCCGCGCAGACGGGTACAAAGCCACGTGCAGCAGCCCCGCAGGGTGCTGCATCACAGGCAGCTGCTTCGCATGCAGCAGCCACACAGGCAGTACGAGGGGTAGCACAGGGAGCAGCCTCAGCATCACAAGAAGCTGCATTAAGCGGACCCACTGTGTCTCTGCCAGCGCCAGCGCCAGGATCAGACTCTGGTGTGGGGGTGCTGCCCCCTGATGCTGTGCTGCGGTTGGAGGACTACGTCGGAACTCGGGTGGGTGTAGGTGTGGGCGTGGGGGAGTGGGGGTTGGGACACAGATGTGGGGGTGGGGGTGGGGGAGTGGGGGTTGGGACACAGATGTGGGGGTGGGGTTGAAGGAGTGGGGGAGTGGGGGTTGGGACACAGTTGTGGGGGTGGGGTTGAAGGAGTGGGGGAGGGGATTGGGAGTTGGGACACAGTTGTAGAGGTGGGGGTGGCTGTGTGCACTTTTTATAAGAGGTATCTAGAAAGCTGACTTTGCTCCATAGTTTGCTCCGTAGTAATTCAAACCCCATCAAACATGCACACGCACGTGCACAAACGCGCGCACTCTGAAGTTTGCACACACTATTGTATATAAACACACGCACAATCTTTCTTTAAAGTACTTCTAAACTGTTTAACCTTCACACCCACACCCATACCCAACTTGTTACACCCACACGCACACCCACACCCACACCCACACCCACCTTGTTACTGGTAACATCTGTTGCGTCACACACACACACACACACACAGCAGCTTTATATGTAGGTAGGTAGCCATGTCGTTAACAACCGCTTTTATGTATATATGCAGGTCCAATGGAGTCGCCGGCTGTGTGCACCCTCTTCAGCTAGTGCTGGAAAGCTGCATCATCATTTCAGGCAAGAACTGCGTACCTGAGTTGTGAGTCACGCCTGCCACACTTTCTACTAGAGACTAGTGACTAGAGACTAGTGACTAGAGACACTGAGTTGTGAGTCACGCCTGCCACATTTTCTACTAGTGACTAGTGACTAGAGACTTGTGACTTTGTGACTCACGCCTGCCACACTTTCTACTAGTGACTAGAGACTAGTGGCAAGTGACTAGTGACTAGAGACTAGTGACTAGAGAGTAGTGACTAGAGACTAGTGACTAGAGACTAGTGACTAGTGACTAGTGACTAGAGACTAGTGACTTTGTGACACAGGCCTGCCACATTTTCTACTAATGACTAGAGACTAGTGACTAGTGATTAGAGACTAGAGACTAGTGACTAGAGACTAGAGACTAGTGACTAGTGACTAGAGGCAGTGACTTTGTGACACAGGCCTGCCACATTTTCTACAAGTGACTAGAGACTAGAGACTAGTGACTAGAGACACTGACTTTGTGACTCACGCCTGCCACACTTTCTGCTAGTGACTAGTGGCTAGTGACTAGTGACTAGAGACAAGAGACTAGAGACACTGACTTTGTGACTCACGCCTGCCACACTTTCTACAAGTGACTAGTGACTAAGGACTAGTGACTAGAGACTAGAGACTAGAGACTAGTGACTAGTGACTAGAGACTTGTGACTAGAGACTACAGACGCTGACTTTGTGACACAGGCCTGCCACACTTTCTACAAGTGACTAGTGACTAGGGACTAGTGACTAGAGACTAGTGACTAGAGACTAGAGGCTAGTCACTAGAGACACTGACTTTGTGACTCACGTTTGCCACATTTTCTACTAATGACTATAGACTAGTGACTAGAGGCACTGCTTTTGTGACTCACGCCTGCCACACTTTCTACAAGTGACTAGAGACTAGTGACTAGAGACTAGTGGCAAGTGACTAGTGACTAGAGACTAGTGACTAGAGACTAGAGACTAGTGACTAGAGGCACTGACTTTGTGACACAGGCCTGCCACATTTTCTACTAGTGACTAGAGACTAGAGACTAGAGACTAGTGACTAGAGACCAGTGACTAGAGATTAGTCACAAGAGACACTGACTATGTGACACAGGCCTGCCACACTTTCGACTAGGCAAGTGTGCTTGCTTGTGAGTCATAAGTCACTGTCCCTACGCAATTTCACCACCATCTCAGTCAGGCAAGCATAATTTCTCGTGACTTTTGATACATTTGCACCACCCTCTCAGTCAGGCAAGCATAATTTCTCGTGACTTCGACGCATTGGCACCACCACCCTTTCAGTCAGGCAAGCATAATGTATCGTGCCTTTCGACGCATTGGCACTACACTCTCAGTCAGGCAAGCATAGTTTATCGTGGCTTTTAATGCATTGGCACCACCCTCTCAGTCAGGCAGGCATAATTTATTGTGACTTTTGACGCATTTGCACCACACTCTCAGTCAGGCAAGCATACTTTCTCGTGACTTTTAATGCATAGGCACCACCCTCTCAGTCAGGCGAGCATAATTCATTGTGACGTTTGACGCACCACACTCTCAATCAGGCATCATGAGAGCATGATTGCAAACAGCAACGTATGACGCACTTGCACCACCTCAATAAGGCAACATATCAGTATAATTGTCTGCAACCTGTGACGCACTTGCACCACTCTTTCAATTAGGCAACATATCAGTATAATTGTTTGCAACCTGTGACGCACTTGCACCATCCTCTCAATTAGGCAACATATCAGTATAATTGCTTGCAACCTTTGACGTATTTGCACCACCCTTTCAAATTGGCATCATGTCAGTATGATTGTTTGCAACCTGTGACGCATATGCACTACCGCGGCCGCCTGGTTAAGTCGTGCACGACTGCCTAGTTAGGTCGTGCGCGGCTACCTGGTTGGGTCGTGCGCGGCTGCCTGGCCCTGGCAGCAGAGCACGTGTGATGATCACCCATCAAGTCAAAACACAACGTAATGCAAGTCCAAAGAACAGTATGATGTGGCGCAGAACAGGACGTCCAAAGAACACAACAGGACGTCCAAAGAACAGGACGTCCAAATAACAGTATGATGTGACGCAGAATAGGACGTTCAGAGAACACAAAGAAGTATGATGTGGCGCAGAACAGGACGTCCAAAGAACAGTGTGATGTGGCGCAGGACAACACACATGAGTGTGTGTTCTTCTATTGATAGCCGGTTTGCCTTGCAAACCCAGAGATAGCTGCTGGGTGCTTAAACAGTGATCTGAGGCTGCCTTTAATTTAAAAGTAGGGTTGGCCAGAACCGTATATATAAAACCGTATATGACCGCATATATGGTGAATTCCCTGCCAAAAATACCGTATACACACCGTATATATATGGTTCTGGCCAACCCTATTTAAATTTGATCTGAGAATGTATTAAAAGGAGGGCGGGATGCCGCGCGCTGTCTTTGAGGGCATACCCCTAGCAACAAAACACCCCGCAGGCAGTAATCAGTACCTCCAATGCGAATCAGAAACACGCATGGGCGCTCGCTAACTTTTGAGCACACGTCCGTCTTTGCTGCCTAATCATTCCACAATGTTGCCAAGTGCACACATGATGCAAACACGAGATGTGTCCTCAATGTGATGTCATCAGTATAATGTTATATGCACACATGATGTGCAAAAACGAGATGTGTCCTCAATGTAATGTCATCAGTGTAAAGTATATGCCCGCACGCAAAAACGAGATGTGTCGTCAATGTAATGTTATCAGTATAATGTATATGCACACATGATGCAAACACGAGATGTGTCCTCAATGTAATGTCATCAGTATAATATATATGCGCGCACACTCACACTCAAATACTCTTATATATAATTACATACATGCATATACATATTAATAATCATTACACTCCTCACATCACTCACACATACAATATGCACGCACAGGCAAGGTGCAGACGACTATGAGATGGAGGAGGTCGTGCCACCCCCTCATGGATTCCAACAGCAGCAGCAGCAGCAGCGTACACCATCTCTAAGTGCACCATCTCAGAGTGCACCTTCTCGGAGAGACCGCTCCCACCGCACACATCACTACCATGGTGAGCAGCTGCATGAAGTATGTGTGAGCACCCAAGTACACACACACACGCACACACACACACACACACACACACACGCACATACACGCTGACACACACAGACCCACAAAGCGGTATCCAGACAGACAGGGGCGGAGGGAGAGACCAGAGGCAAGCAAGCATAAGGGAGGAGGGCAGCGATGGGTGGCAAGGGACAGGACACAAGCATGAAGTGGAGCAGGAGGAAGATGACAGATGGCAGATGGAGGGGGAGGGCGTGCAAGGGGGTGGGATTGAAGCCTCACATCACAGTGCATGTACTGGGGTTCAAGGAGAGGAAAGAGATAGGGTTAGTAGAGCGCGTGGGTGGGGTGGCAGCCAAGTCGAGGGAACAGACGTCGACGGTGGAGGGGGTGGTGGTAAAACCCGCATGTTTGAATGTCCGGACTGTGAATTCAGAGGGCAGTGCACAGGGGTGCAGATTTTGAAGCACAGACGAGAACATGCAATAAAGACGTGAGGGCAGCAAGATGATGTCACAAAGCGCTTGTGGCTGGCGCTCGTGCTGTTTGCTGCGCAGATGCTGACGGACCTCAGTGCTGATTGACAAGAGTTCTCCTGTCAATCAGGTGCTCTCGGTAAGGTCTACCGCCATGCCCGGTCAATAACCCTCTCATCACATACCCTATCCCTCACCATCAACACACGCAAGTGCTTGCTGTGCACATCTTACGCACACGCACCCCACAGATTTTGCACACGCACCTGCTGAGAGGTAGCAGCAAAGATGCCTGCTGCCAGGGGCGCTCCTTGGCTGGGCGGGCCTGATATCAGGGCCTGCAAGAGGGGAGAAAGTGAAAGGGAATGTCGTGTGTGACTCCAGATTTGACAAGTGCGGTGATCAGTGCACTTAAGGCTGCAACCTGTCGCATTGCGGGAACTTCACAGGCTGATCAGTGGCAAGTGGGTTGCTACTTGTTTAGTCATCATTTCACACACCTGAGGGAAGTAGTTAATTAGCGCACGCTGGCGCTTTTGTGGCCTGCATATAAGAGAAGAGAAAAAAGAGAGAGAGAGAGAGATGTTTTTTTCATTGCATGAGGTTAAATTAATGTCCTTATGTCATGCGGCAGAGATTTATGCGATAACACTTGTCTAGTCACGCAACCTTCAATTCCTCTCATCACTCTTTATTTCACACATGCACCTAGCAGTAGGCGCTCTCGCTCAAAGGCAATCAAACGCACGCAACTTACCTACATGCACACATTGATTTATCCTACTTGTACCCCATAATGTTATGCGGGCAGGGCATGTAGAAGGGAAAATTTTGAGTGCGAGTATATATTGGATTGGCCTACCTCAGGATCGCCTCCCTCTCCCTCTGCAAGTCAGAGCTATGGTACTGCTTCAGAAAGGTGCCTACATCTGCGTATAACGCAGTTTGGCCCATGGCCTCAAGCACTTGGTCAAAGGAAGGGTATTGCACTAGTGCATGCCAATCTGAGCGTATCAACTGTTCTTCTTTTTCTTTATTAAGGGTACCCCTGTGTTTACAAAGAGAATGGTCAATAAAATAAAGATTTGAAAAGGTGTTCGGAATGTCGCAGACAGCATTGATTGCAATTGGCTATTCTTCCTCAAATTTTGACCAACTTGGAACTTTCCTGGTTTTAAACTATATGTATTGATAGTGCAATACAAGCACGCTAGGATACACGCTGAGGGCATCTGAGCAATTAGAGTCCAGTAAGGAATAAAACAATACCGCTGGCTCAAAGTCTTCGGCCTCAAACACAACGTAATTCCTGCTTTGCAATATTATTCATTCCCAACATTGCAATATTATTCATTTGAATGTTCAACACCTTCCTTTACGAACCTCATCACACGATGATGTTGGTTTCCTTACTAAATCATGTGTACACAGGCTTAAGCTAATACAATGGATCAATGAATGCCCGGGCCCACCATACTGCAAGTTCCTTCCACGACGCAACACTGCTGATTCACTTTGTCACTATCCATGGGTAGCCACCCACCAACCCACTAACAAGCATCCAAACAAGCACCGACCATTCGTCCTTGCATGGCAATAATGCAAGGAATGTACAGTGTTAGTAGGACACCATCCATGGAATAAAACTAGTTTTGCTGAAATTCAGAACTGAGGTCTATGGACAATTCCTACCCGTGTATATATGCATTTATCAAGTAACTGCGCGCGCAATGCACTTATGGTCATTGAGAATGTAGGTTTGCATCAATGCATCAATGGGAGTGAAAAAGGGCTATTGCGTGGCTCCACCCGCCCCCAGGGCAACTTCCCAAGACAGAAGACCAAGTCCCGTTGATCGGTGTTGAGCATTGAGCACTGCTCACACTTGTCGGTCATCGATAGCTCCAGGTCTTTGGCGATGCTGACACCCACGGGTAGGAGTAAGCATCGCGAAAGACCTTCATCCTTGGCTTGCATGACACAGTTCACTTCAAAACAAAGCAAATTTGTTTTGAAGTTTATATTTTCAGGCATTTTGAAGTTTATATTTTGTGCGCGATCTCGGATGGACGATCTCGGATGACTGAACGCCAACTTGGAAAA
>Ga0307968_1001256_pt1:17500-20494 | contig 20494 bp, 16 predicted proteins | sample OrgLakmetagen650_FD_201834 | JGI IMG/M metagenome (GOLD analysis project Ga0307968, IMG submission 201834) | Saline water microbial communities from Organic Lake, Antarctica - #650 | ecosystem: Environmental > Aquatic > Non-marine Saline and Alkaline > Saline | place: Antarctica...
GTTTTGCTGACCGGCTGCTGACAGGTTTTGGCCAGGTTATATTGCTGACCAGCTGCTGACAGGTATTGGCCAGCCACAAATGACAATTTTCCTTGAAGTGAGGAGTACTTCACTGCCTGTGTAGCGTAATCTTTTTGTCATGCTTTGCCCTCTGCAGCATGACCAGCTGAGGTACGCAGTGGCGCAATTAGACTACATGAAGGAGCGCGCTAAAGTGAGTGCGGCACTCGCTTTCGCATGGCAATTGTTGGCTTGAAAATCCGTGCTTGCTCAGTGCAGTGGTGGGGAGTCAGACGCCATGAGGCACTAAAGTGAGTGCGGCACTGAATGCATGAGCAAAGGTATGGTTTTAAATTTTGAGCACAAGTTGCAGTTCAGGAAGTGTGAAGTGTGTGTGTGTGTGTGTGTGTGTGTGTGTGTGTGTGTGTGTGTGTGTGTGTGTGTGTGTGTCTGTGTGTGTGTGTGTGTCCTTTGCAGAAGGGGTGGCCGCGTTAGCCTCGTTGGTGTAGTGTACTCTAGTCTCAAATAGGTACATGGTTTTATTCTGTTTATGAGTAGAAGTGCACAGCTGTCCAAACCAATACGTCCCTCAATGCATTATGCCTTGTCTCACTTCAATTCTTGTGTGTGCACCAGTCGTGCTAATGCTGTTGCTATCCATACATTTTGAACACCCTTAGCCAAGATTTATTTTTGATTGCTGAACACCTTCAGCATTCCCACTTGTAACTTTGTGTGTGTGCCTCATGAAATTGTTTTAATGCCCGTCGTATTTGTTGACAGGGTGTGCGCTTCAGCCCCACTTTTGCCTTCTTCAACCCACAAGGCCGGAAGGTGGACGAGGTGACTGGCAAGGACCCGCAACGGCTGGCAGATCATTTGTGGATGCACAGCAACTAGATTATTTGGCACGAACTTTAGAGTAATTTCATAGTCCAGGCAGCAGATTCATTTTTCGCATGCTGGAATCGTTTGGGGGAGGTTTGATGTTCATTTTGTCACGTTAAACCCCGTGCAAGCATGCGCACGCACGCAAGGCAGGGAGAAGGTGCTGCAGCTAGGGCAGACGTAGACTGTTTTGTTTATTTTATTTTACTTTATTGGTTGTATCTTCTTTTTTCTTTTTCCCTTGGAGCTTGTTGAGTGAAGGACGGACTAGGGTGGTTTTCTCCCTGTGAAGAGTATGCTACTACTTGCACAGTAGTTCTTCCTTTTTTGCTGGGACTCTTTTACATTATGCTATTGCTTACAAGAGAGGAGTTGTTCACGTTACAAATGTGACCTAGCTTGCTGTTTACATGCATTTACGTTTCTCTTAGAGAGTAGAGGCAGCAGCGTGCCTGAGGAAATCGTAAGGTGAGGTAAGGTTACCTAAGCCAGAGGCTATATATGCCTCTGGGGGGCATCTGAGCGGAAGTCTGGAAAAAGCCTGTAACCAAATCAAAATAAAGGCACCAGAAAAAGTACAGGGAAAAGGGCCCTTCCGAGGAGACACAGATAGGAATGATTCCAACCTGGCTCTTACCTTCCAATCTCAATGCACACATAACAGCAGCGGGAATTCAGCAAGCCAGATGCAACCATAGTTATTCAGACACAGCAACCACGCACCAAACGAAACCCAACAAGGGGGTTACAAGGATGGCCTACAGCCCGAGTCTCTGGCTGATGCATGGCAATCAAGATGGCAACACAGCAACCACGCACCAAATGAAACCCAACAAACACTTATCAAACTAGGTCTGCCAATTATGCAAGAGGAGTTGCCCGAAATAACATAGCAGATTACGCTGTCAATCCATACCCCTGGTTATGAAACTAAGAGACATATAACCAAACAAACGATATACATTTCATAGAAATTAAGTAGGTACTTTGGTAGGTGACTTCCAGCGTAGAATTTTACTTTACTTTTTTACTGTGGTAGACACATCCCCTACTCAACAGACAGAAAAGGCAAAAGAACAACAACTTGCCAAGCTGCTAATGCCCCGCTTACTCGGCCACCCTTCACACCATCCTGCTAAAAGCAACAGGCACCATTTACAGCAAACACACAAGGAAACCACTCCACAGCCTTGGATTTACCTGTCTACACCACAGCACTCATGAAAAAAGTAAGCCTACATGTAATCAGATCCACAACAAGAATAATATAGATGAGACGAGACATTGAACACAAACCCCAAAAATACTTGAGCATTAACGTGGTGGTGTGCAGGCTTCTGCCTTTCAACCACCTGATCCCCAAAGACAAGCTCTCTTATTCTCATTCTCCAGGTGGGATGTTGTGTGCCTCTGCATCCATTGGGTGGTGCAAAATACAAACAACACCCAGGTCCTAATCCATGCCGATAGTGTACACTGTCTGCGTTCTTTTTCTGTTCTTTCTACAGTTGCAGATGGGATTTCAATAAAGCTGTTTGTGTCTGCTCTAAGCAAGGCTCCAGGAAAGTCTTGGGCCCATGCTTTCCTAATAGTGCACACATGAAGTTAAGCGAAGTGCAGATTTTTGGGGTTATCTTGATCACCTCTTGTTTTCCCAATTTGGCAGAAACAGGAAGGTGGCAGATGGCAGCTCGCTACACATCGCAGATCGTAGGGAGTGTTGCTCGCACTTGAGCATTTTTGTGTCATGGTATACTGGGTGGCAGATTGAGAAGCCTGTAAACTCGGGGGCATGTGTTTTGAAGTTGGCACCAAAGACCTGGTCACGGCATCGTCTCTCCAATATGAGGAGTTTTCAGGTTCAAAGTCTAAAGCACACGACGCCATTTTCTCTTGTAAAACCGTGGCCCACTGTTACAGAGCTGCACTCATTTGAAACCGTGGCCCACTGTTACAGTGCTGCACTGATGTGTTGGGGTAGGACACAGGAGTGGGATTCTAGTCTAAAGCACACGCCATTTTCTCTTTTGAAACCGTGGCTCACTGTTACAGTGCTGCACTGATGTGTTAAGGTAGGACACAGGAGTGGGATTCTAGTCTATAGCA
>Ga0307968_1001259_pt1 | contig 20486 bp, 13 predicted proteins | sample OrgLakmetagen650_FD_201834 | JGI IMG/M metagenome (GOLD analysis project Ga0307968, IMG submission 201834) | Saline water microbial communities from Organic Lake, Antarctica - #650 | ecosystem: Environmental > Aquatic > Non-marine Saline and Alkaline > Saline | place: Antarctica: Organic Lake...
TTCAGATGGAAGGACTTGAAGAATGACATACCAATAAAAGCACTGTGTTGCCAGTGATGGGAAGGTACTCCTGCGCACACAGAACAGAGGTCTTTCAGATGGAAGGACTTAAAGAGTGACAAACTAATAAAAGCACTGTGTTGCCAGTGATGGGTAGGTACTCCTGCGCACACAGAACAGAGGTGTTATAGATAAAAATTCCTGTAGAATGACAAAAATTACTCAGAGCACAGGGTCGCCAGTGATGGGTAGGTACTCCTGCGCACACAGAACAGAGGTCTTTCAGATGGAAGGACTTGAAGAATGAAGTACTAGAAAAAAGCACTGTGTTACCAGTGATGTGAAGGTTCTCCTGAGCATACAGAACAGAGGTCACAGTAAAAGGACAAAGAATCCAGAGCAAAGGGTGGCAGGCTGGCAGGATGGTCATGTGTCCGCCAGATCACAACAAGCTTCACTTTTAAGTTCTAAGCTTAGCCTTAAGATTTTAAGCTTAGCTTTGATGGTGCATTGTACGGTACAATGCAGTGACAGGCAGGTGCGCATGGTGTAATGCATAAGCATGGTGTAGTGCGTAATGCAGTGTGCGCATGGTGTAGTGCGTAATGCAGTGTGCGCATGGTGTAGTGCGTAATGCAGTGTGCGCATGGTGTAGTGCGTAATGCAGTGTGCGCATGGTGTAGTGCGTAATGCAGTGTGCGCATGTTGTAGTGCGTAATGCAGTGTGCGCATGGTGTAGTGCGTAATGCAGTGTGCGCATGGTGCAGTGCGTAATGCAGTGTGCGCATGGTGCAGTGCGTAATGCAGTGTGCGTAATGCAGTGTGCGCATGGTGTAGTGCGTAATGCGTAAGCATGGTGTAGTGCGTAATGCAGTGTGCGCATGGTGTAGTGCATAATGCAGTGGTAGGTAAGTGCGCATGTGCACGCCGATGCAGTGACAGGCAGGTGCACACGTACACGTCAAACCCAACTACAACACAGGTGAAAAGTAGAGGTGGAAATTAGTGAGACGTGCGAGGAAGTCAATGCAACCGCAACACAGATAAAAAATGTAAGAGTGGAAATAAATTAGGCATGAGAGAAAGGAACCCATTTGTTTGGGCTGCACTTTCTCTCCACAAACGCCCGTACACACAAACGTCCATACACACAATCACACACACAGACGCACACATACACACACATCACATACACGCATACGCATACGCATACGCACACTCACATACCTTGTTAAGGGTGGGGTCTTGCAGCAGCAGAGCCTCTGCTTTGCGTACGACGTTCAGCACCAAAGGCTTGCCTGCCTGCACACACACACACACACACACACACACACACGCACGCACGCACGCACGCACGCAAATAGTACTTGTCAGGAGGTTTCGTGCGGCGATTTTGATCATGTATGCGCTACTCTGACATGCTAGCCCTGCCAATTCTGCTATTGTTCGAATAATATAAGAGAGACAGTGTGAAACCTGAGAAGCACTGGGAGCGAAGAAGCAGAAAATGCACATCTGTGTGGCCCAGAAAGATACTTGGGCCGTACAGTCCCCAATCCCACGAGCATTTTCTATTTTAGGATCAGCTTGCATTGAGCTTGCACAAGCAATTACAGTTTATAATTAGCTCGCACGCGCCTTTTTTAATTTCCCCTGACAATTATTAATGACATCCATTGGGTGGTGCAGAACACAAAACAACATCCTTCTCTAATCCACGTGTTTACACTATCTGCGTTCCTTTTTTTCAATGAGGTCCAGAGAGAGGCCAAACCTCACCTCCGTACGATAAGCGCCCACGCCCAGGTTCAGCTTGCGCACGTCAGAGTCGTTGCGCCATGCGTCTCCGACGGCCAAGATGGGGTCTGGAGGCGCCTGTTGTTTGCGTCCAGGACAGGTGACACGTGTGTGTGTGTCTGTGTGTGTGTAGCGTGTTCAATGGCCTTCAGTTCGCCTTTTATGGCAAAGAAGCAAGCAGAGGTCTTAAAATCATTCTGTCCCCCCCCCTAGTACTAAACTTACAGAGGGGGTTGCCTGAGGCCCAAAAAGGGTATACTTTTTGCATGCTCCTAGGGTATGGGCCCCCTAACTTGCAGGTTTCAAGCTCAGCTCAGCTTTGATGGTGATGAGTTTAAGCAGTTAAGCTTGAAGCATTCCAGTTATGGCCACCTGCCTCAGCAGCCGCGGCGTGAACCTTACTTTTTGAGCAGCCATATGCTGTATCGGACCAGCCAGCGCACCAAACCCGGTGATTTTTAGTGTTTTGAAGTTCTTATAATGAATAAAGATCATTGCAAAGGAATGGGACAAAAAGACTAAGTGGTAGGCGAGATATGCAATTAATGTGCCATTCCCCCTGGAAAGCACCCATCTAGGGTACAGGTGCACGACGTGTGCTTTAAGTCCTGTCATTCTGTACACGGAGCGACTTGTCTAAATCTGAGCACATGCTCGGGTAGCTTATAAAGTCAGCAATAGTTTGAAGCTAGGTTGGGTCTGATTTGATGAAGTGACGTGTGAGTAGTTGCACCTTTCATGCAGAAAGGAGCATGTTTTGGCTTTTGCCCAGATAACCCCCTCTGCTAAATTTAGTACTGCGTTGTAGGGAGCAATGCAGTATATACAAAGGGTTGGCCAGAACCGTATATACCACCGTATATGACCGTATATTTGGTGATTTCCCTGCCAAAGGTACCGTATATGCACCGTGCACCATATATATAAAGTTCTAGCCGACCCTAAGTATACAAAGGGTTGTATGTTGAGGACGAGCAGGATCAAAATCTCAACCTAGTAGCCGGGCAAAAAAACAGGCACTACAGCACATAAATAGGACGTGGGCATGTCATTTTGTTACACTAATTTTGTGTGTGCTGTTTGTTCGTATTATCAAAACATATGGGCACCTTGTCACATACATATATTTGAGAAAGGTTTCAGCTTCAGATAGGCAGGCACATACACACACAGGTTACAATTGAAGCGGCGCCTCCCTTGCACCGGAGCCTTATCCCCTCCAGGATCTTAGGCGCTCAGCCTTAATTTGCTTCAGAGGAGGCGCGCTATGGATGTACCGAAATAAAAGCCAAGTGTGAAACGAAAACGTGTAGCTGATTAATAACGATGTCCCTGCGGTGCCAGGGTGCACGTCGTGACAAACACCCCAATACTGTGTGTAAGGGTGTAATAACTTCACCTGTTTTCTGTCGCGAGAAAAGCCAGGCCATCAAGCAACTCGCGCTCTAACTCGTTTTAGACAGAGCCTTACCAAGGAGGGAGCGGAACTCATTATCATGTTCAAGACAATCATAATCTTTGGTGTGATTAAGGCTTCAAAAAAAGATATGTCAAGGACATCGCTTTGTGTGCTTCCACTGCACGCAGTACCTCGTCATCTTACAGGTTCAAGGAGGAGTCCTTGACTTCAAGGGTGTTTCATTCCACCTCATCTGGACATTCCCCCTCATCTGGACAAACCAAGTTCAGGCGCTTTCACAACGGGTTGGAAATTAGGGTAAGGGGACTGGAGTATATGGAGTAGTCCCACCCATGCAAGGAGGGAGGTTAATCATGCAAGAGTGCAATTGGCTGCGTATTATTCGGACTCTGAAAGCCTAACTGCCTTGCGGACTGCACAAGGAGAGGCGTGAAAAATCCCTGTGTTTGATACCTTTTGAAAAGAAGCAATTTGGAGCATGCATGGACGCGTCCTCGTCCTCCTCCGCCATCCTTGCCAACGTTTAGGTTTTCAATTGGGGTTGTTGTCGTCCTTGTCAGCACAACCAACTGTCACAAGCAACATGCAAAACCTACCTGTGGCAACTCGCCCCACACGCTGCCTCCTCCTCCTCCTCCCCCTCCTCCTGCAGTCAGGTGCCTGGAAAGGATAGCCATCCTTCCTTGCGCATGGACATGAGAGTTGCCTGCGTGAGACGTACACATGAAAACATCATCCCATGCATATAGAAATGGATGGTGGGGAGAGGACAAGCCAGTCCGCAAACCTGAATCCATGTCGTCGTCGTATGTATGAAATAAATAGAATAATTATTGGGATATTATTCACGATTTTTTCAGGCCGCGCCTATTTTAACATAAATTTGCCGAATACTGCACCACGGTTGTTTTCGTCTTGATCTGAGAGAGTACAAACATGTTATGTGCAATACCTACTCCGCTCGCATACTTTAAAAGTGGAGGCAGCAGCGTGGCTTGAAAGCAGCTCTTGCGTGCGTGACCAGTGCCCTGCTGGTGAAGTTGAACATGTCCAAAACGGGTGCTCTTTATTCTGCCAAAACCATCGGGTTGTGGTTGAGGAATTAATTCAGCTTTATTAACAGAGGACTGCTCGCCCCTATTTGCTGCATTATGATATTTCTTTAAAATTATATCATTCTTATTGAGTTTACAAATTTATTTGTGGCTGGCCGAGCTCTTGATCTCAGCAGCCGATCAGCCAAACAACCTGGCTACTGGAAGGTCCCCCCTCCATTCATTGTATAATCCCATAACCCCCCCATTGTAACTGTTTTAACCAATCTAAATAATACATATATACAACACTGGTATCCAAATCACGGAATTCAGCGCATACACATTCCCCTGGCCAGCAACATCTTTAATTTTGTTTGGCCTGTGCCTGTGCTTGTAACCATTGTTTCCTCAATTATACATCTTGGCTGCAAGGCGCTGTTGGTTGCAAGGCAGATACAGAATCACACAGTTTCAATTGAACAAGTCCTTGATTCTGGTTGTGCTTTGCTGTGAGGTGTTGAAGACAACCAACGGGAAGTGCCTGCTTATTTGCTTTGAAATGAATTAAATTTCACTCTTTATACACGATTCTACAGTATTAGCCTGGCAAGTGCTGGTTCAGAATTCATCTAGCAGCAGGGCCCGCAGCAAAAGAGGGATGAACCAGGCCATGTTTGATGTTCCAGACCCTCTTGTCGTGCATGCGTTTCTCCTCACACATGAGTTTATGCATAACAATATCTGCCTCCAACATTCTTGATATCCTCAGTGTGACAGTCCATGTTTTTAATTATAATGTGCCCACAGATGATAATCCCCCCTCGCTCTTTGATCTCATGCGGTCGGTTGGTCCTGGCAGATGCTTGATTGTTTGCTGATTTTATTCGGTGTTGCAATGTCACAAACAGCTTTGTGCCTTTTTTCCCTTTCCAGGTTTATTTTTGTGGGTGCTACAAGTCCGGTGCTATTTGAGGTATCTAGAGTACATTCTGTCTGCGCTTTGCTGGGTGGTGCTGGGGCGCTTATAGTTGAGCACTAATGTATATACATCTTCCCTTAGCTGAACTGGGGCGCTTGTAGTAAAGAGAATCGTATTCTACTACGTACTACACCTCCTTGTGCTTAGTTACACTTTTAGACTCGCCCTGCTTCATTATATCATGCCTTTCGTGCGTTTCATGTTTGGCGCATACACACTTTTTGTCTGCGCTTCAAAATTCAGCTGCCACTTGCCCCTAAATATTTGCGTAAACTTGGGCTGTGCAAACCCTACCATTCATATACCGAGTGCTACATCATTGATAATTTTCTTTTTACACTGTTTCCATACGCAGCCTAGCAGTCGCACGTTTTGACTGATGGCTTTATCTGAAAATCCTGTAAATCCATGATTCTGACACGTAGCGTTCAAACACCCTCCTAGCGTTCAAACACCCTCCTAGCGTTCATACACCCTCCTAGCGTTCAAACACCCTGAGGTCTATGGATGACAACACTTAGTCCATACTGCGATTTAACATCCGGACAAAGGCAGCCTACTGACCCTTAGTATACACCACCCTATTGCCTTAGCCATTGATTAACTATTATAGTGCCCAGTCCATACTGCGATTCAACATCCGGACAAAGACAGCCTACTGACCCTTAGTATACACCACCCTATTGCCTTAGCCATTGATTAACTATTATAGTGCCCAGTCCATACTGCGATTCAACATCCGGACAAAGGCAGCCTACTGACCCTTAGTATACACCTCCCTATTGCCTTAGCCGTTGATTAAATATAATAGTGCCCAGTACATACTGCGATTCAACATCCGGACAAAGACAGCCTACTGACCCTTAGTGTACACCACCCTATTGCCTTAGCCGTTGACCGTTGATTAACTATTATTATAGTGCCCAGTCCATACTGTGATTCAACATCCGGACAAAGACAGCCTACTGACCCTTAGTAAACACCACCCTATTGCCTTAGCCATTGATTAACTATTATAGTGCCCAAGGGCTGCTCCCCGACGGCTAGTGCCCTAGGGTGGTGCGTTTCATACATGACACTGGCATTATATGCCAGCGTCATACATGTACAGGGCATGGGGATGCATCCGGTGATTGCCCTCGCTGCAGTAAGCCAACTCCTGCGGGCGACCCAGATGTGCAAGTCAAAGAACAAGTACAAGCTTGGTTTATCACAGCGTGATGTATGATCATAGATGGAGTAGGACAGCGGCCTGTATGGCTTGAAGATTTGAAGAGAAGAAAAGAAAAAGAACGCAGATACTGTAAACACTACCGGCAGACACGCATATTTCCGATGTGTTAAGCCTTGAATTTTGTGTTTCCTACTTAGACATGCCAATCAATGCTGCAAAGATGAGCATCAATAATGCTTGCACCCACCTCTGGCAATGGGTTCTTTGCCAACACCTCAGCACTGGGCTTTGCTGCAAGCAGCTGCATCATCTTGTAGCATCATGCTCAAGTGAATAACGTATTGCAGTACGTAATGTACTTGAGCATGACGTCATACACCTGTAGGACGTCATTACCACGTGGTCTTTCAGGACGTGTTAAGGGTGCACCCTTAACACGTCCTGAAAGACATCTATTGTTGAGAACGTGCCCCACGTAACGATCACCCACTCACTGTGCTGAAGTGGTCTCCTCCTCCTCCTCCTCCTTGTCCTTGCCCTTGTCCAGAGCTAGATTCAGCTCACGCGCAACAACGCATGCTTTCACGAGCATTTGCCATCCAGGCTATTGCCTCGTTCGCTCTTGGCTGTGTGGCTTCACTCCAGTCATCCTGAGAAGCTGGTGGCAGGGCTGCAACGAGTTGAACTTATCAAAGCCCTGCCATCAGCTAAGGAGCCTAGGGAGCCTAGGGAGCCTATATGGGAGGCTGGGGATGGGAATGCCTACAACCACGAGGTGAAGGAGAGAAAAAATTACAATTGGTTTGTTAGCGTATAAGTAAAAAGGTTGGCTACTAGTTACAGATCTCCTAAATACAGCCATCTTAATCCAGATCTTAACTTCCTCTCATAATTCCAGCTTCTTAAGTATTAATTCTCCCAACTTACAGCTCCACTAGTCCGGTTCTTAGTTTTATTCCTTTTGTACGGATGTAGGTAATAATGAAAGAAATTTGGTTGGCTATGAAACATCATCATCAAATTTCCCCCCTTCTTTTGTGGGATGGATTTATGCAATTCCTCATTCAGCTCTCTTCATTCAGCTCTCTTATTTCATCTTTCATTTTCAACAATCATACTTTCAGCTTAGTTCCAGCTCAGATTCAGATCATTTTCACTATCTTACCTTCAGCTTTCTTGACTGTCTCTGTCTATATCTTAAGCTGTATATTCAGTGCTCAGTTTACTCTTTCGAAATTAACCTTAGTTCAGCTTTCTAATCCAGTTCCTCACATATTTAATTGCAAAAACAAATCTAAAACCTTCCCCTACCCTGCCTCTCATTCATGCCACCGCCTCCCCTTCCCCCTTTCTTCATACGCACCTTGCATTTGCTGGATCGAGTTGAAAACTGGCCAGTGCGGCCCATGGCACAAAGGTACCACAGCCAGCTGATCCACAAAGGCGCTCGGGCCCTTGAGCTTCAACACAGTTGTGCGTTGTGCACAATTGTGTTGGACCTCAAGGGCCCGAGCGCAAGTGTTGGTGTTGCAAGGGAAGTTTCAACTGCAACACCGACACTTGCAGGTTTGAAGTATTGGTGTGGAAGTGTCCATGTAGAAGTTTAGTCCAGGCACAGTAGCTTTTACTCCACACAGGCACAGTAGCGTTTACTCCATGTAGAAGTTTAGTCCAGGCACAGTATCTTCTACCGCATCACAACCGAGGCTGCGCGGTTCATCACGTAGGTTGTGCAGGCACTACCTATGTCCTGAACCGCGCATGCCCTCTTGTACATGCCAGGTTTGATTCGACCCTGCACATATGCATGATACCGTCAACCGTAGTAACCGGAACGGCAGTAAAGCACAAATACGGTAAACTACATACACAGACCATGTCGGTCCTTTTGCCTTATCAGAAAAAAGCTTCTGAATGTTTAAAAGCAAGGTTTCATAATCATACCAAAAAAATAACAGAAATGAAAAGACTCCGCTGGTAGTGATGACACATTCAGCATGATTAAGGGAGGGGGTTGCGTAGGTGCCTGCACCAGGCAACCCCCCACCGCGCAAACACACACAAGAAAGATTAGTGTGGGTTCAGGGGGGTTGTGTGCCGTGGCACCCAGACCCACACCACTGTTGTTGCTCAAGTTGTTATGCAGTGCATACCTTGTTTTTATAAGTGTAGATGCATGTCTGATGGAGTGTTCATTCCGTTTGTGTGTCAGGTTTTAAACTTGGTAATCCAAATTGAGGTCTGCCAGAGATTTGTCTGTGCGTACGGTCTTCAATCCTCAATTCTCATGAGGTCTGCCAGAGGTTTGTCTGTATGGCTTTATAGAAAGTTCCAATTACTCCAACGAGGATAACGTGGAGCTTGAAATCATTTATCCCTGTCTACGAAGGTTGCAGATAAGCACGCTGTGCTGTGCTTTTGCTTTTTTAGATTGAGCATTAGGCCTATTGTCTTCACAGAATAATGAATAAAGCGATTCTCTCGACCGTTAGAATTCAGCTTCTTGTCTATAGCAAGCTGCTGAAATTTTGAGTTGCGCATCATTGGGATAAAACAATCACACACCTGATGGGCCTTGCAGAGTGACATACTGTTCTCCCTTGCACACGTTGCACATGTGTCGGATGTGCAACGTGTGCGAGGGAACGCAGGCCCTGTGTGTGTGTGTGTGTGTGTGTGTGTGTGTGTGGCAACAACTGAGATTTGGAAGGGGTTCCTGGGCGCCTTTGTTTAACGATCAGAGAACGGCGTGCACACCTCAGCATCACCACCAACGTAAAAGGTGGTGTCCACCTGCATTGAACCATCTGTGCCGCAGATGGTTCCATGTAGATGCATTGTACCATCTGTGGCTGTTACTTTGACCAAACAAAGCCAACGCACAGGCCGCACAAGGCTGCTTCAAATTCTACCAGATCACACAAGGAGAAAGCTGTGGATGAGTCATACATAAGTGTTGCATACTACGGCTTGAAGAAAAGTCAACGCCAAGAGGATAACTACGTTGGCAAGGAAGGTTACGGCTGGTGCATGCACATGTTGATTTAATGATGAAAGATTTGTAATGTTTATAGCATAAGGGACAGAGTGAGTGCAGAGATCAGGGACCCACTCACTCGTGCCATAATGTATTGAAGCCTGTCAGCAGATTGTAGGTCAATTGACCTGCACTCTTATGACAAGGCTTGCAAGCTCAGGCATCCCGGGGTGTACGGTGAATCTGCAGGTGTAAGGGGGTGTGTGTATGTCTGTGTAGCAGAGCGTTGTAAAAGGCATTCTTAAGATAACAGACTAGAAATAGTATCTATGCAACAATTTCCATCGTTTCAGTCTGCATCATGCTTTGTGTGCGTGTGCGCGTCCGCGTCCGCGTGCGTGTGCGTGTGTGTGTGTGTGTGTGTGTGTATGTGCACGTGTGCGTGTGCGGCAAAGGGCAGAGAGGAACTCTTGCAGGGTGACTCAGAAGTGCTGGTTGAGAAGGATCTGACGCGCCTGAAAGGGGTAGGGCTGGCGCCCTCCAGGGAGCTGCCTGCCTTTTGGTCAGGACCTGCACCAGCAACTGTTGCTTTGACGTAGTCTGACGAGGTGTCCTGCATTTGCAAAGCAGAGAAATGGGACGAAGGTCAAGTCTGCTGTATGGGATCCAGAAATCGCAGCAAAAGCAAAAGTGTGCTGCAACCTTCTGAGACCCTAACCTTTTGCTTGCATGTGAATGAAAGGACAGCACAAAACTTTATCCCATGAAGGTTTGAGCCTTGGTGGTACTGAGGTGATCATCACAGCAAGGAGACTTCACTCTAGAAAGGATATCATATTATTGCAACTGTAGATGTGCGCTTGATGAAAAGCCACGTAATTGAGCAGGTTTTAGTATGGACATCGAACTGCACTTTCAACTAGGATGGTCCATGCAACAGTTACATAAAGTTCCCACACTCACATGCTTGCAGGTGACCCACCCTACAACCTATAATGCTGCTGCCTTACGAAATGCATTTAAGTACTATATATTGAAATTAGCGGCATGCCTCGGGCGTTCAATCAACCTGCTTCGGCCTCGCAAATAAGGCATGCAAGCAACTTGCAACTCAGAAGCCACTGTCAAATGACACTATACTACATGAATGTGCAGGGGTACAGCGCCGAGATGTTCTGTCCTTCGATAAAGGTCATTTCTAGGAAGGCCTGGACTTCACCGATGCAGCAGGCAAACACAACCCTGCGCCCCCTGTGCTCTTCACCCACCTTGTCTTTGCAGACTGTGACCTCTTTGGGCTCACCTTTGGGGGAGAGGGGAGGACGAGGGAGAGGGATTCCTTGGAGCAGTTGCCCTTGCTGGTCACCGGTTCTGGCCCGAGCACCCACATCGACGCCCTCAGAGCCTGGTTTGTCTGGACCTCGTGCATACATCCAGGAGATCTCGTGAAGGCGGGGGGGCAGAAGTAGGCAGAAACCGGCCATGTCACCTCGATTTGATTGATGGGCGTACTCCGTGCTGAGCTCTGCTGAGGCGCCTGCAAGCGAGGCAAACGAGAGAATGATCAAAAGAAGTCCAAGATGAAAGAGTGTGCACTGCTCTATCCGGCGCAGTGCGGAGGAAGCGCAGCGCAAATAAAGGGAAGATGACGCAGATAGAGAGGGATCGTCTCCTCTGCGCTTTTCTGCCCGGCCCAAATGCACGCCCAATGCATGCTGTGTGGGTTACAAGCGCACCTTGAGCAGCAGGAAGGACGAGAGCAGCGGGTTCGCTGGTGAGTGTCCTTTTGGGGGGAAGACGCGCTTGCTTGGATCAATCAAACAGGTGATGGAGGGACTGCCTTATTTAAAAATAAAATAGACAATATCCCGCCCCCCTTCACGCACGCCTCCAGGGCGAATGCTCCTCAAGGCACAGTAGCTGCAGCTGTAGAGCACCTAATTAATTCAGCCTGGATCAAACAGAGGTATTTGGGTGGGTGGGTGGACACCGTGCCAGAAATGTACTGCTGCTTTCCACAAAATGATTGCTATGCTATGGATCCTTGTCGCGCTTGTACGCACCACCATTGTCACTTTTTAGGGCCTTCAAACACCAATACTTGCTAGCCATCAATTATTAGAGGTTTACATTCACAATCACAAGTATCAGTGCTCATTGAGTACCTGGTAGTTATATCACAGCAAATTCTCCTTTATAAACAGCAGTTCCCACTGATTGACTGCCAAGTGTGCAGGTTTGTATTAGAGTTCTTAGGAAGATGCCTTAGCACGACATCCTGCGCATGACATTCTACTGTCATGCAAATAATGCATAAATTTTCCTCCAAGCCTTGTGTGTTGTGTTCAGACACTCCGATGAGTACCTAATCCCCCCTCAAAAGTATGCATTAGACTTGCGCGTACTCTGACTTGAGACACACCTGGAGGTTCGGATAGTTCTTTAGAGCTGCAGAGCGGACTTTCATACTGCTAGCTGCTAGTCCCTACGTCTTCCCCCCCCTCACGCACGCCTCCAGGGCGAATACTCCTCAAGGCACAGTAGCTGCAGCTGTAGAGCACCTAATTAATTCAGCCTGAATAAAACAGAGGGATTTGGGTGGGTGAGTGGACACCGTGCCAGAAGTAGGCATCAGACTTGAGCATATTCTGACTTGAGACACACCTGTTTGTACCAGTTTGCTAGGCGATGTTGGCCATCCATGCTTTCTCCGTAGGAATATGTTCATTAGAGAGAATCAATTTCACAAGCTGTCCACGCAATAGATGAGGCGTTTCCACCCGCTTCTTGTTGGGAGAGCCATCACTTGGCTGCATCAAAATTATAGTTGAAACCTAGCAGTAAGATATTTTTTATGTGGTTGAAATTTGTTTCCTATAAAGATAGGAAAGTCTCAACGACCTCACAATAGGATCTAAACCGTTCAAACGCCAGCTAATGAGCTCACTCAAGCATTCCCTTCCTTCCAGGAGCATGGTGTGCTACCTATGTACATTGTGTGCTTTATTTGAAAAGTGTGTACTGTACTGTGATGTGCACACTACGCATGCGTCTGATCGTTAAATGCGTACAACTTTTCTGCTTTAAAATGAAACAATAAAACTATAATAACAATGTGCCAAGACCCGGATCGGTACACACTCATACACATTCACATGCATACATACGTGCACGTACACACACACAAACTTACACATACAGGGGCAAATGCAGAGGCATTGCTTGTACCTGGCCACTGCAGTGCAAGAGTTGAATAGGCGCAGGCAATTATAAGGCATCTGTTGATTTTAATAAGGGGTTAAACTGTTTTTACTTTTTGTTTGTTGTCCCTCGAGTGCTATAAGTCAATTCTTTCTCCATTTCATACCTACGGCATCCCTTAACGAACACACACGGAATCTATTAACAGATGAAAGTGTCACATCTGGCAATGGAGTCGTTCCTCCAGCAAAGGGCACAGCTTCTGTCCAATTCCCACGACATGACTGCAAGGAGCATGAATCAGGGCAATGAAGCACAACGCCTTAAAATCCACTGGTCAGATCGCCCTGCTGGTCTATAATTCCAAACAACTTGCATACGTGCTCATTGGCTGTGCATCGACACTGATGTTGTTGGCACACATACACACCACAATGCTGCTTGTTGTGATGGTCCTGTGCAAATGCACACACAAGTAAAGCAAACGTGCGCAGTGTGAGCTGCTGATCTGGACATTATTTGCACTAACCACCTTGTTATCCTGCTGAGATCCAAATGCATTTCCAAGGGAGCTATAAAATAGGTATCCTTTGCAAACTTGGTGTGTATAAAATGGATACCCAAAAGCTCATGGTTTCTGAAATTGCTGCTGATTCGTGCTGTCTATGATGAGCGTTGGTCGTTGGTAGTAGTCACTCTTCTTCAGTTGGTATAGTTGGTATAGTTGGTATACCAACAATATATAGTTGGTATAGTTGGTAGTAGTCACTCTTCTTCAGTTGCAGAGAGAGCCCCAGTGCGTCCGCTGCAATCTCTCTTGTGTGGCAGTCGGCCAATACAATCGCTGCTAATTGTGTAGGAGGCACAGTTATTTTGAGCGGTGATAAATGTACCATGAATCTATTTCGGCCTGAAGCGTGCTGTGATGACATTTTACAAGCTGCATGAAAAATCCCGCTTGGAAGAGGGCGTGGCAGTTACCATTTGATTATCCAAATTGCTTTGTTGAAGAAAGAGCATAGGCTGTATAAACACCACTGGCATGGATTAGGAAAGGATTCCTTTTAAAAGATGTTGTTTTGTGCCTCCGCCAAATTGATGCAGCAGGGCCACGCATCATACCACCTGCAGAGAAAAAAGACGAAGTGCTTTTCAACGAGGATCAGGCGGTTGGGAGGCGGAGGCCTACACACTAGGAGGGGTTGTGTTTGATGTCTCGTCTGGTTTGCATGATTTATGATGCTGCGGATTTGACGGCATGATGTTGACCTATGTTGTGAATGTTAGACCGGTAACTACAAGGCTGTAGTGGGTTTCCTGGCTGCTGAAGATGGTGCCTGTCGCTCCTAGTAGTCAGTTGTGGAGACTTTTGCGGTGTCCTAGTAAGCAAGGCATTAGCAGCTTGTTTTGTTTTAGTGCCTCTTCTGTCTGTTGGGCAGGAGGAATGTCCACACGATACTTTATGTCGATCAGGAACATACAGCTAGGGTTGGCCAGAGCCATATAGGTATATACGGTACACGGTGCGGTGCACATACGGTATTTTTGGCAAGGAAATCAGTGATTTCAAATCACCAATCACCAAATATATGGTCATACACGATATATATAACGTTCTGGCTAACCATACATAGCGTTGGTATGGTTATCTATTTCGTTGTAGCCAGGGGATGTGGCTTAATATGGTCAGTTATTGAGAACATTGCGGTCCGCCCTCTTTGCATCAGTAGTGGCAGATCTTGTTATTGGTACGTGGCAGCACGTACGTGGCAGTATGTGGCAGCACGCCATTGCAGAATTTCTTTGGGGGCTTGGCAGCTCTACATATACGCTGCGTCATTAGAGCAAATCTGATATCGATTGCCAAAACTACCGCTGTTAGATTACGGCATTCTTGTTTGGCCGTGGCACAAAACGCAGCAATTTTGTGCTGCCGTCTTCAAAACAACAGCGATCACCCACGTATTTTCATTGTGCTCTTTTCTTTTCTTTCTTTTCTATTATGTGATGAGCATTGGACCCAACCTTCGAACACTTAATTAGGCACGGCTATCTAGAGTGAGCACTGGTAAATATTCCCTGACGCATCCGACTCGTCCCAGCAGCGCTTACTTATGAATTAGTATGAACAGGTGGCAGGAGCGTACTTGTCCGTCTCCAGCACTCAGGAGGCAGTGGAAGCAGCAGCAAGAGAAAAAGGGGCTAGGGAGTTTGCTATCTCCCCTTGGAGATTTTTTTGATGCGGTGACAGCTGGGTTAAAGCAGTACCGTACCTTTCTCTTTGGGCGCCTCCTTACCTTTTGTGAAAGTGGAGTCAGCAGCGTGGCTTGAAAGTAGCTCTCGTGTATGTGACCAGTGCCCTGATGAAGGTGAACATGTCAAAAACGGTGCTCGCTCTTTTATTCTACCAAGACCATCGGGTTTGTGTGTTGAGGAAATAATTCTCCTTTTTTCACACTGAGGACTTCTCAACAGCTCGCCCCTATTTGCATCAGGTCAACAATCAACTTGTATGATATATTTCTTTTAACATTTTATCTTTCTTATTGAGCTTACGGCTTTAATTGTGGCGGCCGAGATCAGTCAACAGCCAATCAATTAAATCCAATGGGTCGCCTAGGTTGCACGCTGCTTTCATTAATTTTAAGCAAGCCTATGACACCATTCCAAGGGATGCACTATGGAAACACCTTAGGCGTACACGCATGCCTGCGCCTTTGTTGTCTGTGATTCAAGACATGTACAACCGTTATGAGAATGTTTTGAAGGATGGTGATAAGACTGCTCGTGTGCATCCGACTCGTGGGGTAAAACAAAGTTGCCCCCTGTCTCCCCTGCTTTCTCCCATTACATTAACGACATCAACGCCATTGCTGAGGGTGTATCAGGGGCTATCACTGAAACCGCGGGTATGCACGTCTCACACATGTTGTATGCAGATGATCTGACTTTGCTGACTAATGAGCCCCGTGATATGCAAATCATCATGCTGAGTCGGTTGGCTGTGTACGCCAGGAATAAACATTCATTTGTCAACACTTCCAAGTCCGAGGTTGTGCACTTCAACTCCGCGGGTGAAAATGTTCCTGTTTTTGATGTTGACGGTGCCACCCTTCATCACAAAGATTCTTTTAGGTATCCGGGCATGGTTTTCTACAAGACCTTAAACATGGCTAAGTCTGCTGAACACGCGTCTCGTCCTTTTCTTGCCTCTGCCTATAGGATACGTAGATGTGTGCGTGAACACGCTTTGGCATACAGGCCGCACACTTCTTTGTGGCTCGCTAAGACGTATGTTATTCCTGCTGGCATGTATGGTAGTCAAGTATGGGGTACTGGTTTCTTGCAGGCAGGCAGGGAGTTCTCTACGCTTCATTTGCATTTTCTGAAGGGCACATTAGGTGTAAAGCGATTTACCATTAACTGGGCTTTACTCCGAGAATGTGGACATGAACCGTTGCAATTTTACTGGTTTCGGTCAGCTGTCAAGCTGTTCATAGTATGCTTAATACCAATAGTGACACTTTGCGAAGGGTAGTCCAGGCTGATCTCAAATAACAGCCTCGTTCAAGTGCCTGCTGGACAGCTCAATTGCTGAGCGCTTTTAAAGGACTGCGTGGGCGTGAGTTGTATGTACGGGCTGTTCAAACTGGGCGTGTTATTCCCACGCAAGAGTTCACTGCAGATTTGAAGCATAGGATGAGAGGTGTTTGGAGAGACGCTGAGTTGGTGGACCCCAACACGCACAACAACAAACTGGCCACTTCTCATTCTTGGTTTGCCACCCCTTTTTCTAGAAATGAGCGTATGCCGACTATTGTACCACGGTATCTCCATCTTGATCTGTCCAAACATGTTATGCGCAATGTCAGTAGATTCAACTTGCGTGCGCATACTTTGAAAGTTGAGGCAGCAGCGTGGTTTGACGATGGTTCTCGCATATGTGACCAGTGTCCTGGAGAAGATGAACATGTTCAGAACGAGGTGCATGCTCTTTTATTTTGCCAAGACCATCGAGTTTGTGAGCTGAGGAAGCTGTTTTCCTTTCTGTTTACACCTTTTTTTGAGGACTTTTCAGCAGCCCAACCCTTTTTGCTGAAGCAGGTTAACAACCAACTTGTTCATGATTTCCTTTCTCAGCAGAACACTAGACTTTTTCTTTTTTTTTATTTGGGGCTGGCCGAGACCAGTCAGCAGCCGATCAGCCAAACAACCTGGCTGAAGGTCACCCCCCATTGTAACCATTGTAACCATTGTCAACAGCCGATCAGCCAAACAACCTGGCTACTGGAAGGTTCCCCCTCCAATCATTGTATAATCCCATAACCCCCCCATTGCGAACGTTGTAACCAACCTAAATACAAACATACTTGTATCCAAGTCACGGAATTCAGCGCATCGCAATCCCCTGGCCAGCAACATTTTTTATTCTTGTTTGGCCTGTGCCTGTGCCTGTGCCTGTGCCTACACCTGTGTTTGAACCATCGTTTCATCCTCACCTTGCACAGAAACAACGCTCTGCTGGTGGTGTGCTGGATGCTTTACTTCCATTCTACCGCCCGCCAATCAAATGGCTGAATGGCTGAGATCTTATTTGAACTCCTTTTCCAGCAATCACCACAAATGAGCAAACACAACAGACGAGGGAAAACCATGTATCACAGTTACAAGCCTTGGCACTGGCAGAACCGGATCTTTGTACGGATTAAAAAGACAAAAGCCAAAGTCCGGCCACACGACACCAGCGAAAAAATATAGAAAGCCTCAAGCACCAAGCTTTACAACGTGGCGAGAATTAAATTAAGAGACCAAATCACGAATGGTAGTCATAAATCCGACACATACGTACAATGAAAACATGTCTGCTGATCGCACACTAGTGTTTGGACGCCGAGCAAAACTATTGCTGCAAAACCAGCACGGCAAAACACCACCAATGTTCGTTTTCATCATGCTTCAAATGCATTTCATGGTTTCATATAGTTACAGGATATATGCATGCCGGCTTCAAGCCTGATGATGTCCAAGGCAAGGACATGCCTACACTGACACAGGACATGCCTACACTGACACAGGACATGCCTACACTGACACAGGACATGCCTACACTGACATGCCTACACTGACATGCCTACACTGACATGCCTACACTGACATGCCTACACTGACACTGACATGCCTACACTGACACAGGACATGCAGCTAACAGAAATCAAACATAGCAAACCACCTAACAAATCATATTGTAAATCACAATAGAAGACAAGAAAACACGCGCGGTTATAGTTACGTAAACGATTTTGAACAAATCTCCTTCCAGAATCGCTTCATAGCTACTGCAGTAAGAAGTGACCAGATCAGTGTTGTGCCATCCTATATCTTCAGCATGCCATTAACTTTGTATACTTGGGCCAAGCATTTGCAACTCTTGAGATCCAAATCGGTGTGCGCTGTTGGTGTGTACGGGTGCACTGCACACTGTTGTACTTAAAGTGCAGCCTGGGGTCTGAAATGTGGTGTGTTGTGAGCAGTGTTGTGCACCTGACGCTTGACGACGTCAATGGTAAATGACGCCGACGGCGTTATTTTTGTCAAATTGACCGTCAATCGTCAGAGTTTAGTGACGGTAACGCCGTTATTTACGATCGTTATTTAGAGTGCCATTTTTGAATGACGCCGTATGTGCACAACACTGGACCAGAAACATGCCTTATCAATATCACACATAAGTAGCACATGCACTGGATCAACTCTGTTCAGGTTGACTTGTGATATACTTAAGAGTAAAAGCCCTTCTGAAGCTACAAACTACCGAACTCAAAGCACCATTTCCACCTGCGTCAGCTGCTTGTCATGCAGGGCAGCAGCAGTGACCGCAAAACCTTCCTAAGACCACATTGCCAGTACCTCACTCACAGCACCATCTCCACCTGCGTCAGCTGCTTGTCACTCAGGGCTGCAGCAATGGACGCAGGGCTGCAGCAATGGACGCAAAGCCTTCCTAAGACCACATTGCCAGTACCTCACTCACAGCACCATCTCCACCTGCGTCAGCTGCTTGTCACGCAGGGCTGCAGCAATGGACGCAAAGCCTCTTACTTGTGCAATGGCAAGCTTTCTCTGAGCATTCCACGCCTCTGATTTTTGGCATGTGCTGGTCATTTGACGGAACACAAGCGGCTGCTCCCTGTGTTTTCAAAGGTGGTTTTGTGATAATAATGAGCATGCAACACAAAGATGTGATAATAATGAGCATGCAACACAAAGATGTGATAATGATGAGCATGCAACACAAAGATGTGATAATAATGAGCATGCAACACAAAGATAATTTTGTGATAATAATGAGCATGCAACACAAAGATGTGATAATAATGAGCATGCAACACAAAGATGAAGGTCACCTAGAACACTGGCGGGTGCTCCCTGCATTTTAAAAGGCTTTGTTTCAAAATAATGACCTGAATACGAGCAGCCGCTCCCTGTCATTTCATATACACCACAAGCATAGGCAGGTTGCCAAGTCTGTGTGCCAGGGTACCAATGGCTGCAAATGATTAGGGTTGGTCAGAACCGTATATATACACCATATATGGCCGCATATTTGGTGATTTCCCTGCCAGAAATACATATATACACCGTATGTATATGGTTCTGGCCAACCCTATTTGAAGTGCTTCCTGCAGATTACACGCCATGCTGTGGATCTTCAAGCTCAGGACATAGTGCAGGCAAATTAACGACAGACAATCCACGCTCACAAAGAGGACTGCGTGAAGCTAATAAGCCTTAGACTTCAACACACCCATTTCTGACCCGTATTAAATTGGAGGATGTACATATCCTGTCTGGAGCACGAGCAGGGCACACCGTCTGATCTAATGACTAAGCACACCGTCTAATCTAATGACTAAGCACACCGTCTGATTTAATGACTAAGCACACCGTCTGATCTAATGGCTAAGCACACCGTCTGATCTAATGACTAAGCACACTGTCTGATCTAATGACTAAGCACACTGCCTGATCTAATGACTAAGCACACCGTCTGATCTAATGACTAAGCACACCTCCTGATCTAATGACTAAGCACACCGCCTGATCTAATGACTAAGCACACCGCCTGATCTAATGACTAAGCACACCGCCTGATCTAACGACTAAGCACACAACAAGGTAATACCTTTGCTTGTAAAGTCGGTACGAGAATATTTCCAGATCCTTAATCCTCACCTCCAAGCAGAGATTCACCGTCCTTTGCACTAAGCCACATTTGTAAAGCTGGCCAGAACCGTATATGTGCACTGTATATGGCCATATGTAGGGTGATTTCCCTGCTAGGAATACCGTAAACACTGTATATACGTATGTATGATTTTGGCCAACCCTACATATAAGGTGTATGTAGGATATACGGTAAATTCCCAGAGGGGGCTGACTGAGCAAAAAAAAGGGCGTTTAAAAATGTGGATTGAGCATGGGCGCCATGACTGGCAAGCTCCAAAATTTACATAATATGAAATTTGAATCCTTGCTCTGTCCATAGAAGTAAAATCTGGAGCTTGCCAGCGCGTGTGCTTAATTTGCTGTGGCGTGCAGCGTGCAGGCCATTTTTTTACCACAAATTGTTCATACCAACTCACCCACTGCACCAATCTGAAATATTTCAATGGTGTAGAATTGGAAAAAAATATCATTGCAACAAAAATGAAAGAAAACGGCTGAGTGGTTGGTGTTTTATGAGGATTTGAGCCATTTCCCCATGGAAATCACCACATTAGGGCTTAAATGCACCATGTGTGCTTAATCCAGTCTATCTCAGCACGCAAAGCGACCCACATAAAACTGGGCACACGCTCGGGTAGCTCTCAATGCCAGCTACACTTCGGTACTAAAATGGT